>WBZS01001362.1_pt1 | contig 19819 bp, 18 predicted proteins | sample 5204201 | NCBI WGS metagenome assembly WBZS01 (sample SAMN12344357, study PRJNA552823) | activated sludge metagenome | biome: Activated sludge suspended growth; feature: Nitrification reactor; material: Wastewater; isolation source: activated sludge from nitrification reactor of wastewater...
GATCGACAATCTCATGACCCTCCCGGTTGTATTGGGCGGCAAGATGCCGCTCGGCAATCGCCATTCCAACGGCACTACCAAAGCCCTGACCTAGTGGGCCCGTCGCCATCTCGACTCCATGGGTGTGGATGTTTTCAGGGTGGCCCGGGGTCATGCTTCCCCACTGACGGAATCTCTTCAGCTCGCCAAGCGGGAGATCGTAGCCGGTTAGGTGCAAAAGACTATAGCGCAACATCGAACCGTGCCCGGCGGAAAGGACGAATCGGTCGCGGTTAAACCACTTCGGGTTCCGAGGATTGAATTTCAGATGGTGCATCCACAGCGCATAGGCCAGCGGCGCGCACCCCATAGGCATTCCGGGATGGCCGGAGTTTGCCTTCTGAACAGCATCCATCGCGAGTCCGCGAATCACGTTGATACTAAGAGTTTCTAAGCTCGCGGATGCCCTTTTCACGCCCAATAGGGTACCCCGGCGACGTTCAAGCGTCTGCTAGACTAGGACACACCGTGCTCAGCATTTGCCTCTCCGTCGTACTGTTTTCCCAAGCTCAAACTAAGCCGTCGTCATGGGTGGTTAACCCCAACAACGCTTTGATTTGGAATGGAAAGCCGTACCTGCCCGTCGGCGCAGCGATCGAAGGAACGGTCGACCAAATTGAAAAGGCAAAAACCGCTGGCCTCCACGACGTCTTGGTGAGATTACCAATCGACCGCGACTGGACCGTCACCCTAGACGCTCTCGAAGCGGCGGGCCTGCAATATCTCATTCAAATCAATTCCCTCGCACCGTCCGCGCGGGGCATTGTTGTCGAGCCAGAAGCCTATCGCATCACCGGAATAACCGGGCCAATCACCGGATCCATCGAGGTGCCAGGTGCCCAGGAAGCGCTCTTGATTTTGGTTACCCAGCGCGACGGGAGCGTCCAACTCACCGAAAAGCGACCCGTAACAAACGGCAAGCTAGCCCTCGACCTAGACCCAGGAAGCGAATTGGAGCATGTCCTTTTGATTTATCCCACGGTGCTCGAGGCTCGAATTCCTGATTATTGGGCGGGACTCGACCAACATCGCGACACCCTTTTGACCCGGCTTCGAGCCATGAAGGAGCGGCCCGGCCTTCGGGGAATTGTGAATCCGCTCGGGAAGGTTCTCCAATTCCCGAATCCACGGACGCAGTTTGTCCCCACATCCCCGCTGTTCCAAATGGAACTGGAACAATTCCTGCGCCGGAAATACACAACCGTAACAACCGCGCTCAAGAGCTGGTCCATCACGGCACCTGATTTTGATAGTTTCCGTCCGTTATCCCGCATGATTCCGCTCTGGTCGGCCCAAAGGGGTGTGCCTTACCTTTACGATTCGGTTAATGACCGCACGTATAAAGTCGATTCTAAGCAATCCCTGGCCTGGCGAGATATTCAAGAGGTCATGTACAGCACGTCGGACCGCCGATATCAAAGGCTTTCGAACTCCATTCGAGCCATTGCGAATGTGCCGATCATCCAAGATTGGCAAGGGTGGACGGGTCCCTATGAAGGAACAGCTACCTCGCTCACTGGAATCGGAATCAGACTCGGGGAATCTGAGGCGACAAAGAGGACGGACGAAGCAAGCCGACCCGCGTCGTCGATCCTGCGTTGGACTAAACCGGGCTGGCTAGTCGTCACCAACGCTCCCCTCGGCGAACAAAGTCTCTCTGATCAAATCACCGACCTGAGTTCGCTGGGCGTCCGCGGATGGTTTATGGAAGCTTCGGACGACGAGTCCCTTAAGAAGATCGCCGAAGAATCGGACCGCCGAGCGAACGACCAAGGCATTGCAAATTGGAAGCCGACAGCTGTTTTTTATCCAGAAGCAGCCACAAACCCAGCCTCGCCTTCCCCACTGCCAGGTGGAAAATGGTGGCTTCCTGCGCCGATGGATGGCAACCGGATTGACCTCGGCCCCCTCTATGGCGCGTATCTCTATCGCGATGGCATCGAGACGGTTATGGCGATCTGGGCCAACGAGGTTCCGCGACGTACCAAACTCCGGGCGTCTGATCCTAAGAGCTTGAGTTTTGGAAATGCAGATCTACTCGAGCTCAGGCCCAAGATCGGAAAGGACTGGGTCGAGATCACGATCCCGACTACCCCAATGACCATCCGGGGAGCCTCAGATGTCCCAATTCCAGAAGACGCTGTGTTGGATTCGCGCAAAACAATGGATGGACTCTTGGAGCAGGTTGAAAAAAGGTTTGGCGTCGCGGCGGAAGAAAAGTTTTCTTACAACCAAGCGACCCAAACGATGGAGCGCAGTCCAGGCAGCGGGTATCTCGATCTGCGTCGCCAGATTCTTGGCTTGAGCTACCGCCTATCGGACGCGATTTGGACTGAGGCTGAGGGTTGCCGCAACACAAATTGGAGCGAATCTCGTCAGACGTCCGGTTGCTCAAGCGGGGCCGCACTCTTTTTGCAAGGCCGCCTACCATCGGGTCCGCTTGGATACTATGCGACTTATGAGGCTGACGTTCGAATCGAGGGCGACTATCAAATCTGGGTAGCCGCAAGGATCAGTAAAGCCAACTTGCCAAACTTGGCCCTTCACTTAGGCGACCAGATTCTCCGTGCCGAGCGTGGGCCTTTGAGCATTTATGGACAGCAGTTCGCTTGGTACTACTTTGGGTCGCGGTCGCTTGGCAAGGGAACAAATCCAATCACTTTGCGCATCGATTCGCCAGGATACGTGGATGCCGCACTCGATGTCGTGTTGCTCACGCCGAGACCGTTTCGGCCGAATGGAGTGATGCCCCCTGAGGTCGGCTTATCTCCTTAGCTTGTTGACAGCCTCACGCGCCAAGAGAAATGGATTAGGACGGTCCTTGTTCGCCTCGATCCAGGCCAGTTCTTTGTCTTCGTAGATGCTGGGTTCAAGTTTCGCGAGACCATAAAAACATTCGGTGAACCCCAATCGAACCGCCCACCCGGCATCGCCATAACTGTAATGCCACCACTCATCCCGGCAATTACTAAATCCTGCGCCGAGCATTGCGTTCACGAGCATCATTCGATGCAAATGCGCCTGGGTATCTAGTCCATGAACGTAGGTCGGAGCCGCGCTAAAGCGCTCATAAGGCGACCAGACGTCAATCGCTTCCCCCGCGGCATTGAGCAAGAACACGTCCAGCGCTGCGCCGGTGCAGTGCCCCGGTGGAGCTGTTTGATTATATGGCGCAGCCCACCTATTGACCTTACGCCTGAGCGCAGCATGAGTAAGGTCGGGCCAGGCTTCAAGCGCGCATTTGGTCATCCAGTCGTAAATGCGCTGTTGCCGCTCGATGGGTCGCCAGGCGTCGACTAGCCCGAGCCGATATCCTGCTGGCAACGACTGTGCCGCCTTCTCCGCCTTGCGCGCAACTTCAAGTCGGCAATACGGAATGACAGCGTCCCGAAAAATTACAACGCTGGGAGCGACTTCGGTAATTAGAACAAGAGGTTCGCCATTCTCGACTTCGCGAATCTTGTTCAAAGCCCGGATCGGTTCCGGGCGACCTTGGGTGCGGTCCCAGCGTATCAACGGCCCAACAGGAAGTAGATGATCGCCGCGGCTCCGGCAATCATGAGGGCATTGCTTTTCTTGCCGCTCGAGACCGCAATGCTCACCCGATCATTCGGGCGAAGGACCGGATCGGGAGCGAGCCCCTTGCGGATGTCGATCAGGTTGTAGGTCGTGGTAATCGTCTTGCCACCCTCCGACCTTTGGACCATGGCCCGGTCTTGGCGAGCTAAGCGGGTCACTCCGCCAGCTGAAACGACGAGTTCACCAAGCGTCATGCCTTCACTGAAATCGATACCCCCGGGCTTGTTGACCCCACCGGTGATGTAAACATAGTCGCGAGTAGCACGCAACTCGATCACGATCCGATCTCCCGCAAGCAAGGTTGTATCAGCAGGAATGGTCTCGATTCCAAAGACCTGAGTCGCTTGTCCCGTGCGCTCAAGGCGGATTCGGCTTCGGTCGCCTTGCGAGGTCAGCCCACCTGCCTTCTCAATGAGCTTCATGATCGTCGAATCAGGTTCCAACGGATAGCTACCGGGTACCTTAACGCCTCCCAGGACGAGTACTTCTTGGCGAACCGTTTGAAGCTGAATTACGATCAAGTCACCCGGTTTGAGCAAAGGATTATGAGGATCATTCGGCTCGCGATTCTGCTGGAAATCAATAACGATCACTTGGTCCAGGACTGAAACAATTCTAATCTTAGTTAAATCTGCCGACTCAGTTGGCTCGGCGAGCTTCAGTACATCAGACAACCGAATCCCTTCCCGCCAAGGCACCTCGCCCGCCGCCTTCACGGCTCCGCGGTACCGGATCGGAGCCTGTTCAACGGAACCACCCTGAGTCGTGATCGTCACGGTCGCTGTGCGCACGATTCGTTGCGCCACAAGTTCTTCTCCAACTCTCTTCGCCGCTTCGACTTCGGTCATGCCAGCAACGGGAATCGCACCGACAAACGACAAGACCAAAAGCCCATCTTTGGTGATCGTGTAATCCTTGTTCAGCGAGGGCTCTTCCTCGCACGAGAGCTTCACCACGTCTCCGGGCTTAAGAATCTTTGTCGAGACTTGTGCTCCGACGATGGGAGCAAAAAGGGTGAAAACAAGTAGGAGTAAAAACGCGCGCACTAGGGGATTACCTCGTACAGATTATGACGAGGAAGCGCTGGCAATGGTGGCGGAGATTTGGCCTCTCCCGTTATCGGGAAAGGCCATTGAAAGAGTGGTGCCACAAGCCGGACTCGAACCGGCGACCCAAGCATTTTCAGTGCTTTGCTCTACCAACTGAGCTACCGTGGCACTTTACTGGCGCGGATGACGGGATTTGAACCCGCAGCCTCCGGCGTGACAGGCCGGCGCTCTAACCGTTGAGCTACACCCGCGCGTGGAGTGACATTATCCCATTCTTTTGAATCTATTCGCAAGGGGGACTAGGCCGACTCCAGGAATTGTCGGGCATAAACCGCCTGCACTTGACCATCGAGCAGGAACGTATCATGGCCAAAGGGCAAATCGATCACGTGATGGGCACTGGGCCGGCCTGCTTTGAGCGCAAGTTCGTGGGCGAATTGAGATTGATGGGACGGGTATAGGATGTCGCTGGTGAAGCTTGTGAACAGGTAGTCGCTTTGTGAGCCATCCAGGTCGGTTCTCGAATAGAGGTCAATCGCGCGGCTCAGAACAACGAAGCTCGCCGCGTCGAAGCGCTGGGTGAACTTATCGCCTTGGTAGTTCAGATAGCTTTCGACTGCGAATTGCTTAGTCTCTGCCTCTTGCCAGCTTCGGCCAAATTTCTTCTCGAAGCTGAATTCGCTAAGGTAGCTCAGGTGCCCAATCATGCGAGCAACTGCTAGTCCGCTCTTTGGATCGCGCAAGATTGCCTGGCGGGCCGCTTCGTTGTAGCCAATCTGCATCGCACTGTGCTGGGCGCAGCTTGCGGTCATCCAGCATTTGCGCACCAAGCCAGGTTCACGCATGGTCCACTCAAGGGCTTGCATTCCGCCCATGCTGCCTCCAGCAACACCATGGAGTTGGGAAATCCCCAATGCTCGCATGAGGCGGATTTGGACTTCAACCATGTCCCCGACCGTGACTTGTGGGAAGCGGCTTCCCCACTTGCTTCCATCGGGGGCAAGGGTTGTGGGTCCCGTTGTGCCTTGGCAACCGCCAAGGGAGTTCGTGCCGACGACAAAGTACTTATCCGTATCGATGGCAAGACCCGGCCCAACGATGCGGTCCCACCAGCCGATTGCGTGAGAGTCGCCGCTAAGGGCGTGGCAGATGACGATCGCGTTGCTCTTATCCTCGTTCAGGGTGCCCCAGGTTTCGTAGGCCACAACAACCTCGGGCAAGCAGAATCCGCATTCGCAAGTTAGCTCCCCAACGGACAAGTACTTGCGTTCATCCACCGCAGGCGCGGTGCGCTCGTTCTCTTGAAACAGACCCGGCTCGACGTCCACTGTTAGTCGCGCCGAACGCCAGGACGATTCGGCTGGCCCCGAACCCCACCTTGCACCGGCGGAGCGACGCCCGTTCCAGGCGGTGGAGCGACCGTGCCCGTGCCTGGCGGTGGAGCCATTGGAGGCGGTGCCGATCCTGTGCCAGGTGGCGGGGCCATTCCTGGGTTGCCTGAGACATTCGGAGCGGTTCCTGGAACAACGGGTCCTGTACCCTGTTGAGTCTGGTTGCCAGTTCCGACTCCGGCAAGCTGAACTAGACGAGCAAACTCGCCGGGGTCCTTCGCCTTTTGTTGGGCATCGGGGAAAGTGATCAAGCCGCGCTCGACCAGGTTGCAAAGCGACTGGTCGAGCGTGACCATCTTTTGCTTCACACCAGTCTGAATGATCGACCCGATTTGATAGCTCTTGTTCTCACGAATCAGATTGCGTACGGCAGGAGTCGCATTCAGAACTTCGTAAGCGGCGATTCGACCACGCCCGTCTTTGCGCTTTACCAGAGTCTGGGAAACAACGCCAACCAGGTTCACTGAGAGCTGCATTCGAACCTGCTGCTGTTGGTGAATTGGGAAAACATCAATGATGCGGTCGACGGTTTGAACGGCATCAACGGTATGCAAGGTGGCAAAGACCAAGTGCCCCGTTTCAGCGGCCGTGATCGCGAGGTGGATCGTCTCGAGGTCGCGCATTTCACCGATCAGAATCACGTCTGGGTCTTGTCGCAAGACGTGCTTGAGCGCGTTGGCAAAGGTCAGCGTATCTTGTTCCAGCTCGCGCTGATTCATCAACGCCACGTGGTCATCGTGGACAAACTCGACAGGGTCCTCAACCGTCATGATGTGGCATTTCTCGGTCGTATTCAGCCGATTTATCATCGCGGCAAGAGTCGTCGATTTACCCGAGCCTGCGGGTCCCGTGACCAGAACGAGGCCGCGAGGGCGCTCTACAAAGTCGTAGCAAGCTGGAGGAAGCTGCAAGTCCTCCATCGTCGAGATGTGATAAGGGATGACGCGGAACGCGGCTTGCACGTGCTGCCTCTGGATATAGAGATTGCCCCGGAAACGCGAAACACCCTTGATCTCGTGGGCAAAGTCCAGTTCCCAATCCTGGTCAAACCGCAGCAGCATCTCGGGCCGGATCATATCGTTGAGTTCCTCTCGGAACTCTTCAGAAGTGAAGTGCGGCACGTCGTCGAAGTGAACGAGGTCACCCATGATGCGGCAATAGACATTACCGGTGTCGGTCTTGAAGTGAAGGTCCGAGCCTCCTACTTCAACGCAGCGTTTAAGCAGTCCTTCAATTCGCTCCAACTGTTGCCTCCGTTAGCCCTGCCGCGGTCGCCCGTCGAATGAATTCCATCGGCTGCGAGCACTTTGCATAGCCGGTTTCAAACTCAATCTCGCCCCGCTTGATCAGTTCGAGCAGGTGCCCATCGAGCGTCTGCATCCCCATCTCTGCGCCAGTTTGGATGTCGAGGTAGAGCTGGTGAGTCTTTCCTTCTCGAATCAGAGTCCGAATCGCCGCGGTCGCCATCATGACCTCGAAGGCCGCAACTCTGCCCTTGCCGTCTTTGGTAGGCATCAGAGTTTGGGAGACGACAGCCTGTAGCGTGACGCTGAGCTGGGTTCGAATCTGCGATTGCTGCTGCGGCGGGAATACGTCAACGATTCGGTCGATAGTTTGGGCAGCGTCAACGGTGTGCAGAGTCGAGAAGACCAAGTGCCCGGTTTCTGCGGCAGTGATAGCAAGCTGAATTGTCTCCAAGTCTCGCATTTCACCAACCAAAATCACATCAGGGTTTTGGCGCATAACGTGCTTCAGCGCATCGTGAAATTCGTGGGTGTCTGTACCTAGCTCACGCTGGTTGATGACCGCCTTTTTGTCTTTGTGCACATATTCAATTGGGTCTTCAACCGTCATGATGTGGAGCCGCCGGTTATCGTTAATATGGTTGATCATCGCGGCTAGCGAGGTCGATTTGCCCGAGCCGGTCGGTCCAGTAACCAGCACTATGCCGCGCGGAATCAGCGCGATGTTCTTGGTGGCCTGCGGCATGTGAAGCTCGTCGATCGTGCGGATGTTGTACGGGATCACGCGAAAAACCGCGCCGATCTTGCCCCGCTGCCAATACATGTTCACGCGGAACCGAGCGAGGTCTTGGACCCAATAGCTCAGATCGAGTTCTTTGAAGCTATACAGCTTCTCACGCTTTTCAGGAGTGAGAATACTGAGCAAGAACTCCGACAACTGAAGCTCGTTCATCGCCGGCCACTCCGTGCGCTGAAGCTCCCCGCGTATCCGCATGATCGGCGAGTTGTCGGCCTTCAGGTGAAGGTCGCTCGCGTCTTTTGAAACGAGATCACGAAGCAGGTCATCGACGTTGTAATCCATGATTTATCGTCGCATCATCTGCTTGAGCTCGGAAACGACGCCGGCGTAGTTGATCGCGGTCTCTTCCGACACGATTCCGGCCTTTACGTACCGAGCCAAGGCTTGGTTCATGGTCTGCATGCCCCAGAAAGCAGACTCATTCATGATTCCGTAGAGGTCACCGAAGTGCCCGTCTTCAATTGCCTTAGTTACCGTCGGCGTACAGATCAGAATTTCTTGGACGACGACCCGTCCATTCCCGTCCGCGCGCGGAACTAGCTTCTGTGCGACAACGCCCCTGAGCGAGCCAGCAAGGCGCTGACAAAGGTGGGTGCGCTCGTGGGGTGGGAACATGTTTACTATACGGTCGAGCGTTTCATACGCCGAAGCGGTGTGAACCGTGGAGAAGACCAAGTGCCCGGTTTCACCGGCCTGCATAGCGGTGTTCATCGTCGAGACGTCCCGCATTTCTCCGATAAGAATAACGTCGGGAGCTTCCCGAACGACGGCGCGGAGCGCGTTGCCGAAGTCTTCGGTGTCAATTCCAAGTTCGCGCTGGCTGAGATAAGCCTTCTTGTCTTCGTGGACAATCTCAAGCGGGTCTTCGATCGTGACGATGTGACAGGGTCGCTGTGTATTGATGACGTCAATCATCGCGGCAAGGGTCGTGGTTTTGCCGCAACCGGTCGGCCCGGTGATCAAAATGAGACCGAGGCGGTGCTTGGTCAATTCCGCAAGAACTGGCGGAAGTCCAAGCTCCTCGAAGCCTCGAATGCGCAAAGGAATAATTCGGCAGGCGGTGGCGACCGAGCCTTTTTGGCGGTAGACGTTCATACGAACGCGGCAAAGATCTTTGACCTGAAAGGCCAAGTCCATTTCCATAGTGTCGTCGAAGATCTTCTTCTGCTTCTCGGTGAGCATCTCGAGGCACATTCGGTTTACATCTTCGGCTGTGAGGATGGGCCACTCGCCGGGAAGAGGAAGAACTTGAGAGTGTTGCTTCATCATCGGGCGCTGATTTGCTTTGAGGAAGATGTCAGAGGCCACAACTTCAAAGCCGAGTTCAATAAGTTCAGGAAGATTAATCGAGGATCCTTGGCGCATGTATAAATTCTCCAAACGAATCAGGGAACGGGGGCACGCCTATTTTGAACCTAGACGTAATGCCAGCGAGTATACCAAGACCCCGGCGGCAATGGCACCTACACCCAGAAAAACCCAGACTAGGACATTGGACGGCCTCTGAGGCTCATTCCGTTTGGTAATCACCGGTCGTTTTTCCACTTGATCCGGAACAACGATCATTTTTGGGTCTTGGCTCAAGAGAAGGACTCGGTACTCCAAACCGCTGCCTGACCTATCGGGAATACCTATCACCAGAATCCCATCAGAGCCAAACTTGGCAATTGTATTCGGCTTAGGGCGAATTCCCGAGACCAGAATTGAGAATGAGCGGGTTTCAAATGGTGCCGCTGCGCCAGCAAAGGCCTGGACAATCGGAGTCAGTCGCACTATTCCTGACTTAGGTTCAAGCAAACCGTCTGTTGCGAACTTGGCTTTGACAAACCTGAGTTTGGAATTGCCACCGAAAACTTGAGCTTGAACAAAGAGTCCACGTGCGCCTCCGCCCGTGAGTTGACCCAAAGCAACGCACTGACTCTCAAGCAGCTCCTCAGGATAATTCGGATCGCTCATCGTGATCTCGACCATGTCAGCACCAGTCTTGTGCTCGGAAATCACAACCGAGATTTGCGGAGGCGTTCGCAGGAAGTCGTCGCTAACCTTGGGTTGGGAACCCTCTTGCGATCTTGCCAACACTGCAAAGCAGACAAGAACAACCAATCCTATTGCCTTCTTCACGATTTGAACTCTACCTGGGCAGGCTATTTTCTGGGGGTCTCGCCTGATGGTTGCGGTCAGGTGCCGTGCTGAAGAACCACTTGGGTTTTGCCTGCTCGACTATCATCAGGAGCGTGGCGAATGATCACGATCTGAACGTCTTGGCCTAGTTCGTTGAGGATGTGCATCAACCGAACAGTAGAAAATTCGCGTATGCGTCCGTTCACCAACTTGGAAACTTTGGGTTGATCCAATCCGGTTAGCTTTGCAACCTGTGCCTGTGTGAGTTTTCGCTCCTCAATAGTATCAAGGATGGTACTAAGGAGCTGCGCTTTGGCGAGCAACTCAGGTGCATCCGGTCGACCTATATCCGCAAAAACGTTGCCGGTTCCATGAGTTACTTGCTCTTCTGCTGACTTTCTTTCCATCGTTCGAAATCCTCTTTCGCTAGCTTAAGCCAGCGCTTAATCAAATCGACGTCTGCCTTCGCAGTGGCAATCCCGGTTTTTGACTTCTTCTGGAACGCGTGCAGCACATAGACTGCATTTTCAAATCTCACGGTATAGACCGCACGATATGTGTTTCCGTCATGGTCCTCCACGATTTCAAGGACGCTCGCTCCACCAAGTCCTTTCCAAGGCTTCGCGCTGGCGTGTTTTTTTCCGAGTTCGGCTTGGTAAAGTGCAAATCCCAAGTCGTCTTGCACCTCCGGCGGCATCGACATGAAGTCCTTCTTACTGGAGCCAATCCAATAGATCGGTTTCCTCTCCTCCATTATATGCCAATTTTGGCATATTCTGTCGGGGATTATCGCTGGCTGCCCTTCTGAATCCTACGTTTTGAACCGAGCCGCAAAAGTCCCGATTTATCGCGCAACCAATTCATGATGGTACGCGTTTAACAACCTAGCGCTATAATAGGCGCTCATACGAGGAAGAGAAATTTCCATGGAAGAAGCCGAGTTTTCGCAGATATCAGCCAACGTTCAATACCTCACGCCCGAGGGATTCAAAAATCTTCAGTCCGAGCTTGAAACACTTTTGAGTGAAAAGCGAGCGGAGATTGCTGAGCGCCTGCGCGAGAGCAAGGAGCATGGAGAATTCGCCGAAGACAACAGCGAACTCGACGAAGTCAAGAACGAGCAGGCCATGGTCGAGAGCCGCATCATCGAACTTCGCGAGCTATTTGCGACCGCCCAAATGCTTGAGCCTTCAATGGTCCCGACCAACAAGGTTGGCATCGGTTCATACGTTACGCTGACTGACCCCGACAAGAAGAACGAATTCGAAATCCGTGTAGTCGCCAGCATCGAATCGGACCCCGATAACGACCTCGTAAGTGTCGAAGCACCACTTGGACAGGCGGTCTATGGGCGCAAAGTTGGTGAAGTCGTGAAGTTCGATGCCCCTGCTGGGCACATCGAATACAGCGTCAAGAAGATTCGAAAGTAGGGGACATCCCTTGCGCGCTTGAGGTATCCTGCTGGTCTCCCCCCAAAAGAGAGGCGCCCTCCGGGGCGTTAAAAACCAGCAATGGCACACGGAACCATGGACGAAAAGAAGACACCCGCGAGTACACAACCGGCCCAAGGAAGCATCGCACTTCCGAACATTAAGCGCCGCGGAATGAAAGGATTTTTCCGCGACGTACAGCGCGAGATGCGCCTTGTGCAATGGCCAACTCCACGCGAAGCTGTTCGACTGACTTCCGTCGTTCTAGCGGTCTGCGCCATCGTTACAACCGTTCTCACCGCACTTTCGTTTGTCGCCGATACGATCTTCCGACAGATCTTCCGCGGAGGCGTCTAGTCGATGGCCCGCTCGTGGTACGCAGTACACACAATCGCCGGACACGAAAACAAAGTCCGAGAGCTGATGACTCGAAGAGCCGAGCAAGAGAAAATCTGGGGCCTCGATATCCATGAGATTCTGATCCCTACCGAGCAAGAGCTCACCACTCGCAACGGCAAACGTGTTTTGCGCGATAAGAAAGTTTTTCCAGGCTACATCCTCGTTCAGATGAACCTGAACGAGGACTCGTTCAAGCTCGTTAAATCCACGTCCGGTGTCACCGGATTTGTCCAGAGCGGGAACAAACCCGTGCCTCTAGAAGATTACGAAGTTCGGAGGATCATGACGAACCTCGCGGCGAACAAAGAAGCGCCGAAGGTTGCCTATCACAAGAACGATATTATTCGGGTTATCGAAGGTCCATTCAGCGACTACACCGGCAAGATCGAAGAGGTCAATCCAGACCGCGAGAAGCTCAAGGTCATGATCAACATCTTTGGTCGCGAGACTCCGGTCGAACTCGACTTCACACAAGTCGAGCGGATGTAGTTTGCGATGGCGGTTCCGAACACCCTAGCCGCGCGCTGGAGAGTTGGTGCCCGCGACGAGGTGGCCGAAGCAGTTCTTCAAAACGAGCTGGGAATCCCGGCTTTGGTTGCGGCAGTTCTGGTTTCGCGAGGCATCACCGACCCTACTGCGGCTCATAAGTTTCTAAACCCCTCGCTCGATGATCTTCATGATCCTCGGCTTTTGCCCGACTACGAATCCGCCGAAGCTGAAATCCTCGGGGCTAAAGAACGTGGCGAACTCATCTTCATTCACGGCGATTACGACGTCGATGGAGTTACCTCAGCAGCCCTCCTGTATCGGTTCCTAACCAAAATCGGAGCGAACGTCCACGTCCATGTTCCCCACAGGATGAACGAGGGGTACGGAATCCATGCAAGTGCTGTTGATGCAGCGCAGGCGATGGGAGCGAAACTCTTTCTTACTTGCGACTGCGGCGTAGCCGCCCATGAGCAGGTGCTTCAGGCTCATGCCGCTGGCATGCGGGTCGTGATCACCGATCACCACGAGATTGATGGCAAGCTCCCCGAAGCGGCGGCGGTTGTCAACGCCCATCGATTGGATCACAGCTATCCCTTCGCTGACCTCAGCGGGGTCGGAGTGGTTTTCAAAGTCTGCGCCGGTATTGCGAAGACGCTTGGATATGACCTGCGGCAGTTCTATCGAGCCTATCTGGACCTTGCCGTCCTGGGAACCGTCGCCGACGTTATGCCGCTCCTTGGCGAGAACCGAATCATCACAAGGTACGGGCTTCCACTCCTAAAGGACACCAACAAAGAAGGTCTAAAAGCTCTGTTGCGAGTTTCCAAATCAAACCTGCCTCCCGGCGAAGACCTTAAGGCTTGGCACATTGGATTCAGACTCGGGCCACGGCTCAATGCTGCGGGAAGGATCGATGACGCGGCGCTTTCGCTGCAGTTGCTTCTCGAAAAAGATCCAGCAACGGCAAGAGAAATTGCACAGAAGCTTGACGAAATCAACAGTGAGCGGCGGGCAGAACAGGAGCTTATCCTGGACGCGGCAATCGAGCAAGTGTTCGCCAAAGAACTCCACAAAAAGCCTTTGATCGTTGTCGATGGCGATGGATGGCATCCCGGAATCGTCGGGATCGTGGCGGGGAAAATCGCAGAGCGATTCCACCGACCCACGTTTGTGCTCTCAACGGATAAGGAAACCCAGATGGCCCGGGGTTCTGCGCGAAGTATTCCAGGCTTTGACCTTTCGCAGGCTATTCAGGTTCTGAAAGCAAAAGGCATTGCCACAGGCGGGGGTCACGCGGCCGCGGCAGGCATCGGGCTCAGCCTCGACAAGCTCGCCGATGTGCGCTCAAGACTTGTCCTACACGCTCATGAAAACCTGACGGAAGAAGACCTCACTCCAGTGACTCCGATTGATTGCGAACTCGATTTCCACCATGTTTCGCGGGAAGCGACCGAATCCATGAACCTGCTCGAGCCATTTGGAATGGCAAACCCTGAGCCACGGTTCCTAGTTTGTGGAGTTGAATTCATGTCTGTGCAAGCAACAAGGAGCGCGGATCACTATCGGCTCACCCTCCGCCATCCGGACGGAACCACACGCTCGGCGATGGGGTTCGGCCTGGGCGAGCGCCTGGCGAGCGTCCCCAATGGGTCGTTCGGTGATGTTATCGTACGCCCGGTGATAGAAACCTATCTCGGCAATACCACTTTCAAATGGCATCTGAAGGATTTCGTCGTGAAGGAATGATCTACCCGAAGAGTTCGGTTGCAAGGCCGGGCTTAATCGTATCGTCACTTCCCGCGACTGCAACTTTAAGCTCGATCATCGTTTGGCCCCTTCGAACTTGCAGGCTCACTACACTACCGACGCGCAACCGGAATAGCTGCACAGCGAAGTCGATACTGTCCTTGACGGGTCGATTATTGAGCTGAAGAATAACGTCCCCACTCGTCAAGCCAGCCTGATCGGAAGGAGAACCCTTTTTAACTTCCTGGACCAAGACGCCTTGAGCGGCGTCGCTGAAGAATGCACCAATGCTTGGATAGACAACGCGATGCTCAGGAGATCGGAATCCTTCGATGACCTTTTGCAAAATCTCGGTTCCCAACGCATAGCTGATCGTCTGAGAGCGTGGCCCAAATTGGTTCGAAACTGGAGGCGCAGCACCTGAACTCGGTATGCGGCGAACCACTTCTAACGTCGCGTTCACGATTCCGACTAAGGTTCCGTCCGTTGTAAGAACTAACGAGCCGCCAAGACGCTCATTAGGGGTCTCGCTCTTTAGCTCCGTCAAAGGAGCATAGCGTAACGACGGCCGCAGCAGACCATTTCGATCTGAAGAGACGAGTTCTGCTGAAGCAGGTCCACCGGTTAAGGCAAGCATCAACTGGGTTCCCGGCTTGAGATCAGCGGGGGCGAGGGCGAGTTCTGGCGCGCGCGACTTCACCCATGGATCTGCTTCGAGCAGAATGAGTTGGCTGGTCTCATCCAATGCCTTAGCAGTAAGCATGACCAAATCGCCATTGGACAACCGGCCCACAGCCTGATTGCCAACAACTGAACTCCGATGAGCAATGAACAAGCCATTGCGGTCAATGAGTCCGCCGACGCCGGTCTTGTGACCATTGAACTCAATCGTGACGATAGACGACTGCACCGCACTCCACGACCTTGCAAGGTCAGGAGTCGTTTGGAGAGTCGCCCCCAGAAGAACGAAGGTAGCACTAGCCGCCGATAACAACATTTCCTGAGGACTCCATTTCGTGGGCTCGGCTGGCACCTGTGCCTTCCGCCGGCTCGTTCGTGATAACAATTACGGGTGCCTGAGGTTGGGGATTCGGCGCATCAGCAGTCGAAGCAACGGTAGTTGGAGCAGGTGCCGAGGATGGTCCCCCATTAGGAGGTGGCGCGTTCTCGACGTGCGGCTGAAGGTTGGTTAACTGAATTGAGGATCCGTGCGGACGCGAACCGCGATCAACTTTGCGCCGAACACTTTTGCTTACTGATACTTGGCTTCCTGAATTCGCAATGGATTGGACGGCACTTTCAAGTAATGAGGCAGTCGGTGCCACCGTATCCAGCATGGTCGCGGCTTCTCGCGCACCGCTTCCTATTCCGATCGCGGCAGCGACGAGATTACTCGTGCCCTCGGATCGAGAAGCCGAAGTTGAGCTACTCGAATCAAGATTTTGCGTTCTCGTGGAGATGAATAAGGCCCCAAGCGCAACAGCAGCAGCTGGTACCAAGGACCAAAGGGCCCTTCGGTTAGATGTCCTCCGCTTCATCTCGCCTCGAAGAATGGCATCACGAACGCGCTCAACCGAAAGCTGGCACTCGGGCACCTCTCTCAGAGACTGCAGATCATGCTTGAGGTTTTGAAGACCAGCAACCTCGGTAGCAAATTCTGCCGAGATCTCCGCTCGATCGGAAGATTCAAGCCCGTCGAACACGTAATCGAAGAGATCGTTTCGTTTCATGCTGGGTAATTCTCCTCTCCTAGTATCGGGAGGATGCGGTCGCGCAAGGCACGGCGGGCTCGCAGAACTCGCAATTTTGCTCCGCCGACGGTGCAATTCAAAATGGATGCGATCTCGGGGTACTCCTTCCCTTCGATATCTCTGAGGACGATGACGCCCCGATGGTGGACAGGGAGTGCGGCAAGCGCTTTTCGCAGGGCTTCCTTTCGACGATCTTGTTCTAGGTTGCTGATCGGATCATCGAACTCGCCGATGGTCATCCAGGCAAGCCCGCTCCCGGCCTCTTTTTCTTCAAGGGCTCTTCGGCGCTGAGTCATTCTCGCCCGGTCGGTGCTTAGGTTGGTTGCAATTCGCAGGAGCCAGGTAGTGAATTTTGCTTCGTCCCGATACCGATGGAGGTTCTGATAGGCTCGAACGAAGACTTCTTGGACGACATCTTCTGCGTCATCACGTCGCTGACTCATTTGGTAAGCGAACCGATAGACCAGGAGGCGATGTCGTTCAAACAGGATTTCAAAGCTGGCGAAGTCGCCCGCTCGGGCACGAATGACTAAAGCCTCGTCCGAAAAATTGTCCGTGGCGCGCTCGTTGCTACTGACTCGGGCTGACATACTTAGATCCATTCCTACGGTTCACGCACTCCTCTGGTAGATTGACGCACAAAATTAGACGCATTTCTTATGTAGCCGTTTCGAGTTTCCCAAGTTTTATCTTGTCGCCTTCGAACCTACGTCTATCGTCGTGCGCGGGCATATGCAAAATTAGTTCGGTCACTGACCGAATTCCTGGTAAATTTAGCAGACCTATTTTCAGGGGTTTCCTCGTACAACTAGGGACACGAGGAGAAAATGCTGTAACTAAGGCTAAAGCTCGTCGTATAATCCCCACTATGACTCGTTTGAGTCAAGTTTCGATTCAGGAGAAGATTCAATCATGAAATGCAATTTTGCAATTTCTCGATCACTCGTCATCCTCGCTGGGCTATCCGCCGCAGCAAATGCGATGGCTGTGATCCAAGACAGCGTTACCTTTAGCAACTTTAGCCCGGCGCAGCTAGGTTCGGCGAATATCACCAGCGGTACCTTGAAAACGAACGTTTTCACAGTTCCTGGCTATACACTCGGTCGAATTTACTACTCTGGCGACACAACGGAAATTAATGGTGTAACCAATGATTTCTTTAGCGACCACCGATTCAGGGTCGTGTACCCAGGCGGAAGTCCTCTGACTGAGGTCGTGCTGACCGGCAGTGGTTACACAGGAACAGCAACGTTCAGCGGCTCGTTCTTTTTGAACCCAGGTGCTGCAGCACCATTTGGCGGTGGAACCTGGAATTTCTACTTCATCAATACGATCGATGATTCTCCAACTGGCATTGACACCAACGTGAACTATACGTTCTCGCTGTCAGACGAGCCCCTTGTACCGCCAACGACCGTAGTTGATTACAACCCACTAGCAGACGGCTTGGTTTCTAACAGCCAATCCTACGCAGCGGCTCAAGTGCGCTGGTACAAGATGGTTGTACCAACCGCCACAGGTCTGACGCGATTCTTGGATATCGACACGGAAACGTCGACAACCAATACTGCGGCTACAGCGATTGGCGTCTACAATAGCTTGGGCCAACTGGTTGTTTCCGACACAGTTGACGGATCTGCTTCCCTTTCGCAAATCTCATTTGGTGGCCAAGCGAATCCTCGCCCTGCGTTTCAAACCGGTGCAAATGCCTTTGGGGTTGCTTACAATGGACGTGACGGAAATCTTGCCGCGGGTACCTATTACATAGCTGTTTCCAGAACTACTACGACTTTTGGAGCTAACTATGGGGTCACTAGTACCAGCACGGGTACTGCAACCTTGAGCTTGCGAATCAATTACAACACAGTCTCTGGAGTTCCGACTCCGCCGACTGCAACGGACCTCGGAATTCTAACCGTGGGCACCAACTCGCAAGTGTTTAGCAACACAGCCAGCCAAGTTAAGTGGTTCAAGTTCGAACTCGATGCAGCGGCGAATCAAACTCGGTTCCTCGACATCGACATGAACAATTCGAATAATGGAACCATTGACTATGATTTCGCTTTGTACAATAGCGCAGGAACTCCAATCTCTTATGTAGATGGTAAGGCCTCAAGCTACGAACCAGCACTTTCCTACGGTGGAGAGTCGGTTCCACGAGCACCACTTACAAACACGTTTGCATTTGCTGGACAAAGTGGCCTTCTTCCGGTCGGAACGTACTACCTTGCTGTAGCACGATTCGCGTTGACTCCTGGTAATTATTTCCAAGCTACGACTTCCGGGACCGGCGTCGGTACTAACCTACCGGTTCGATTCACGCTCGGAGATATCGTCGTTCCTGCGGCGATTCGGTACGTTCAACCCATGTCGGCAATCAACAACACCCCGAATGTTGTTAACAACATGAGTGATGTCTATGGCATTCTGGTTACCCCAGATTTCTCGGATCGACAAGTTGCTGATGACTTCACGGTCGGCGGCACGGGCTGGACCGTCAACCTAGTTGAAGGTTCATTCACTCGAAACGGTGGCGATGCAGCGGTTGCACCTACGGCCGTAACGGTGACGTTCTACCAAAAGACAGCTGGACTCCCAGGTGCGGTGGTTTCAACAGAGACCGTTGCAGCGTACACAGTGCAGAACGGTGGATACTTCGGAAATACTTCGAGTATTCAGCGGTACAGAGTGCCTATCACTCCTGTCAATCTGACTGCTGGCGACTATTTTGTGATGGTTCAGCCAAACAGCACCATCAACAACTTCTGGTTCGCTAGCTCGCCAGACACGGCAATCGCTGGATCACCTGCAGTGTTCCAGAAGGGCGCCGCATCAACAGGGCCAACTGACGCTACTTACCCAGCTTCATGGACATTGAGCGGCAACTCGCCATTCCTCACGCCCATGGACTTGGCCCTCAAGATTGAAGGAACAGTCAATGCTCCTGCCTTCACGGCAAGCGGTATTGTTGACTTCGGTAACGTAGGACCAACGTACAACACTGGACCATTCCCGGGCTCGATTCCAGTATCGTTCCGGGATGCGTCGAATGCTGAAGTTGCAACGGGTACGGCTAGCTACAACGCGGTCACAGGTGCATTCTCTGCATCAGTTCCTGGTGCAGTAGTCGGACCTTACCGAATCTCCTTCAAGCTCGGCTTCTGGCTCCGAAAGACAATGCCGAATCCTGCAGATCCTGCAGCACCGCTTGGCAACTACGACTTCGGAACCGTTGCTCCAGCGGTCGGCGATGCTGATGACGACAACGAAATCACGAACGCTGACTACTCAATCTGGGCATTTGGCAACGGCAACTCGGTTGCTCCAAACACCGATGCGGACTTTGACGGAGACGGCGAAATCACCAACAGTGACTACGCTCTCTGGGCTGGCAACAACGGCCTCTCCGGAGACAACTAAGTCCTGACGCTCAAAGCATGAGCAATCGACCGCCCGCCTCATCGAGGCGGGCGGTCTTTTTTTGCCATGCAAAAATGCCAGTTAAACGGTCTTCTTAATCAACGAATAACAGAGGACGGAGAAATTGACTGAGGCGACCGTTCAAAATGAATTGTTAAGGAATTTTGTCGTATTGTTGGAGGGGGCAACCGCCTCAATACGAATGACTTTCCGACGAATGGAGGCTTCCCTTGAATCAAAATTTGACCCGAACAATTTCTGGACTTGCTATGGCGATGGTCACGGCGTCCTGCTTTGCTGGCCCTATTACGGGCGGTCACCTAGTGGTGACCCAGATTGGAGCAGACAATCGAGTCACCGTT
>WBZS01001364.1_pt1 | contig 19781 bp, 14 predicted proteins | sample 5204201 | NCBI WGS metagenome assembly WBZS01 (sample SAMN12344357, study PRJNA552823) | activated sludge metagenome | biome: Activated sludge suspended growth; feature: Nitrification reactor; material: Wastewater; isolation source: activated sludge from nitrification reactor of wastewater...
GCTCGAATCCGACACGCCGCCGAAGCCGATCGCCAGGGTACTGGTGGTGCGGTATCGCGATGAAAAGCGAAAGCTTTTGCAGGCGAAACTCACGTTCGCGCAGATCCTCGAACGATTGAAGGAAGGGAAGCTGCCGAAGAACGCCGAGGCGGGCGAATCAGCCAACGGTCCGTTCCAACCGTTGTCAACATTTGCCGAGTTCAAGGACGCGGTACGTTCCGTTCGCTCGGAACCGGTGCGAAAGACCGTCGCTAAACCGCTCGATCAATCTCAAGAGATCCCCGCCATCCTTCGCAAACCGATGGTCCTTTCGATTGCCGCGGTCCTGGGGATTCTCATTCTTTTGATCCTGGGCCTGGCCATTTTTTGGCGGTGAAGCAAACGTCGCGCCGATTCGTGATGCGTGGGAAGTAACGCAAGCGGCAGGAGAAAAATGAACTTGCACTCCGCTTGCCGTTTCGCGCTCTCACCGCGGGCGCTGCCCGCAACCCAAGTGAAAGAGGACGCAATGAGCCATGAAGAATGAACGATGAAGAAGTAAATCGTAGGTATTTATTTTCAATTGTTCATTCTTCATGGTTCATTGATTTTCCACTCTCGCCGCGAGGATTTTTAAGGGTAGCAACGCTCAAATCCTTGCCGAGGTCTGGGGGTTCCACCAATTCCTTGGGATACGGCGAGCGCAGAACGACAAGCGGGGTTACCGATGGTTTAGCTTTTGCCGTTTGCTGATGCGGGCTCGGGTGGTTTCGGCGACACGGTTGGCAACCAAAGCATGCCGATGCCAAGGACCGTGCCGATCACCGATCCTGCAATCCAAAGGGGAGGAACGGAGTCCTGGTGAAAACTCTCCGCCTGGATGAGCCACACCAGAAGGATGTTGTGCAAAAGGTGAAGGATCACGCCGGGCCAAACGCTATCACTTTTCAAGCGAACGAAACCGAGGACGAAGCCCAGGAAAGTGCTGGGAATCATGCGAGCGAAGCCTCCGACGAAGACGTGCAGCAAACCAAAGAGGATCGCGGTCGTAGCGACGACACCTGGGCCGGACATGGATCGCCGTAGCGATTGAAAAAGAAAGCCACGAAAGAAGAGTTCTTCCAGAATCGCTGCCGAGACGACCATGGCAACGTAATCCCAGCGCGCGTTGCGAAGGGAGGAAGCTGCGCGGAGGATCTGCTCGTTCAAGATGGGTTGCCAACTCGAAAGCCAAAACACGGTGGGCCAAAGACAAACGCCAAGGATGATCGCGGCCATGCACGACCCTACGGTGAATTTTCGAAGCGCCAGGCCGGAAGCGATCCGGACTCGGCCCACGGCCAAAAAGATCCCGGGTAATAAGCCAAATTCAATGAGGTTCAAGATCGTCAGGGCGAACCCTTGATAATCTTCGATCAGAGGAAGCGCCGCACGTACCGCTCCCACGAGCGCGAGGTGGACCGGTACGATGCACGCCAGGCACACCAGGGCGGACGAAAGTGAAGCCTCCGATTGCGGTTCGTCTGGTCGACGGAAGAGATCGGTCCAACCGCTCTGTTCGTTGTAAAGCACATTCTCGGCGCCGAAAACGCGGGTGGCGAAGCTTAGGGCGATGGCCGCGTAGAGGAGCGTCGTCGCCACCACGACCATCAGCGTTCCCACGTCCGCCGTGCCACTAAAGGAATCGCGGGCCAAGAGGACGATATTCAAAAGGGGCGCGACGGTGAAAAGCCCCTGGAGTTCGATGCCGGGAATGAGCGCCGCCACACCGGGCGCGAGCGATGCCAACATCAAGGGAATCAGGTAGGCCTGGGCTTCCTTGAAACTGCGAGCGAAACTCGTCAGCGTCAAAAGCACGGCTGAGAAAAAGCAGGAGAAAAGCAGCATCAAGCCAAAGAGGGCGGCAATCAGAGCGAAGGTGATGGGCTGCCCTTCGAGAAGGAGTTCATCCATGCCGCTCAAGCGGAGCGTGATGAACATGCTCACGAGATTCACCAAGGCGGTGAGCATCGCGACCGCGACCACGGCAATGTATTTACCGCCCAGCAGTTCGAAACGCGACACCGGAGCCGCCATCAGCATTTCGAGCGTGCCTCGCTCACGTTCGCCAGCGGTGAGATCGATGGCGGGATAGACGGCACCGGTGATCGTCATCAGGATCAGAATCAGGGGCACCAAGGCACTGAGCGAGACCACGCCGCCTTTCGCCTCGGTGCTTTCCACCGCTTCACGCTGCGTCTCCAAAAAAAGCATGCGTGGATGCGGAAGTTGCCTGGGCAAATCGAGCCGAGTTGACAATGCTAACCGCTGGATGGCGTTGAGTCGGCGCTCGACTTGCACCAGCGCCGATTGGCTGGTGGTCGATTGGGAATCAAAGACGAATTTCGTGACGACCCGAAAGTCTTTACGGAGTACTCCCAGTTCGCGGACAGGGGGAAGTTTCTCAGGATCTGGGATTAATACCAAAAGATCGATGGTGCCGTCGGTAAGGTCTTTTTTCCCGGTGTCGTCGGTGGTGAGAAAGAGTTTCCAACGAGGCCTCCCGATTTTTTCGCTTTCGGTGCGTTCGAGTTCGGATTGGCCGAAGTTCAGCATCCATTCCATGACTTCCGCCACGCGTTCGTCCGTAAAGCCGAGTCGATATTCGGTGCCATGGGTGGCGGAGACTTTGCTTTCCAGAAGGAACTGCTGGAAGACGACGCTGATCAGCGGATACAAAAGGAGCGGCATTCCGATCAACGTTAGAATGGTTCGGCGATCGCGAAGGATCTCGCTGAGTTCCTTTTTCAGCAGCCGGCCCACGCGAGCTGGGGAAAATGTCTCAACCATGACGTGCCGCTCCCTCACTCCGTCCCAAAGCGGAACCGACTTTGGAAAGCTTTAGAAACATCTCCACGAGCCGCGTGCATCCCGTACGTGCCTGGACTTCCTCGAGCGTTCCTTCCAGTACCAACTCTCCCTGATGCAGAAGTCCAAAACGCGAACAGAGGCGTTCGGCTTCATCAAGATGGTGCGTGGTCAAGATGACCGCTTTTCCTTGCTGGCGAATGTGTTCGATGAATTCGTAAATGACTTGGCTGCCCAGCACGTCCAAGCCGAGCGTGGGCTCGTCGAGCAAGAGGACGGGAGGCTGGTGGATCAAGGCACGCGCGAGATTCACCCGCTGCCGTTGCCCGGTGCTCAGATTGGCACATCGCCGAGTCAGGATGTCCGTCAACCCGAAGATGGGAACCAGTCGCTCGAGTTCGAGCCGAGCGATTGCAAGTGGAACGCCATACAGGTCGGCGAAGAAGAGGAGCAACTCTTGGACGGTCAGACCCGGATACAAGCCGGCGTTGGCGGAAACGAGCCCCACGCGGCGCTTCACCTCGTCGGGTTCTTTCGTCGACCCGAAGCCAGCGATGGAAGCTTCGCCGCTGGTGGGCTGCAACAAGCCCAATAGCATGCGTAGCGTGGTCGTCTTGCCCGCACCATTGGGGCCCAACAATCCGTACACTTCGCCAGGTTTAACCTCGAACGAAAGCTCGTGGACAGCACGTAGGGTCTTTCCACCTGGCAAAGAAAATCGTTTGGACAGGCGATCGACATGAATCATGCGCGTCCCGGCGTTTGGCAGAATGGGAAGGTTGAGAAAATGATATCACCTTTCCCGAAAAATGCTGGAACCAATCTTATTTTCTTCCGACGTGACGCACCCTTGGTCTTGGCGTGATCGCCAGGTTTAGCGTAGTCTCCATCTCCCGAAAAACACCGTAACCAAGATCCAGGCGCGTCAACATCGCGTTCCCACCGTGACACCGTTCGCGGTAGGTGCCCGCGATCGTCAAATCTCGGAGAGCTTCATGATGCCGAATTTTCTGCCCTCTCGCAATCGACCTGCCCCCAGAAACGGGACGAGATCTCGTCTTCAGTGCGAACGACTGGAAAGCCGGGACACGCCCAGCCTGTTCGCGGGTGAATCGCATATCAACACCACGACCCTCGCCAACCAACGCGATCCCGCAAGTGCCTCGGCGGCGGACGGTCGCAGTGTCGTCGTGTGGACCAGTGTCAATGCCGCGGGCACGGGATCCGACATTTACGCACAACGGTTTGGATCGAACCGCCTTCCCGTCGGTGCTGAAATCCGCGTCACGAACACGGGCGGATACGAAATCGAACCGACGGTTTGCATGGACGACTCAGGTGCTTTCGTCGTCGCCTGGACCGTTGCATTCAGCAATGGCAATCGCAACATCCAGTTCGCTCGCTATCAATCGAACGGCACCCTCGCCGGCACGATCACCACCGTGAAGAGCACGCCCGAAAAGGAATCTTCACCAAGCATCGCCTGTTCCCGAACCGGTGAATTCGTGATCACGTTCAGCAAGGAACTGTCGAACACGAATTCCGATATCTTGGCCTACCGCTATTCGCGCACCGGAGCCGTGCTCCAGGTCCTTCAGGTGACGAATTCGAGTTCGATCAAGGAAATCACGCCACAGGTGGCGCGAAGCAAGGGTTCCAATGCGGCTTTCGACATCATTTATAAATCGCGATTCGATATTCACCTTGCACGCTACTCCGCCACGGGCGTTTTGAACACGAATCTGGTCATCTCCAACGCGTCGGCCGTGGAAGCGTACCCGTCCATCGGGATCGATAACGCGGGCAGCGCGGTGGCCGTCTGGCAGTACTTTAATGGCGGAAGCTGGGATATCCGCGCTCGCAGGATTAGCTCGACGAATCAACTTGGCGCGACCTTCGTCGTTTCGGAATTCAATGCGGACGAAATCTCTCCCCAGGTCGTGATGCATCCGACGGCAGGCAGCTTCGTGGTGGCGTTCCAACGAAACCGCAATGAACTCCAAGCCGGCGGTGCGGAACACCACTTCAGCGAAGTCATGATCCAGGAATATAGTCCGACCAATGGCGTACGTTCGAGCACTTTGGCGGGGCAATACCATCACGCCGCCAACCCGACCCAGAATCAGATCGGTGCCATGCTTCCGGCGATCAGCATCGACGGGACCGGGAATTTCATCGCCAGCTACACCGTGTTGAGCGATCCGTCCGACACACCGGCTCGCAACGATCCGCAGGAAGGAATTTTCGCTCGGCGTGGCCGGCTTCTATGATCGATCGACACGTGCGAATCCGAAATGGCGAGCTAAGCATTTTCCCGAGGCGACGGCATTGATTTCCGAAGCTGAGCGCCAGCGCGGAATGCTACGACGGCATCTCACGCTGACGCTCAAACTCGGGAAATGTTCAACGCGAATTTGGATACCCCGGGCTGAACCCGTTTCAGCCCGGTAGTGGTCTCAAGCGGGGCTCAGTTGAACCAGAGTGCGAAGCCAAAGAAATTGCCACCGAAGGCACGGTCGATTCGCTGGAGTCGATTTCTGTCCGCGAAATCGGTGAAGACGCCTCGCTCGAGGTAAGGCGTCGCATGGCTGCCTTGGATCCACAGGATCGGGTCTAACACCTTGGGCGGATTCGTAAATACCTTGCGAACGTTGACGCCCAGTTTCCCATTTTCCCCACGCCAGAACGGAACCAGACGTTTCCCCTGGAGAACCAGTTCCCACTCATCCACCATCTGTTTCCAAGTCACCATCATCCCTTCGTCGACCTTGACGCCAAACGCACTCGTTTGTCGCGGGTTCGGCAGAAACTCGTGGTCGTCGTCCGTTTCCGCCAAATAATGCTTCCAACTGTCGCGGCTCATGGCGATCATCTGTTCGAGGTGATTCAACGACGACTTCAAACGTTCCGGCTCGCGCACGGGAAACCGTAATAGGTGAATGGCCGCGATCAAATCGGCAATGTCGTGGAAACGAAATCCGTCCTTGATTTCTTCTTCGTTGAAAAACGGGTGCGGCGTTTTCACCTTCTCGAAAAGGCGATGGGCGGTGGCGTCGAAAAACTCCTTTCCATCGACCGCAAGAATGATCTCCGTGCCGGCGGCCAAGAAATGGCAGTATCCACGAAACCAGCTAACGTCGCCTCGGTCGAAGGCGATCTCGAGCTTCTGAAATTCCGGCGGAATGTCTCCGCCGGCAGAATTAAAGATGCGAGCCGCGCTGATCGATTCGCCCACGCCGACCAAATCAAGACGTATCTCGGGGACGTTCAAGCGAAGTTTGACGTTGGCGTCCTGGATCAGGGCGAGCGTGGCCTCTGCCTTGTTGACATCCTTAAGAAATTGGTGAACGATCTCATCGAGTTTCTTGTGATCGACGACCTGGGGGTTCGGATTGCGAACCTCGACGGCACCGATGCGCGGCATGAGGAAGCGAATTCGGGCATCGGTTCGCGGACCGCATTGATAGATGTTGGCCGCCAAGTTTTCGAACGAACGAAGAAACTGGATCACGCCCAGGCCGAAGCGAGCGTGGTCGTCGCCGGGCTTTTCGCGCAGGTGCTTGATGAGGGTTTGCTCTCCTTCCTTAAGGTTGCCTTCGGTGAAGATTTTTTCGGGGCCGGTTGGATCGGCCAACGCAAACGAGGATGCCACGACCAACAAGCCCAGAGCACCACCGTTTCGAACGAACTGGCTCATAGAACGTCACTCCTGAAGGTGAAAAAGTTAGCACTCACTAACTTTAGCGACTCTTCTCGGTATTCGCAAGTATTTTCCTAACGTGGCGAAGCCGCAACCCACAAGAACCAAGACAACAAGAACCAAATAAGAACCAACTTCAAGCAATCCGTTCGTCCTCGTTTACTTGGTTTTTTCTTACTTGGATCTTGTTTGGTTCTTGGAATCTCGTTTCTTGAAACTTCTCCCCAAGCTGCGGAGAATTTCAGAGGCAAGAAACCAAGAAAGCGGCAGGTCGATTTTTTCGAAGCCTTGAGCGCCAAGGACCGGCTGATCTCAGGGGCGTCAAAGCGATTGCGAGGGATTCGGTGGGTGCCTCGCTCGATTCCTCACGGGCGCAGAAAAGGTGCCTGAAGGAGCGTGAGAAATTGAAGTAGGAATAATTATTTATGAATGTTCTGTTACCATTTTTCACGAGTTTCGAGCGAGAGGGGCTTGGGCTTCCCGTCGCCGTTCCCGACCTTGGATTGTAATCTGCTTCGTAGTCGTTTGAAAAAATCATCCTTGGACGCACTTGCCTGTGTCTCATCAACATCGAATCGAGTCCCATGCGACCCAATGCACGCTCCGTCAATCAGCTTCGACCGCTTACTTTTCAACGCGGGTTCACCACCAACGCGCCGGGAAATGTCTTGGTGCGGATGGGAAAAACCATGGTGCTATGCACCTGCTGCGTGGAAAATTCGGTGCCGCCGTTCCTCGTGGGCAAGGGGCAAGGCTGGTTGAGTGCGGAATACGGCATGCTTCCCGGAAGCACCAATACCCGGAAGGCACGTGACAAAGCCGGCAAAGTCGATGGTCGAAGCGTGGAAATCCAACGCTTGATCGGACGAAGTTTGCGGGCGGTGGTCGATTTGTCGAAACTGGGCGAACGAACGCTCTGGATCGATTGCGACGTGCTTGATGCGGACGGTGGCACACGCACCGCGAGCATCAACGGCGCGTTCGTGGCCGTGGTCGATGCCCTTCATTCGTTGAAACCATTGTTGGGTTCCCTCGACGGCATCATCAAAGACAGCGTGGCGGCGATCAGCGTGGGGGTATTGAACGACGAGGAACTTTTGGATCTGGAATACATCGAAGACCGAGATGCGGAGGTCGATTTGAACTTGGTGATGACGGGATCGGGCAAATTCATCGAAGTGCAGGGGACGGGTGAAGAAGCCACCTTCAGCCGAGCGCAACTGGACCGGCTTCTCATGCTCGGCCAAGAGGGCATCGCCAACATCACCGCGTTGCAGAAACAAACGCTTGGCGAGCGTTGGCCGTTGGCGTAATCTCGTTGCGTGGCAAAGGCGATCGAGTTCGCGGATTTTTGAATCCACCTTCGGCAAGCCAGAGGATGCACGCATGCGATTCGCCCATTCCGTATTCCTTGTTCTCGCATGGACGATTCCTGCGTTCGGGCAAGCCCCTCCCGCGGTTCACCTCTGGTATGAGCCGGAGTGGTTCGAAGGCGTTCGCGGTTCGTTCGGCTACTGGACAGGAACCGCGAAAGCGACCGGCGCCTGGGGCGTGGCGGGTCCCGGGATCAGCGCGGAATGGTCCCAGGGCGGGGAAAGCGAATGGAATTCGATGGGAGCCGCCGCCGAGGAAACCAACGCACGCTGCCATCGTGCAATCATCATTCCGCGCGAGGGGCTTTACAAGGTCTGGGTGCGTTACGTCGATCATCGCCACAAACGCGAACCCTTTCGCGTTCAAATCGAACAGGCCGGCAAAACCGTTCTCAACGCGGAAATGGGTGTACAACCGGTCGTTCCCGCCAATGACGAGTACCAACTTTTCTGGGGCTTTTCGTTTGGCTGGGGCGTGGTGGAGACGAAGCTGGCAAAAGGGAGTGCGAAACTCTCGTTCGTGATCGATCAAGCCGGCGAAGCTTGGCGTCAGGTGGATGCGATCTTGATCACGGAGGACCTTCGCCACACCCCGGTGGGCCGGGAAAAACCAGCGTTCGCTTTTCACGATGGCCTTGAACTTCCAATTCCCGAAAAGACTGCCTGGCGAGGTCAGGGTGAATCAATACAAGGTTCGTGGAAACGGCCGAGCGTGGCAGGCCGAGATTTCTCGCTATGGACGGGGATCGAACCCGACGCGAAATGGTGGGGCAAGCAAAATCTTGCGACGCTGCCCCTCTACGACATCTACTTTCACTTTTCGCCGCCAAGCGATATTCGCGACAAGTTTCACCAGCAGTTCGCCGGAAAAAAAGACCTGCCCCTGCTGACGCACCCAGATTTGCTTCCAGGATTTTACCTGGGAAATTCGCCGGACTTATCCCCGGAAAGCCCGGTTCGGCAATGGCTGGAACGAACGAAAACGCCTTTCTACGTGATGACGAATTACGCCACCGGTGCTTACACGGAGAAGTCAGGACCAGCGACGTACGCCGCGTTGACGGGACCGCTCGCCAACCAATTCCTGGGCTACATTCACGGCGAAGCCGTGGGCACCACTGCCGTATCGATGCCGGAGAAGGCTTTGGGCGCCACGCGGCGAAGTCATGCCGACGCTTTGATCAAGCACCTTCGAACCCACCAAGCCGACGCATGGAGCAAGATCTACAAGACGAACGTAGCCCCCGAGCATCGCGACCGAAGCATCCCTTGTTTATCGACCGACGCCCTCGCGCTGGCCCACCTGTTTCATGAATCGGGAAGCAAGACGGTTGGGTATGAAATCGATGCGACCAACGTTCATGTGCCGATGCGTATCGCGTTTGAACGTGGCGCCGCCCGCCAATATGGCGGCGCGTGGATCAACTACGCCAGCGGTAACTTCGGCGATGCGTGCAATTATTTCACGCAGAACCCCGTGGTGCCACGCGGAGCGCCGGCCTGGTTTCACAGCCGATATACGATCACGGATGGTGTCAGTATTAGTTGGTATCGAAAGCTTTATTACCTCAATTACCTTGGCGGCGCCTCGGCGATCTACTGGGAGCAAAACCTCACCAACCAGTGGATGCTGCCGGGCCCGGGAACGCACCCCATCCAGCTTTCGCCCTTCGGACGCGCCACCGAGGATTTCATGGCTTTTACCCGTCGGCTGCCGGACCGAGGCGAGCCATACACGCCGGTCGCCCTTTTGCTCAGCGCGGGTCATGGTTATGACCGCGTCAACTACCACTGCAAGATGCTCGGTGTTTTTACCGAGGATCGCAACGACATCGAGCTTCGAGAACTTTTCAATGTCTGTTGGCATCCAGCCTCGATTCTCGAGGGAATGCCGGCTTCTCCGGACGTGCAAAGCATGCCAAGTGGCGTTTTCGGCGACATCTTCGATGTCCTCGTGGATCGCCCCTCACGAGCCAAGGCTCTTTTGGAATATCCCGTCGTCTGGGCGGCGGGCGATGTGAATTTCGAAGCGGAAACACTCAAGACCCTGCAAACCCACCTCGATGCGGGTGGCACGTTGGTTCTCAATGTGAACCTCGCTCGCCAACTTCCTAAGGCTTGGCTCGGGTTCGACTTGGCGGATCGCCTTTCGGAGTCGACGGCCTGGTCGAGCGACGGACAAACCAACCGCACGTGTGTTCCGTTCCAGTTCGCCGAGGTGAAACTCGGAGACGCTCAACCGCTTGCCTGGACGGGTGACGGCAAGCCGTTGATCGTGCGAAACGCGGTGGGGCGTGGCGCCGTCATCGTCACCTTAATGCCTCACAACCTTGGCCTGGATGAACGCGCGCATCCGGCTCTCGCTTTTTTGATGAAGGGATTGACGCGTAAATTGCTGCCAATCGAAATCAATCTGGCGAACGGTCAACCTTTACGAGGCGAAGTGCAGTACGCGGTCAATCGAACGAAAGATGGTTGGCTCGTGGCGCTGTACAACCACCGTGGCCTCGACAAGACGCAGAACGGAATCGCACGCGTCGATCGCCGGGCGTTCGCCGACGTGGAACTTCGCGTTCCCTTTTCTTTGAAGTCGGTGAAGGAGTGGACGTCGCCTCGTGACCTGGAGCGTCAACAAGTCGGCCGCGAAACACGGATTCCCGTGCGCATCCATGCGGGGGATGTGCAAGTGATTGGGTTTTCCCTTCGCTGACAAGGCCGTGCGAATTCACAAAGGACGCACGTTGGCATTTGCAGACACAGGATTCTTCATGTTAAGGCGAAGTTTTCAAATCGGCATTTCCGTTTTCGTTGGATTGGCGTTCGCCGGAACCGGTTTCAGCGGGGACGCGAAGTCGCCCCAAGCGATTTTCGAATCAAGGATCCTACCTATTTTTAAATCGCCGAACCCATCCAGTTGTATCCAGTGTCATTTGGCGAGTGTCGATCTGAAAAACTACATTTTGCCCGACGCGAAGGCGACCTTTCGAAGCTTACGCGACCAAGGTTTGATCGATCTCGAAAACCCGACGCGATCCAAGATTCTGGCGTTGATCGATCGTGGAGGCGCCGCGGAAAAGGGGCCCGCGCTGCTTCATGCGAAAAGCCGAAAAATGGAACGCGAAGCTTTTGAAGCGTGGATCTTCGCCTGCGCCTCCGATCCGAAGATGCGAGAACTTCCCAGGCTCGATGCGACGGAATTCGCCAAGCCGGCTGTCAGCGACGAGGTCATCCGTCATGGCCGAATCGATCGCGTGTTGGCGTCATTTGAAACGAATGTGTGGGCGTGGCGTTTTCGATGCATGAGTTGTCATATCGAAGGCACATCTCAAAATGACAAGCTTCGTGCGGAACATGGCAACCGTGTGGCCTGGATCAAGAAAGGCGGCGCGCAAGCCACGCTGGAGTATCTTTTGGAGAGTCGCTTAGTCGACGCGGAAAATCCTGAACGCAGCCTGTTGCTGCGAAAACCTCTCGGTGAAAAGCATGGAGGCGGTAAGAAGTTCATCGAAGGGGATCAAGGTTACCAAGGATTTCGTATTTGGTTGGAAGATGCTGCCGCCATCCGCACGAACAAATACGTGAAATCGACGGACCTGCCTGCACCAGCGGTAGGTCCCTTGAAGTTTGGAACCGATATCTGGTTTCGTCTATCCGACATTCCAGCAGCTTGGGGTGACAAGTTGTTGCGGGTTCAGATCTATGCCTGGAACCGAGAAACCCAAGCGTGGGAAACCGATCCCATTGCAACGACCGATCGTCTTGCGAACGCCAAGTTTGGTTGGCAACACAACCTGACCCTCTTGGCGGCGAACGCTTCTGCACGCGCGAATGCTTGGACCCAAGGAATACCGACGTTGCCGGCGGGCAAGTATTTGGCCAAAGTATACGTCGATCAGACAGGCCGAGCCGCCAAGGACTGGAAATCGCCAATGGCTGAGTCCGACTTCGTGGGAACCGTGGAATTTCAAGCGAACTGGAGGCCCGGGTACGGCGCTATGACGGTCGTGTTGGCTAAAGGGGTCCAACGCTAACGCTGTGGTCCGCTGCATGCCAAACGAAATGAACCACGTGCGTCCGCCTCGCTTGAGCGTTTTGCGAACGGATCGCATACGGACAAGTGACTAGCCGTAGGGTGGGTGAAACGTACTCGTGCGACGCACCGTCGCTTCGGATAGGATGCCACGCGTCGTTTCTGCCCAAATCTCCAGTCAGAACCAGGATTCGGGTCCGTGGTGCACCTTCGAGGTCGAGGCGACGGTGGGTTGCGCTTCGCTCCACCCCATAGGCATCAAGTTAAGCCATCTCGCTGGTTTTCAATGAGTCAACCGAGAACGGAGAATGAAAAATGAAGAATGTGAGGAATCTAGGCGGCCCATCTCCGTTCGTCATTCTCCGTTCTCCGTTGACGCATTGGTTAATCCGCGGAACCTTAACTTGATGCTCATGGGGTTGCGCTTCGCGCCACTCACCCTACGGCAAGTTTCCTGGTTATTTTCTTGTATGCAATTCAATCGGTAACCGCTCTAATCGAACTGGTCGCGGCACTTCTATTTTTCGAATGCAACGCTTTTCCCAAGCTGTTTTAGGTTGCCGTCGCTGGCGTTTTCTTCGTCCACCGTCGGCGAAGCACCACGAAGGCGAAGACGAAAAGGGCGAACACCGGCAGCCAGGGGACTAGGGCCACCACGAACAATACCAAGCCTTGACCGAAGGTGACGAGGTTCGCCAACGAATCGGTGAAGGTTCGTCCCAACGTTTTGGGAAATGATTCCGCTTCCGGTGGAATGTAGACGCCTCGCTCGTGGAGGATGACGGTCACCGTGGTCATTTCCGTGAGTTTGGTCAGCATCTGCAATCGACCTTGTTCCCGTTCGATTTCGAGACGGATGTTTTGCAGTTCACGCCGGACCGCCAAGATATCTTCCATCTTGCCTTGCGCTTTTTCATACATCTTGCGGATGCTTTCCTCGTCCGCCAATCGGTTTTTGATGCGTGTTTGAAGATCGAAGAATTCGTCAGTCACATCCTGCGAATCGATCGTCGATCGTTCGAGCGTGCCCAGCTTGGTGAGGGTGGCGCGAAAGGCTTCGAACTGGTCGGTAGGGACGCGGATCTTCCATTCGCCTCGGCGTGAATCACCCACGGTGCCGCTCACGTCCGAATGGATCACGTACGCTTTGAATTCGCTCAGGGATTGGAGAAGTTGCTTTTCCGCCTCGACGAAATTATCGGTGAGGATTTGGACGGTGGCCGTGTAGATGATTTTTCGGATCGCGTCCGGGCGTTGATTTGCCCCACCCTTGGCAACTTCGCCTCCGCCGGGGGCTTCCGCCTTTCGTTCCGTCTTGTAATCCGTTCTGGGCATGGGTTGCCCGGCACACCCCGCCAAAAGCAAAGCGGACCCGACAAAAGCCGTAAACAGTGCGGAACGCATGGCCCACCTCATGAAACAAAACCGTTTCGAACCCTCTATTAGGAGGATCCCAAATTGGCGGATTTATTCCATGAGGCCGTGAGAGTGCCTTGATCGGCGAACGCAAAACGGGTCGGAAAACGCGATGCAGGCTTTCCCCTCGGCGAGCGGCCGACGTAAGTCGGCCGATTCGGGCCGCACACGCTCGAAACAAAAACGGGCAACGAAGACGTGCATTTTCCATGCAACGGAAACGACGCGGTTATACCGGCCGACTCACGTCGGCCGCTCGCCCGTTGCTTAGGGGTTTATTTTTCCACGATGAACGCGAGGCGGTACAAAATCTCCGCGGCTTGGTGGAGTTCGTCGATGGCGAGCCATTCGTCTTTCGTATGGGCTTGGGCGATGTCGCCGGGACCAAAGATGACGGTGGGAATTCCGGACCAAGCGAGCGTGGCCGCGTCGGTGCCGTAGGGTACGGAATGAACGCGGTGGGATCCTCGCACCTGATCGATGGCTTGGCCCAAAAGCCGAATGATTTCGTCCGAGCCGGTGGGCGTTAACGCACGTTCGCAGATCCAGGGCTTGGTCATTTCGTAAGGGAAATCGATCTTGGCGGTCTCGCGGAGAAACGCTTCAAGCTGGCCCGGCGTCTCCTCGGGCTTCTCACCTCCGACGACTCGGCGATCGATCTGGATCTGACAATGGTCCGGAACCGTGTTGACGCTGATGCCGCCATGGATCAAGCCCACGCTCATGGTCGCGGGTCCCAAGAGTGGGTCGACGATCGTCTTGCCAATATGGGCCGCGAAAGCTTCGATGCCATTGAGAATTTTCGCCATGCGGTAGATGGCGTTGGTGCCTTGCTCCGGCGCGGAGCTATGGCATGATCGGCCTGGCGTGTTGATCAGCCAACGCACCACACCTTTATGGGCATGGACGATGTTGAGTTTGGTCGGCTCGGCAACCACGGCCAAATCGGCGTGCACCTTCCGCTTCACCAGTTCTCGTACGCCGAGCATGGTGTTTTCTTCATCGACCGAACAGGCCATCACTACGTTGCAGGCGCCTGCGGGTTTCTCGCGCACCAACCGAGCGAACGCGGTGAGCATCGCCGCCATGCCGCCTTTGATGTCGCACGAACCTCGGCCAAAAATCTTGCCCGCTTCGATCGTGGGCTCGAACGGTGGAATGACCATGCCATCGACGGGAACGGTATCCTGATGCGCTTCCAGCATCAACGTCCGTTTCGCCCCGGAGTTCTTCCAGGTGGCGATGATGTTCTCGCGCCCTGGCGCCACCGGATGCCTTTCATAGAGAACGCCGAGGTCACGAAAGTAACGCTCGAGGTAATCCGTCATGCGGTGCTCGAGCATGATCTCCGGCACCAAAGGCCGACCCATTGGATTCACGCTCGGAATCGCGACCAGGTCTTGAAGAAGGCGTTCAATGGCTAAGGTCATTGTTCATCTCGTATGGACGCATGGACGCCCAGTCGGCATTCTTCTTGGGCTTTTTTTCGTCACATTGATCTCGGCATATTTCAGCGACCACGGAGTCTTCAGACATGACCCAAAACAAGTTCGTGAACCGATTGTCGCTACGCATGGTCATCATTAGGTCGAGGATCATGACATTTTCGTACTTGGCCATCTCGAAGAGATCACCACGAAAGGAAAGAAACATCGATTTTTTCCGCCGCACCGAAAGCAAGCCTGATAAATAGTAGCAAGTGGCAAACGAGAATATGCAAAACCACCAGCTACGTAAGTACTCACCAACCGTTTCCCCCACGATAAAGTTGACCCAGCCAACTTGCATGAAGATACAGGCTGTCAACCAGAGCGCCAAGATTTGAACGCTGATGAGTCCCGAAAGAAGAAGCCTTCGCTCCAGGTGACAACAATAAAGGAATAACTTCGGTGAAAGGAAATCCAGCGAGGCAGAGCCAGGCAAAATCGTGTGAACGAGATTGCCATCGCGATACTCGACGGTGAGGACTTCTCCTGGATTTAGCACTTGGTGTACGGCGATGGAAAGAAGTTCGCGAGGGTTCAACAAATCAGAGTCGCTCGGCTTTCGTTTGGTTCTTCGGCTCATCTGAAACTCCATTTCCCAGGGCCCTGTTCGTGAAACCGTCCGTGGACAGTGTGAGCATTCATTTCATTCTATGGTTGGTGCAGGATCAAGTTTGAGCTGCCTGAGCGTGCGCGGAAATTCGTTCGCTTCGCTCAATAGGGAAACGAGCAAGTCACGGTCGAGCGACACCGTGGAAGCTTTTTGCAAAAGTTCCTTCTTGCGCCGGCGATACGTTTGCGTTTCCGTGAAATCCGACAAATACACCCAGATAAAGAAAAAGACGACGAACGTGCTGACGTACGACCCAAAACCCCATCCCCACGCTCGCAACTGCGCAGCCATTCCTTCGGGAAGAAATCGGTCCACGCCTTCGAGGTACAGCGTGAGGCAAATACCGGTGGCGATCAGCAAAAAGACGAAGAAGCCGGCGAGTCCTCCCTCGAGTTGGGCTTCCACCGAAGCCAAGTAGCCGTAGAGATTGGGAAATTTACGGCGAACGCTCGACGCACTTTCGGAAGCGTATACGTGCAGGGTGCCATCTTCCCATTCGGCGATCGCGTTCTCGCCTTCTTTCAACGCTTCCTTGAGGATTCGGGCGGCTCGCTCGAAAACGCGCTCGCGTTCGTCGTCCTGTTCGAGTTCGAGATCCGCCATCCTTCTTCTCCGTCACCAAGTCAAGAGCGAGCCAGGTCGAAGGCGAGCCAGGTCGCATCAGCGCCTGGAGTAAAAATCCCGCGTACTTGCCTCCAGTTGCCTACGCGATCCGGCTCGCCCAATACAAGACGTTAATCCAAGGTTTTGATCCAAATATTTTTGAATTCGACTCGGAAATTGTAGCTTTGTAAACCAATGTGGCCCGCGGTTCGCAACAGACCTGGGTGCTTCTTGGCGTGCTCCTTGATGTATTCGTCAAGATTCGCGTCCACCAGATTTTCACCGTTGTGGTCGACTTTGACTTGCTTGCCTTTGGCCACGATGTCGATGGTGTTCCATTCGCCGAACTTTTTGCCGTTCACTTTCTTGGCGGGAACCACGTTGTAGATGGAACCGGTGTGTTGCCAAACTTGCAGACCTTTCCAGTTGGCATCATCAAGGAGTTGGATTTCCATGCCGACGTAGGCGGGATCACCTTGAAGGGGCGCACGCAAAGCCACGCCGCTGTTGCCCATTTTCGGCATCTTGTATTCGAGATGGAGTTCGAAATTGGAGTATTCTTTTTCGGTCATGAGGTAGCCACCGCCGCCACCGTTGACGAACAGAATACCAGGCTCAGTTCCCCAAACATCTTTCTTGCCGGTCGATTTCCAGCCCGTTAGATCTTTCCCGTTGAAAAGCGGCGTAAAGCCAGCGGGCGGATCCTCGGCCCTGACGACACCCGCAACCAAGGTTCCTAACAGGATCAAGCCGAACGTCCCCTGCCTCATACGTGTCCCTTTCATGAAGGAATGCTGAAATTTTGTTTCGAGTTGATTAAACGGAAAACTCAGCTCCTTCGCCAACAAAATCGCCTTCGATTCATACAAAGGCACCATGCGACGATTCATGCTCAAATCCAAAATCCATCGCGCCACCGTCACCGAAGCCAACGTGCATTACGAAGGGAGTCTGACCCTCGACACTCACCTTCTGCACGCAGCCAACATCGTGCCTTATGAAGAAGTGCACGTGTGGAACGTGACCCGTGGCACCCGCTTTCGCACCTACGCCATCGTGGGAGAAATCGGTTCCGGTGCGGTCTGTGCCAACGGCGCGGCGGCCCTCTTGGTCGCTCCAGGAGACCTCATCATCATCGCCACCTTCACCACGCTCGACGACGAAGAATTGGCCGACTTCAAACCGAAGCTCGTTTTCGTGGACGAAAAGAACCACGTTCGAGAAACCAAGTCCGAAGAAATCGCGGGAACACGGGCGATTTATTAGTCAGACCGTTGTAGGCTTTTGCCGTCCTGTCCTACCCTCGCGGTAATGGTGAGCTAGCGGCGATACGTACTCTTGGGATAGGATTAAGCACCGCGATGGTTTCGCCCGATTGAGGTTTGCGCTTATGCCTTCGCCATTTCCTGGAATGGACCCGTTTCTTGAACGCCAACCGCGTTGGGAGATTTTTCACGGTTGGTTCATTCGCAAACTTGCGGAAAACTCCCTGCCGATGGCCGTGAGCATGGGTTGCTGGATTGACGTCGAACGGGATGTGTATCGCGAAGAAAGATCGGGGGAACGCGTTCTTATCGGCGAACCGGACGATGTTTTTTCCGTTTCGGGTCGGGATGCAGAACGGTCGCAAAATGGAACTGCGGTCGGGACGGTGACGGCACCAAAAGCCGTGCACCGTGTCGTTCTCGAAACTTCCACGGTCAAAAAACATCGGCAACCGTATTTGGTCGTTCGCGACAACCCGGAATGGCCGCGTGTGTTAGCCGTCGTTGAATTGCTGAGCCCGGCCAATAAGGAAGGTGCAAACGCGAAGGCCTACCACACGAAAAGGCTCCGCTTGCTTGCGTCGAGAGCGCATTTCATGGAGATCGACTTCCTTCGCGGCGGCACGAATCCACTCCGCGAACAATTTCCTGATCTCGAACCAACCCCCTATTTCGTGTTCGTGGCCCGAAAAACTGAGGAGGGGCGCAACGAAGAGGGCTACCCAATCCAACTCCAAGATCCCCTTCCCACCGTCGGATTGCCACTTTGGGGCGGTCGGCCTGACCTCCCGCTCGACCTGGGAGCGGCGTTTCGTTCCGCCTACGACCTCACGTGCGGCGGCCGACCGATCGATTATCGAAACGAATCCGTTCCAGAGCCCCGCCTTTCAGAATCCGACATGTCGTGGATGAAAGGGTCAATTTAAGAAACCTACCATAGGTGATGTAGGGTGGGTGAAGTGTACTCACGAAACCCACCGTAGCTTCGAACGTATACCTTTTGTACAATTCGCAGACAAATCACGGCTACGATTGGCCATTCCAAAGACCGATTGAAGTCGAGGCGGCGGTGGGTTTCGTGAGTACACTTCACCCACCCTACGGCAAGGTGCTTGCGATCTTTCTTGTGGAACGCGAAACCGCTTTAGCGTGCCAGATACTCCCGAATCGCCAAATACTTTGGGGCCGCGTTGGGGTCTTGGCTGGTGTGTTCGAGCAGGCCCCAGCTTCCCCATTTGCTGTATCGACCCATCGAGGAGAAGATGCAGAAAAGATCGCCCCCCGCATCGTTCCAATTCTTGAGGTCTTGCAGATAAAGGTCCTTCATGTGCGGGTGGCGATTGGCGGCGTGGAACAGTTTCGTGAGTGCGTCGTTGTTCTCAGCTCCGAGGTAACCGGCGAGGTGTTGGCCTCCTTCGTATGCCATCAGCTTAAGGCCACGCTTTTTGGCGGCGGCGGCGTACGACACAACATGCTTCGCAGAATCCGCAACGTCCTTTTCCAATTCCTTGACCAAATCGTCGGCGCTCATGGCCGCCACCTTGTCGGTGGTTTTGGGATTTCCAAAGCGATTGCCGAAGTAAGGGGCGATGGCGAGGGCGTCGGCGTGCTTGGACGCATCTTGCCAGTCCGCCACGGTGGTTCCGGTCCACGGGTTCGCGGATTGGGTCGCCAAGACACGCACCAACCGCTCCTTGCCGCCGAACACTTCTTCCCAAATCTTGAAGATCTCCACCGACCTCTTGGAATAGTACCGAAGTTGAGCTTCGTAGGCGTTCTTGCTCAAGCCAAGTTTCAATCCCTGAGCTTGGCAGTAGCGGGCTTGTTCGAATTGGCCGTTCCAGCATTCGTTGGAATATTCCACATACACCTTGGCCGGAGCGTGAAGGCGGTCTTTGACGAGCTTCGCGAATTGGCGGATGTAGTTGTCGTCGGCACGATGCGGGATGCAAAACCAGGGATCGATTTTTTGCCGATTGGCCAACTCGATCATCCATTCCGCCGCCACCCCTTTGAGCGATTGCGAATGGGAATCGAGGGTCGGGCGGTCGGCCCAGGTTTCGATCTTGCTGTTGTTGGTGCTGCCCCAATCCATGAAGCGATAAGATTTGAACCCCTGCCAGCGTGCTAAGAAATCAGGATGAAAGGGATTTTCTTGATACGTCTTTTCGAATCCTGGATGGATCAGGCGAATATTGCGAACCGGATTTTTGGGGTCGGTGCGAGTGATCCGTGCAAAAACGCTGCCATGCTTGGGTTGAATGTCAACGAGTATTTGGCCGGCGGACCGTTTGGTCACGCGGGCATCGCCCGTGAAGTCCAAGTCGCCGTCACCTTCGAAAAAGCAGGTGAAGACGCCTGCGGGGTACACTTTTTCAAACCCGGTGAAGACAACCGTTTCCGCGAACTGCCCCTCCGCCAACGAGCGAACGTTTCCCTTAGCATCGAGATCCAAGGGCCCACCTTTACCC
>WBZS01001365.1_pt1 | contig 19780 bp, 20 predicted proteins | sample 5204201 | NCBI WGS metagenome assembly WBZS01 (sample SAMN12344357, study PRJNA552823) | activated sludge metagenome | biome: Activated sludge suspended growth; feature: Nitrification reactor; material: Wastewater; isolation source: activated sludge from nitrification reactor of wastewater...
AACGAACTCGCCGACATCGAGGCGGTACGCGCCGCCGGTGTCGACGGTCTGGTGACCGACTATCCGGACCGGGTGCCGCGGGACTGAGCCTGCCCGAGGGCGACCCCCACGGCAACGCCCCCGACGACTCCGGCCACGGCGACGCACACGGGCACGAGTCCCATCGCGATCAGGCCCGCCCACGAGCCCTCGCGGACGGCATACGCGATGCCCCCGAGCAGTCCGGCGAGCGCCCACGGGCCCACCGCGACCCAGCCCGCGGCTCGTCCATCGACCACCGCCCACGCCAGGACGGCAACGAGCCCGGCGAGCAGGCCGGCCAACCCCGCCCCGATGTTGGCGCCGACGACGGGACCGGAGAGTGCGTCGACGGCCCGCATCACGGCATACGCGAGCAGTGGGACGACGACGACGCGCAGGAGCGCGCCGACGACGAGACGGGGCCACGACATCGGGGCATGAGCGATCATCGGCCCAGTCTGGCCGAACACGACGTGGACACGAAGTGTGCGATCGGTGGCGCCGAGGGCCCGCCTCGGACACCATGTCCCCATGATGCTGCGGCGGGTCGTGTGGCTGGCGCTCGCCATCGCGGTCGTCGCCGCCGTGCTCGGGCTGCGGGCCCACACCCAACGCGACCCCCAGTGCGACGTCGGGTTCACCTGCGCGCAGGTCGACCACCTCTCCTGGACCGGCACGGACCGAAGCGTCGGCGGGTTGTGCGCCCGGGTCACCCTCGCCGCGGACGTCACGACGATGTTCCGGCAGTCGCAGTGGGCCGGGTTCCGCCGGACCGCGAGTCAGCGCAGCAACGTCCTGCCCACCGGTGCCACCGTGACGATCACCCCGACGTGCGATGCCAAGGGGGGCCCTGCTTCTCCGGCGGCCCCGGGGGCCCCGGCGACCCCGGCAGCCCCGGCGGGCCCTGCGCCCCCGGCGTACACCGAGGCCTGGCTGGACTATGTCGTCGCCACGGATCGCGATGCCCTGACCAAGGCCGAATCGGAGGCCAATCGGGTGCGTTCGGACCCCACCCGCGCCACCGTCGTGCGCGGCAGGGACGCCAACTGGCTCTTCACCGTCGCCCGGGTGCCGGCCGACACCGGGACGCTGACCGACGGGTTCGCCCCGGAACTGATCCTGCCGGTCCCCTCGCACTGGTCCCAGGAACTCGGGGAGCTGCGCCTGCCCTGCGTCTGGGTGACCGTGGAGGGATCGGTGCTCATCGGAGACACGTCGTTCCCCCTCAAGGTGATGCCCGGGGACACCCCGCAGCGGGTCTGCGCGCCCGGGCGTGGGATGGCGTGGTTCGACAAGCTCGACGGCTACTTCGACAACCCGAGTTGAGTGCGCGCGTGGGGGCCAGGGCTCCCACGCGCGCACTCAACTCGGGTTCCATCGCTCAACGACACCAGAGGAGGTATGCCGCGTGCTCACCATCGTGGCCGCCCTCCCGCTCGTCGTTGCGGCCCTGATCATCGGCTACAGCAAGACGGCCCTCGGGGGCCTGGCCGTCCTCGCCGTGGCCATCTTCGCGACGATCATGCCGGCCAAGGAGTCGACGGCAGCAATCCTCGCCCTGCTCCTGGTCGGTGACGTGGTGGCCTGCTGGCACTACCGGCGCGATGCCGACTGGTCGCTCATCAAGCGCCTGTTGCCGGCGGTGCTGCCCGGGCTCGCGCTGGGCACGCTCTTCCTGCGCGTGGTCGACGACACCGTCCTGCGCCGCACGATCGGAGCGGTCCTGCTCGCCCTGGTGCTGCTCCAGCTCTGGCTCAAGGTCCGCGAGTCGGCCGGCCGGCCCCTGGTCTCCGCGGCGACCCACCACCACCCGGTCGCGGCGATCGTCGCGGGCACGGCGGCGGGGTTCGCGACGATGACCGCCAACGCCGCCGGCGCGGTCATGACGCTCTACCTGTCCGCCTCGGGCATCGAGAAGCGCCGGTTCGTCGGCACCAACGCGTGGTTCTTCCTCATCGTCAACCTGACGAAGGTGCCGTTCTCGATCGGCCTGGGATTGATGCACTGGCGCGATGCGGGGCGGGCCCTGGCCCTGGCGCCGGCGATCCTGGTCGGCGGTCTGCTCGGCTACGCCACGGTCAAACGGATCAGCCAGGCCCGCTTCGACCTCGCCGTGCTTGGCGCCAGCGCCTTGGCCGCAGCCGCCCTCCTCTTCCGGAGTTGAGGGCGTTGGTGGGGGCCAGGGCCCCCACCAACGCACTCAACTCGGGGAGGTGGGGGGAGGGGTCAGGTGTTTTGGGGGAAGCCGAGGTTGAGGCCGCCGTGGCTGGGGTCGAGCCAGCGGGAGGTGACCACCTTGCCGCGGGTGAAGAAGTGAACCCCCTCCATCCCGTGGGCGTGGCTGTCGCCGAAGAGCGAGGCCTTCCACCCACCGAAGGAGAAGTAGGCCATCGGCACCGGGATCGGCACGTTGATGCCGACCATGCCGACCTCGACCTCGTTCTGGAAGCGGCGGGCCGCGCCCCCATCGTTGGTGAAGATCGCCGTGCCATTGCCGTACGGGTTGTCGTTGATGAGCTTCAGGCCCTCGTCATACGACCGCACCCGCACCACACCGAGGACCGGCCCGAAGATCTCGTCGTCATAGACCGGCATACCCGGGGTGACGTTGTCGAAGAGAGTGGGGCGCAGGAAGAAGCCCTCCCCGTCGGCGTCGATGTCGCCCTCGCGACCATCGACGAGCAGGTCCGCGCCCGCCTCGACACCCTTGTCCAGGTAGGAGGCGACCTTGTCTCGGTGCGCCTTGGTGACCAGCGGACCCATGTCGGTGCCGCGGGTGCCGTCACCGGTGACCAGCTTGCCCATCCGGTCGGTGATCTTGGCGATCAGGTCGTCCGCCACCGGCTCGACCGCGATGAGGGCCGAGATCGCCATACACCGCTCACCGGCGGAACCGAACCCGGCGTTCACCGCCGCATCGGCAGCCAGGTCCAGGTCGGCGTCGGGGAGGACGAGCATGTGGTTCTTCGCCCCGCCGAGGGCCTGGACCCGCTTGCCGTGCGCGGTCCCGGTCTCGTAGACGTACTTGGCGATCGGGGTCGACCCCACGAACGAGACGGCCTTGACGTCCGGGCTGGTCAGCAGCGCATCGACGGCCTCCTTGTCGCCGTGCACGACGTTGAGCACCCCATCCGGCAGACCGGCTTCCTTCCAGAGGGCCGCCACCGCATTGACCGCGCTCGGGTCCTTCTCCGAGGGCTTGATGATCACCGCGTTGCCACAGGCGATCGCGATCGGCACGAACCACAGCGGCACCATCGCCGGGAAGTTGAACGGGGAGATGACGGCCACCACCCCCAACGACTGTCGGATCGAGTACACGTCGACCCGGGTCGAGACGTTCTCCGAATACCCCCCCTTGAGCAGATGTGGGATGCCACAGGCGAACTCGGCCACCTCGAGGCCGCGGGTCACCTCACCCACCGCATCGGAGAGGACCTTGCCGTGCTCGGCCGTGATCAGCGCCCCGATCTCGTCCCTTTTCGCGTTGAGCAACTCACGGAACCGGAAAAGCACCTGCGTCCGCTTGGTCAGCGACGCATCCTTCCACTCCCGCTCCCACGCCGACCTGGCGGTGGCCGCCACCTGGTCGACGAGTTCCTTGGAGGCGAGGTCGAGGACCCCGCTCTGTTCGCCGGTCGCCGGGTTGTAGACCGGCGAGGTCCGCTCGGCGGTGCCCTCCCACGACTGGCCGGCGATGAGGTGCGTGATGCGGGCGGGAGTGCTCATGGCTATCGGGCTTTCGTGGTCGCCGGGGCTTTGTAAGGACAAACTAGCAGACAAGCGGGTATGACGTGAATCCCCCGGCCCCCTTCCCCCACTCCGGCTTCGGTGCGTGAAGAAGTGTTGCGATCACGACACTTCTTCACGCACTCAAGGGGCCGGGGTGGACGCGTCGGGGGTCAAGGTGGGGGTGGGGTCGGGGTCAGAGGGTGGGGATCGAGGAGAGGGCGACGGGCTGGCCGCTCGCCAGGGAGCGCGCGCACGCCTCGGCCGTCCGCGACGCCTCGAGGGCGTCCGCCACCGTGCACGGCGAGGGACGCTCCCCCCGGACCACCTCCGCGAACGCCGTCAGCTCGGCCACGTATGCCGGCAGGAAGCGATCCATGAAGCTCTCGTGCACCGGACCGGGCGGCCAGGCGACCCCGTCCTCGGCCGAGCGGATCGCCAGCGACCCGTCATGTCCCACGCCCAGGGTCCCCTTCGACCCGTGCAGTTCCATCCGCACGTCATGGCCGCCGCCGTTGTACCGCGTCGAGGAGACGAGGGCCACGGTCCCGTCGTCGAGGGTGAGCAGGGCCGCCCCGGAGTCGACGTCCCCACCCTCGCGGAAGAAATCGGCCCCCTTGTTGCCGCCCACGGCATACGCGCTCACCACCTCGCGGCCGGTGACGAACCGCAGGATGTCGAAGTCGTGCACGTTGCAGTCGCGGAAGATGCCACCGGAGGTCGGGATGTAGGCGGCCGCCGGTGGCGCAGCGTCGTTCGTCGTGCAGCGAATCGTGTGCAGGAAGCCGAGTTCGCCCGACTCGAGCGCCGCCTTGGCCCGGCGGTAGCCGACGTCGAACCGGCGCTGGAAGCCGATGTGCACGGTCGCACCCGAGGAGTGCTCCAGCCGGGCGATCTCCACCGTGCGCTCCAGCTCGAGGGCAACCGGCTTCTCACAGAAGGTCGGGATGCCCCGCGCCATGGCTGCTTCGAGCAGCTCAGCGTGGGCCTGGGTGCCGGTCGTGATCACGAACCCGTCGACCCCGGAGTCGAGCAGTGCCTCGATCGAGTCGGCCCGGGCCAGGCCGAGCGCCGTCGAGACCCGCAGGGCGGTGTCCAGGTTGACGTCGGCGACCACCACCTCGTCGACGCCCGGCAGGCCTTGGAGGGTGCGGGCGTGGAAGGCGCCGATCCGGCCGACGCCGGCAATGCCGATCTTCATCAGGGATCCTGTCGAGAGTCGTTGGGGCAGAACGAAATCAGGTCAGGCGTGGGTCGACGGACTGGTCGTCCCACGTCTGCCGCACCCAGGCGTGGGCGGGGTCGTCGCAGATCAGCCAGGCCCGCTGCGGACCGGGGCCGGCCATCACGTTGAGGTAGTAGAGATCGGCGTCCGGAGCCGCCACCGCCGGCCCGTGCCACCCGTGCGGCACGAGCACCACATCGTCGGTGCGCACCTCGGCGAGCACGTCGATCGGCCGCTCGCCCCCGGCATACACCCGCTGGTAGCCGACCGCGTCGCCGCCGCGAGGGTCGATCGCGCGGGTCCGGAAGTAGTAGATCTCCTCGAGACAGGACTCGACGCCGGGGCGCTCGGTGTCGTGCTTGTGCGGCGGCCACGAACTCCAGTTGCCGGCCGGCGTGAGCACCTCGCAGGCGATCATCCGGTTCGCCTCGAGCACCCCGGGCACCCCGAAGTTGCGCACCTGCCGCGACGCGATGCCCGCCCCCCGCAGCTCGACCGGCACCTCGCTGGCGAGCTGGTGACGAAACGGCGGCGCCTCGCCACGACGGTCCGTCGCCAGGCAGACCGCGATCGTCGCGGGGCCGGTGCCGGTGAGGGTGAGGAGACGTCCGGCGGGGATGTATGCCGTGTCGCTCGGCCCGGCCCAGACGGACTCCCGGCCGGCGAGGGTGGCCCGGTCGGACCCGCCCCGGCCCACGGCCGCGACGTCGACGCCGCCGGAGAGCGGGACGACGATCGCCTCCCGCTCACCGAGGTCGAGGGTGCGCACGTCCCCCTCGACCAACGAGGTGACGAGCAGCCCGGTGTGCTCCCATCCGGGGACGGCCGCCGGATCGACGCCGGCAATGTCCACGCTCCAACCCGCCGAGGTGGCACTGCCGGCGAGGCGGACCCACCGGTCGTTGTCGCGGCCGATGCTCACGGGGACCCCTGGGCCATCACGGCCCTGACCTCCGCCTCGTCCGGCATGGCGGCGGCACACTCGAGACGGCCGGCCACGCAGGCCCCGGCCGCGCTGGCGAAGCTGATCGTCTCGTGCAGTGACCAACCGGAGAGCAGTCCGTGACACACCGCGCCTCCGAACGCGTCACCAGCTCCCAGCCCGTTGACGACCCGGATCGGCGTCGGCGCGACCTCGATCTCCTCGTCCGCCGTGACAGCGAGGACCCCCCGTGGCCCCTGCTTGACGACGGCGAGCTCGACTCCTCGCTCGAGGAGGGCGGCGGCGGCGCGGCGCGGATCGCTCTCCCCGACGGCGACCCGGCACTCCTCCCGGTTGCCGATCGCGACGGTGCTCGCGGCGAGAGCGGACTCCGCGGCGCGCGCGGCCTCAGCCTCGGTGGGCCAGAACATCGGCCGGTAGTCCAGGTCGATGACGGCAAGCCCGCCGGGTGCGTTCGACCGCAGCCGCCATGCGGTCAGGTGGGCAGCGCGGCTGGGTTCGGCACACAGGCCGGTCAGTGTCATCCAGAGCAGGCGACAGTCCGCGACCGCCCCAGGAATCTCAGCCGGAGTCACCCGCAGGTCAGGGGCGGTGGGACAGCGATAGAAGTACAGCGGAAAGTCGTCGGGGGGAAAGAGCTCACAGAAGGTCACCGGGGTCGGCAGTTCGGGATCGCGGCCGACGAACTCCGTCCTGACCCCCAGTGCCTGCAACTCGTCCCGGACGAAGCGGCCGAAGGGGTCGTCGCCGGTTCGCGACACTAGTGCCGTGGTGTGTCCGTAGCGCGTCGCGGCGACGGCCACGTTGGCGGCACTCCCCCCGAGGAACTTCGAGAATGAGGTCACGTCCTCGAGGCCAACCCCCGACTGCTGAGGGTAGAGGTCGACCCCCACCCGGCCGATGGCCAGCACATCGATTGAGCGCGGCGCCACGGCACACTCCTCGGTTCGGGGGCTGATCGCCTCAACAGTGATCGCCTCAACAGTGATCGGCTCAACAGTGATCGCCTCAACACTGTGTCACGTCGCCTTGTGACGTCAATGTCCGGACAAGCGGACGTCCGCGCTTTAAGACGTTTAGGTCCTAGACTCGACTCGTGATCCCGATACCCGTCGTCATCGACCGGTCGAGCCCCGTGCCGCTCTACCACCAGTTGGCCCAGCAACTGACGGCCGCCATCGAGAACGGCGTGCTCAAGCCCGGCGATTCGTTCGAGAACGAACTCGCCCTGGCCGAGCGGGTGGACCTGTCTCGCCCCACGGTCCGGCGGGCCATCGCCGAGCTCGTCGCCCGCGGACTGCTCGTGCGCCGCCGGGGAGTCGGCACGACCGTGGCCAGCCAGGTGATCCACCGACGGGACGAACTGACCAGTCTTCACGACGACATGACCCGTCGAGGTCGGCAACCGACGACGACCGTCCTGGCCATCGAGGTGAAGGTCCGGCACGCACCGGCGGCCCTGGCCCTCGGCCTGCCCGCCGAGGCCCCGCTGGTCTTCGTCGAACGACTGCGATTCGCCGACGGCATACCGACGGCCATCATGCACAACTGGCTGCCGATCCGGTTCGCCCATCTCACGCGCGAGGACCTGGAATCGGGGTCCCTCTACGCGTTTCTGCGGGCCAACGGGGCGCGGCCCGCCGTCGCCCACCAGACGATCGGGGCTCGTCGTCCCGACCCACGCGAACGGCGACTGCTCGCGCTGTCCACGGGGGATCCGCTCCTCACGATGACCCGGCGCACGTATGACGCCGAGGGAACCGGCCTGGAGTACGGCGACCACTGCTACCGCTTCGACCAGTACGCCTTCGACGTGACCGTCCACGATCGCTGAGCCGACATCATGGACAACACCGTGCGACTCACCGTAGCTCAAGCCCTCGTGCGTTTCCTCGGCGCGCAGTACTCCGAACGCGACGGTGTGGAGCAGCGTCTGGTCACCGGCGTCTTCGGCATCTTCGGCCACGGCAACGTCTGTGGGGTGGGGCAGGCCCTGCTCGAGGACCAGGTCGCCTTCGAGGAGGGCATCGACTCCGGCCGGTATGCCGTCCGGCCCGGTGCCGCCGACGTCGACCCCCTCGACCACGGTCACCTTCCCTACCTCCTGGTCCGCAACGAGCAGTCCGGCGTCCATGCGGCCACTGCCTACGCCCGGTCGCTCGAACGCCTCCAGGTGATGGCGGTGACCGCCTCGATCGGCCCCGGATCGACGAACATGGTCACCGGCGCGGCCCTGGCCACGACGAACCGGATCCCGGTCCTCCTGCTCCCCAGCGACCAGTTCGCCAGTCGCATCCCGGACCCCGTGCTGCAGCAGCTCGAGTCCCCGCAGACCCTCGACACGGCCGTCACCGACTGCTTCCGGCCGATCTCCCGCTTCTTCGACCGGATCACCCGACCGGAGCAGCTCATCCCCTCGCTGATGAACGCCATGCGGGTGCTCACCGACCCGGCGGACACCGGCGCCGTCACCATCGCGCTCCCCCAGGACGTGCAGGCCGAGGCGTATGACTGGCCGGTCGCCTTCTTCGCCAAGCGGGTCTGGCACGTGGCTCGACCGGTCCCGGAGCCGGCCGCCCTGGCCCGGGCGCTGGACACGATCCGCTCGGCGAAGCGTCCCCTGCTCGTGGCCGGCGGCGGCGTCGTCTACTCCGGCGCCAGCGAGTCGCTGCGCGACCTGGCCAGCGCGACCGGCATCCCGGTGGCCGACACCCACGCCGGCAAGGGTGCGATCAACTGGGATCACCCGAGCGCGGTCGGCGGGCTCGGCTCCACCGGGTCGGCGGCCGCCAACGCCCTGGCCCGCCGGGCCGATGTGATCATCGGGGTCGGCACCCGCTACAGCGACTTCACGACCGCCAGCCACTCGATCTTCGCCGCGCCCGACGTTCGCTTCGTCAACATCAACACCCTCGGCTTCGACGCCGCCAAGCACGGCGCGACGATGCTTCTCGCCGATGCCAAGGAGGCGCTCACCGCCCTGACCGCCGGCCTGGCGGGCTGGTCGGTCGACCCGACATACCGGCAGGAGGCGATCGACCTCGACGCCGCCTGGCAACGCGAGGTGGACGCCTGCTACCACCGCGGCCACGGGCCCTTGCCGGCGCAGACCGAGGTGTTCGGCGCGCTCAACGAGCTCATGGGGCCCGAGGACGTCGTCATCAACGCGGCCGGATCGATGCCCGGGGACCTGCAGTGCCTGTGGCGGGCATCGACCCCCGTGCAGTACCACGTCGAATACGCGTTCTCCTGTATGGGCTACGAGATCCCGGCCGCCCTGGGCACCAAGCTCGCCCTGGGGCAGGACCACCAGGTCGTGGCGATCGTCGGGGACGGCACGTACCAGATGCTCCCGATGGAGATCGCGACGATGGTCTCCGAGGGGATCAAGGTGATCCTCGTGCTGCTGCAGAACCACGGGTTCGCCTCGATCGGTGCGCTCTCGGAATCGCGCGGCTCACAACGTTTCGGCACCCGCTACCGGATGCGCCGCGGCGGGGCCGGCGGACGCCTCGACGGCCCCGAGGTGCCCTTCGACCTCGCGGCCAATGCGGCGTCCTGGGGTGCGGATGTGTTGCGCTGCAACGGAATCGAGGAGTTCCGGGCCAACTTCGTCAAGGCGCTCGCCGCCGATCGCACGACGGCCCTCTACATCGAGACCGACCTCGTGGGTCCCAACCCTCCCGGCTCGGCCTGGTGGGACGTGCCGGTCGCGCAGGTGTCGACGCTCGAGTCCACCCAGCGCGCGTTTGGCGAGTACCTCGCCGAGAAGGCCGCCCAGCGCCCCTACCTGTGAGCCCGGCCCCCCGGCATGGCCCCGGCCCCCGGCATACCGCCCGGCTCAGGCCGTCGGGACCGCCGCGCCGGCGGCCAGGACGACGGCGATCGAGGCGCGCACATCGTCTCGGGGGTCGGCGCCGGTCTCCTCGGGCGGACCGGTGAGGATCGAGTCCTGCTCCATGACGTACCACCCGTCATAGCCGGAGCGCTCGAGGGCGGCGACGATGCCCGCGATGTCGACGTCGCCGGCACCCAGCGGGACGTACATGCCTTGGCCGACCGCCTGGGTGTAGGTCAGGTCACCGCTGCGGACCCGGGCCGCCAGGTCCCGGCGCACGTCCTTGAGGTGCATGTGGCCGATCCGCTCCGGGTGGGCCTGCACGACGGCCGCCGGGTCCCCGCCCCCGATGAGCAGGTGCCCGGTGTCCAGGCACAACTTGATCCGCGAGCCGGCGAGCACGCGCTCGGCCTCGTCCCCGGTCTCGATCATGGTGCCGACGTGCGGGTGCACGGTCGCGGTCAGCCCGCGGGCCGCGGCCGCGTCGTTGATCCGGTCGAGGTTGTGCAACAGGGTGGCCCACTGGGAGTCGTCGAGGACCGGTCGGCTGTCATAGCCGTCGACGCCACTTGAGGCGGCGATGACCACGACGTTGGCGTCGGCCGCAAGGAGCCCGGTGATCGCCACGTCGACCGTGGGCATCGGGTCGATCGCCGCATCGTGCAGCACGACCGGCACGAACTGGCCCACGGCCTTCAGCTCGTAGTCGGCGAGCAGGGCGGCCTTCGCTGCCGGGTCGGCGGGGAGGAACCCGTCGGGACCGTACTCGGTCGCCGAGATCCCCACTTCCTTCATCTGGGTGAGGACGGTGTCGGTATCGAGCTGGTGGCCCCAGCCCGGCACCTCGCAGACCCCCCAGTTGATGGGGGCTCCGGCGATGCGTTGGTCGATGGGTCGGCGCGCGATCTGGGTCATGGCCCAAATCCTTTCACATTTGTTACGACATTACGACAGGTGCTGTGGCTGGGCGGCCGAGCGGAGGTGTGTCGCGATGGCGCGCAGGTCGCCTCCGCGCAGCACGGTCGTCAGCGCCGCCCGGTCGAGTCGGCCGCCGGCGCGCAGCAGCTGCTCCGCGGCCCGGACCGGTCGGGCGATCGCCAACCCCCGGGACGCCCCGCAGGCCGCGACCAGCAGCTCCGGATCGCCCGGCGCGAAGGAGAGAACCAACACGAAATCCGTTCCCCGGCATACCTCTTCGATCGCCCCGGTCGGCGCGGTCCCGACCGACTGCATCGTCGCGTCGTACTGGTCGGACCAGTTGGACGCCAGCACCGGCCAGCTCGCCTGAGCCCCGGCCATCACCATTCCGGCGACCGCCCCCTGCTCCCCGGCGGCGATGTAGGACTCGAGCCGCACCCCGTCCCAGCGGGCGCAGTCCCCCGCCGCGAAGACGCCCTCGACGCTCGTCCGACCGGAGGCATCGGTGACGATCCCGTCGTCGCAGGCCAGTCCCGCGGCCTCGGCCAGGGCAGTCCGTGGGGTCACCCCGATCCCGACGACGACGACGTCGTATGCCGGGCGCTCCCCCCCGAGCCTCCCCTCCGGCCTCCCCTGAGGCCTCCCCTCCGGCCGCGACGTCCCGGGGCTCGCGACGCGCACGTGCACCCCGTGCGCCTCGTGCAAGTCGTGGATCCAGTCGGCGACCGCCCCGGGCACCCCCCGGCCCAGGATCCGGGGCCCCGCCTCGACGACGTCGACCTCGTGGCCGAGTCCGCGCAGCGAGGCGGCCACCTCGAGCCCGATCACCCCGCCGCCCACGACGAGCACGCGGCGAGGAGTCTGGCCCAGGGATGCTCGCAGCGCCCGCAGATCACGGACGGTCCGCACGACGTGGGCGTCCGGGAAGTCCAGGAGGGCACGCGGTGCCGCCCCGGTCGCGAGCAGGCACGCGGCATACGGGATCGTCTGGCCGCCCTCGGTGGTGACGGTCCGGGCGGCCGGGTCGAGAGCGCGGACTCTGGTGTGGCGGTGGTCGATGGCCCGTCGCCACGGCGCCTCCGGCCACAGGGACGGGAGGTCGATCCGGTCGCCCACCAGCGCAGACTTGGTGAGCACGGTCCGGTCGTAGGGGGCCTCGGGCTCGTCGCCGAGCAGCAGGACGTCGTGGCCGCGTTCGGCGAGCGTGCGCGCGGCGGCGGCTCCGGCCGGACCGGCGCCGACGATGACGTGGGGGTTCATCGGGTGCTTCTCCTTCGACACCGCCATTGTCGGTCAGCCGCGATGGTCGATCCCCGGCGCTGGGCGTGCGGGTCAGTCTTCGAGGACGTGACGCAGGTAGCGACGCGGGTCGTCGAGGAAGCGCCGGTAGTGACCGACCACCTCGAGGTCCTCCCAGCGCGTCTCCCGCAGGCCGTGCTCGCCGAGTTCGACGATCCGCGCGCCGGGGATGGCGGCGAGCACCGGTGAGTGCGTGGCGAGTAGGACCTGCGCCTTGGGCCGGGCGGCCATGTCGGCGAGTTCGGCCACGAGGTGGAGCTGGGCCTCGAAGGAGAGTCCTGCTTCCGGCTCGTCGAGCACGAAGAACCCGTCCCGGGCAAACCGGCTGGTGCCCAACAGGGCCACGAAGGACTCCCCGTGCGAGAGCCCGTGGAACTCCGGGTCCCGGCTCCAGGGCGAGTCCCCGCGACTGGCCGACAGGTAGCTGAACAGCCCGTGCATCGTCTCGGCCCGCACGAAGTAGCCCCACTTGCTCGCCCCCACCCCCCGGACCAGTTGCAGCCAGTCGGCGAGCGGGGACTCACTCGGGAAGGTCTGGTGCTGCGCCCCGGTCGAGCCCCCCTCGGGATTCAATCCGTATGCCGTGGCGACCGCCTCGACGATCGTGGACTTGCCGCTGCCGTTGGGTCCGACGAGCACCGTGCAGTCAGTGAGGTCCAGCCCGTCCCTCAGGAGCTGGGCCACCGAAGGGAGGCTGGCCGGCCACTGCGGCAGGCCGCCGTGCTCTGGGATCGGCACCCCACGGGCCACCTCGACCCGACGCACCGGCAGTCGGCTGAACTCGTTGCCTTCAGACGGCGATCGGGGGCTCACGGCATACGAATCTAGGGGTGGGGGCCGACACGACGTTCGCCCACCGGCCCCCACGCCCGGGCCTGGGCCCGCGCCGGGCCTGGATCGGGAGTTGTGAGCAGTCCGGGCGGCAACAACTCCCGAAACTGTTCAGTAGGTGGGGTGGCAGCGGGGGTTCGGTGGGGCGGCATACCCTTGCTGGGTGACCGACGCCCGCCCCGACGCGACCACCACGCCCCACGACGAGGCCCCTGAGGTCCCGGTGCCCGAGCAGATGCTGATCCGCCGAAGCAAGCGTGACCGTCTCCTGGCCCAGGGCGTCGACCCGTACCCGGTCGACGTGGCGCGCACGCACTCCCTGGCCACGGTGCGCGAGACGTACGGGCACCTCGAGGCCGGGCAGGAGACCCAGGACCGTGTGACCGTCGCGGGACGCGTCGTGTTCATCCGCAACACCGGCAAGCTCGCCTTCGCCACCCTCCAGGAGGGCATCGGCACCCGACTGCAGGTCATGCTCAGTCTCGCCGAGGTCGGTGAGGAGGCACTGGCGGCCTGGAAGGCGGACGTCGACCTCGGCGACCACGTCGCCGTCACCGGCCGGGTCATCAGCAGCCGGCGCGGCGAGCTCTCCGTCATGGCCAGCCAGTGGGCCATGGCCTCCAAGGCGCTGCGTCCGATGCCGGTGCTGCACAAGGACCTCTCCGAGGAGGCGCGGGTCCGGCAGCGGTATGCCGACCTCGTCGTCCGCCAGGAGGCGCGCGACATGGTGCGCACCAAGGCGACGGTGCTGGGCGCGATCCGGCACGAGTTCGAGGACCAGGACTACGTGGAGGTCGAGACCCCGATCCTCCAACTCATCCACGGCGGCGCGGCGGCGCGCCCGTTCAAGACCCACATGAACGCCTTCGACCAGGAGATGACGCTGCGCATCGCCCTGGAACTCAACCTCAAGAAGGCGGTCGTCGGCGGCGTCGACCGGGTCTACGAGATGGGCCGGATCTTCCGCAACGAGGGGGTCGACGCCACCCACTCCCCCGAGTTCACGATGCTCGAGGCCTACCAGGCCTACGGCGACCAGCACTCGATCGCCGACCTCATCCGGTCCGTCATCCTGCGGGCGGCCGATGCCCTGGGCCGTCGCCAGTTCGAGACGACCAAGGGCACCGTCGACCTCGACGCGCCCGAGGCCTGGCGCTGGGTCAAGGTCTACCCGGCCGTCTCCGAAAAGGTCGGCGAGAGCGTCACGCCGGACACTCCGGTCGAGATCCTGCGCACGCTCGCCGCCGCGCACGGCGTCGAGGTCGATCCGGCGTGGGACCAGGACAAGGTGTTCCTCGAGTTGGTCTCCGAGCTCGTCGAACCCGACTGCATCCAGCCGACCTTCCTGCACGACTACCCCGCCGTGACCCAGCCACTGGCGCGGCGCCACCGCAGCGACCCTCGTCTCATCGAGGCCTGGGATCTGATGATCAACGGCGTCGAGGTGGGCACCGGCTACTCCGAGCTCGTTGATCCCGTCATCCAGCGCGAGATCCTCACCGCGCAGTCGGTTAAGGCCGCGGGCGGCGACCCCGAGGCGATGCAGTTGGACGAGGACTTCCTCAGGGCCCTCGAGTACGGCGCGCCGCCGATGGGTGGCCTGGGTATGGGAGTCGACCGGCTCGTCATGCTGTTCACCGGGGCCAACATTCGCGAGACCATTCTCTTCCCACACCTCAAGGCCCAGAACTGATCCGTGACTGTCGAAAGGGGCGCAGTGATGCCCGACTGGTGGAACTCGGTGTGGCCCTACCTGGCCGCGATCCTGCCGACGATCTGTGTCGCGATCCTTTTCTATTTCCTCATCAAGGCAATCCTCGAGGCCGACCGCCGGGAGCGCATCGCCCAGCGCAAATGGGAGGCCGAGCACGCCGGTCCCGGTGAACCCAAGACCTGAGAATTCTCCGCGAGAATTACGACAGAGGGCCATTCATGCCGCACAATGGGGCCATTCATCCACCTCTCGAAAGGCGCCTCCAATGGCCAAGAAGGTCACCATCGTCCTGACCGACGACATCGACGACAGCCCGGCGGCCGAGACCGTCTCGTTCGCCCTCGACGGTGTCTCGTACGAGATCGACCTCTCCGCGGCGAACTCCGCGAAGCTTCGGGACGCCCTCGCGCCCTACATCGCGCACGGGCAGAAGGTCGGCGGCCGGAAGTCCGTGGGCCGCTCGGGCGGGGGCGCGAAGCGCACCAACACCTCCGCCATTCGCGACTGGGCGCGCTCGGCCGGACATGCGGTGAGCGAGCGCGGCCGCATTCCCGCGAACATTCTCGCGGCCTACGAGAAGGCCAATTCCTGAACGACCCCGCGCACCCCTCATCGGCGGCGACCTCCGGCTCGGAGATCGCCGCCGATGCGCTGTCCCGCGCCCATCCATTCCTGACGTTCACCACCGCCGGGCCCCCGCTGCGCCATTCCCTCACCGACGACGGCGATTGGCGTGAATGGCAGGAACGCCTCGCGGCTCAGAATGCCCGCTGGTATCCGGGCGTGGACGCGCCGCAGGTCGCTTCCGCCTTCGTCCTGCAGTACCTCCTCCAGGTCCCCGCTCAGACGCTGGCGTATGCCGTCCGCCTCGGTCCGTGGCGGGTGGACCCCGCGACCCTCACCTTCACCCTGGGCCCCCACGGCACACCCGAGCAGGTCCGCCTGGCCCCGCCGACGCCCGGGCTCGACGCGACGTGGGAGGTCGCCGAGCGCGACTACCGGCGCCTCGCGGAGCCGCTGGCGACGGCATACCGGTCGATCGTGACGATCGGCAGCGGCACCCGCCTCGGGATGGTCGACGACCTCTGGGCGATGGCCGTTCGCGACGCGACCGGTGACCCGCACGTGGTGGCGCGGCGATCCTGCTGCTTCCTCTATGCCCTGCCCGGCTGCCACGAGTGCGCCGGCTGCCCCCGACTGCGCCGACCCCTCTGATCCTCCCTGCTGCGTCCTACCGTGCAGTAGGTGGGGTGATCACCCCACCTACTGCACGGTAGGACGCGCGGAGTCAGGGGAGGTCGGCGAGGAGTCGGCCGCCGGCGTCGATGCCACCGGGGGCGACCCGCTCGAGCAGGTCGTCGTACATGACCTGCTCCAGGCCACCGCGCCGTGCCGCACCGGCCTCGACCTCCTCCCAGGTGCGCGGGGCGGCCGCACAGGGCAGCTCGCGACCACGTAGGGAGTAGGGGCAGATCGTCGTCTTGGCCGCGACGTTCTGCGACCAGTCGAGGAAGACCTTGCCCGGACGCAGCGACCTGGTCATCTTCCAGAGCACCAGCTCGGGGAACTTCCTGGTCATCTCCTGCGCGAGTTGTTGGGCCAGGTCACGCACCTGGTCGCTGGTCAGGTCCCCGCCCAGACCGGCATACAGTTGCATCCCTTTGCTGCCCGAGGTGACCGGGTGGAGCGTGAGCCCGAGGCCGCCGAGTCGTTCGCGCAGGTGCAGCGCGACCTGGGCACACTCGTGCAGGTCCGCGGGCTTCCCCGGGTCGAGGTCGATGACGAGCCGGTCGGGATTGCCCCGCACCGGCTCGCCGGCGGCCCCGTCACGGACGGTCCACTGCGGCACGTGGAACTCCAGCGAGTTGAGGTTGACCAGGTAGGTCAGGCTCGCGAGGTCGGGCACGAGCGGATAGGTCACGTCGTCGATCCGCACCCGGTCCAGCCAACTCGGCGCCCCGGACGGCACGTTCTTCTCGAAGAAGCTGTCGCCGATCACCCCGTGCGGCCAGCGGACCCGAGTGACCGGCCGACCGGCCATCAGCCGCAGCAGGATCGGCGCGACGGTCGCGTAGTAGTTGAGCACCTCACCCTTGGTCGTCTCGGTCGCGGGATAGAGCAGCTTCTCCAGACTGGTCAGTTTCAGGGTGCGTCCGCCGACCTCGACGCGGGTCACGCTGCCCTGACCGGGCGCCGGCTCAGCCATCGGTCACCTCGCCTTCGCTCAGGTCGACCAGGTCGGCCGGGTCGAGGTCTGCGCGCAGGCCGAGGTATGCCGGTTGCCGCAGTCGCGGTCCCTCGGACCCGCCGCCCCAGCCGAGCGACCTCACCTCGACGACGAGGCGCGGTCGCACCCAGGTCGTCCCGGCCGCGTCCTCCCGCGGGACCGGGGCGGAGAAGGGAGACACGTTGTGCCGCAAGGGTTCCAGCGCCGCGGCCAGCCGAGCGCCGGCCGCCCCCACGAGACCCGAACCCACGCGGCCGGCATACGCCCAGCCCCCCGAACCGTCCGGGACGCCGACGAGGATGGCGCCGAGCCGGTCCGCCGTCCCGGTCTCCGGCCGCCAGCCGCCGACGACGACCGAGAGCGAGGTGCGATGGGCGCTCTTGCGCCAGTCCGGCGAGCGGCGGCCGACGGCATACGGGGAGAGTCGTCGTTTCGAGACGATGCCCTCGAGTCCCTGGTCCGCGGTGGCCGCGAGCAGGCCCGGGCCGTCGTCGTAGACGGGGGGCACCTGCCAGGCCGGGCCCGCCAGGTCGAGTCGTTCGAGCAGTTCGCGGCGCGCCGACCAGGGCTGCCCGGTCAGGTCGGCGCCGAAGAGCCGGAGCAGGTCGAAGGCCATGAAGGTCACGGGCCGGTCGAGGGCCAACTGGGCCGCCTTGCGGGGGCTGCTCACGTGCATCCGTTCGGCGAGCGCGGCGAACGAGGGCCGCCCGCCCTCCAGCGCCACCACCTCCCCGTCGAGGAGCATGTCCTCGTACTGCCCGCCCAGACCGGCGAGTTCCGGGAAGCTGACCGACACGTCCCGCCCACTGCGTGAGGCGAGCGTCACCCGGCCGCCGGCGACGTCGGCGAGGACCCGCATCCCGTCCCACTTGACCTCGTGCACCCAGTCCGGGCCGGTCGGCACCCGCTCCGCCACGGTGGCGAGCATCGGACGAGGCGCGGACGGCATACCGGACAGTTTGGCAGCGGACGGCCCGGCCGGCGGGTCGCGCCCGGGCCGACTTTCCACCCCAACGGCGGGGTATGCCGTCCGGGACCCTTTGGGGGAGACTGGCCCAATGCGTGCGATCTGGAAGGGTGCGGTCAGTTTCGGACTGGTCAATGTGCCGATCCGTCTCTACTCGGCGACCGAGAACCACGACGTGCAGTTCCGGCAGGTGCACCGCGAGGACGGCGGCCGGATCAAGTACCAGCGGACGTGTTCGTCGTGTGGGGAGATCGTGGCGTTCGACGACATCGCGAAGGGATACGAGACCGAGGACGGCGATCTGGTCGTGCTCAGCGACGAGGACTTCAAGGACCTGCCGAGCAAGACCTCCAAGGAGATCGGCGTCGTGAAGTTCGTGCCCGCCGACCAGATCGACCCGATGTGGCTCGACAAGTCCTACTACCTCGAACCGGACAAGTCGGCCGCCAAGCCCTACGTCCTGCTCCGCGACGCCCTGGAGACCGAGAAGCGGATGGCGATCGTCACCGTCTCGATCCGGACAAGGATGACGATGGCCGTGCTCCGGGTCCGGGACGGGGTCATCGTCATGCAGACGATGATCTGGCCGGACGAGATCCGGCAGCCGGACTTCGCCGTCATCGACGAGGAGACCCACGCCACCGAGCAGGAGCTCAAGATGGCGCACCTGCTCATCGACCAGTTGGCCGGGGACTTCGAACCCGACGACTACGAGGACGACTACGCGATCGCCCTCAAGGCCCTGGTGACGGCCAAGGTCGAGGGTGGCGAGGTCCGGGCCCCGGTCGCCAGTGCCGAGGACTCCGGCGAGGTGGTCGACCTGTTGGCCGCCCTGGCCAAGTCGGTGGAGAAGGCCAAGGCCGCCCGTGGGGAAGCCGCCGCCAGCTGAACCGCGGCGCCGCGACCTACGCTCACTGTCATGCCCGAAGGCCATACGCTGCACCGGCTCGCCGCCACGCTCGACGCGGCCTTCGCCGGCACCCGGACCCGGGTGAGCAGCCCCCAGGGACGGTTCACCGACGGCGCCGCGCTCCTCGACGGGCGGCTCGTGGAGTCGGCCCGGGCGTGGGGCAAGCATCTCTTCGTCACCTTCGAGGGTGAGCGCCTCCTCAACGTCCACCTCGGCCTCATCGGCGTCTTCGACGTGAGCGGGTATGCCGTGGGCTCACCCTCGGCGGTCGGCCCCCCGCCGCCCGTGGGCGCGGTCCGGGTGCGCCTGCTCAACGACACCCACGTCGCCGACCTGCGCGGGGCCACCGTCGTCGACGTGATCGCCCCGGAGCAGCAGGCCGCGATCCTCGCCCGGCTCGGGCCGGACCCACTGCACGCCGGTGAACCGGGGCACGACACGGCCCGCTCCCTGGCCAAGTTGGCCCGCACCGACCGCCCGGTCGCCGAGTTGCTGATGGACCAGTCGGTGCTCGCCGGGGTCGGCAACGTCTACCGCTGCGAACTGCTCTGGCGCCACAAGGTCGACCCCTTCACCCCCGGGCGCAGGGTCAGGACGCAGACCTGGCAGCTGATCTGGGACGACCTCGTCGACCTCATGCCGATCGGCGTGGCGTTCGGCCAGATCATCACCCTCGACGACCAGGTCATGCAGGCCAAGGCGATGCTCGCCGGCAGCCCGGGCCACCTGGTCGAGTGGCAGGGAGGCCGCGAGGGCGAGCGGGGACGCCCGGCCGGGGGCCAGCGACGCCCGGCCTACGAGCGGGTCAGCCCGTTCCCGCGGGAGTATGCCGTCTACAAACGGCCCGGGCAGGCGTGCCCCCGCTGCGGGTCGCGCCTCCGCACCCAGGTCCTGGCCGGGCGCAACCTCTTCTGGTGCGGGCGCTGCCAACGCCGACACTGACCTGACGGCGACGTCAGTGGGATGTCAGCGGAAGGCGCAAGTCTCGGCCTCACCTGACCGCCCCAGCAGAGGAGCCGCCATGACCACCCGTTCCGTCCGCCGACCCACCCTCGCCCTGGCGGCCGTGCTCGCGTCCGCGAGCCTGGCCGCCTGCGGCTCCTCGACCGGCTCCTCGCCCGGCCGGTCGGGCACCGACGCCTCGACCGCATCGAGCGC
>WBZS01001366.1_pt1 | contig 19759 bp, 16 predicted proteins | sample 5204201 | NCBI WGS metagenome assembly WBZS01 (sample SAMN12344357, study PRJNA552823) | activated sludge metagenome | biome: Activated sludge suspended growth; feature: Nitrification reactor; material: Wastewater; isolation source: activated sludge from nitrification reactor of wastewater...
CAATTACGAGCGGACCAGTTGAGCGAGAACGAGCCGATGGAGCGATTTTGGAAGATTCGGCAAAACAAGCAGACTGGCCTACGCCCCTACCGCAAAGCCGCCTAATTACAAACCGCGTCGTGCACCCACCGAACCTGGACACGACAAATGCGAACGTAGGAGATATCGGTGTCCTTCCCCCAATTGAAACCTATTTTTCGTTTCGAACCCACTCCAGCGAGAACCGTGCGAACGTGAGGTTCTCGTAGGGGCTTTTTTGGCCATCCTCGTACAGGCAGGCGATCGAACCGTCCGCGAGTACGGTCAGACAAGAATACGCGGCCGGGCCAAGGTGGAGTACGCGTGAGGTGGGCCAGGTTTTGCCATCGTCGGTGCTCAAACGCACGGTCAGGTTTTCGCGCTTCGTGCTGCCGGCGTTCGAAAAAAGGAGATGCCCCGCCTTCCCAGGAATCGAGATCAGGCTCGCTTGGCAGACCGGATCGATCAGCGTGGGGTCTTCCGTAAGTTCGCCGAACGTGTCGCCCCCGTCTTTACTGATCGCCTTCAGTCGGCGATTGGTGCCTCGGTAGCTGCGAATATTGAGCATCAGGAAACCGTCAGAAAGTTCCGCGATTTGGCATTCGTTGCACTTGGGCCCGACGACGCCTCCGATCTTCCAGGTTTGCCCCGAATCGTCGCTGGTGAGCACGTGGGATTGCAGCGTCTTGGAACCGAGCACTTTGTTGTCGCAGGGGATCACGAGGCGACCCGATTTCGTTTGAATGCCGACGCCCGGACCGGTCGCGTACCACGTCCATTCGGGTTTGCTGGCGCTCTTCGTGATGTTGGTGGGCTTGGACCAGGTTTGGCCATCGTCGTCGCTTTTGCACACCCAAACGCTTCTTCCGCCCTTGCTTTTGCCGCTGACGATCACGCCTTCGGATTCATTTCCCAGGTTATGCGTCATGAGCAACCAAATCGTCCCGGTCCGTTGATCGACGACGGGGCACGGATTTCCGCACGTGTTGGGACCGTCGTCCCACACCACGTGCGAGGGGCTCCAGGTTTTGCCATGGTCCTGGCTACGCTTGACGAGAAGATCAATATTCCCCGCGTCGCCTCGTCCCGATTTTCGACCTTCGCAAAACGCGAGCACCGTTCCCTTTTTGGTGACGATTAGCGAAGGAATGCGATACGTGTGATAGTCCCCCTGCCCAGAGACGAAGATCGGCGTGCGTTCGACTTGGGCGGCCACGCCATTCGAAAACGGGATTCCCATGAGGATGGTTAGAAAAACGATTCGTCTCATGGCACGTTCTCCAGGAACACGAGAAGATGGGATGATTGGCTGGCGATCGTAGCACATCGGCGGATTCAACGTAAGTGAGCGGCAAAGATCAGGAAGACAATGGGGGTGGCGAATTCCACGGATTTCTCGGCATTGTGAAGCGGAGCGTGTAAAATGGGGAAGATCTCGTTTCGCTCAAGAGGTGTTCGCATGATCGCGACGTTGACGGAAAAAACGGTGACGCCTGAAGAATTGCTCGCCATGCCAGAGGCCCAAAACTTCGAACTCGTCGATGGGAAACTCGTGGAGCGAAACATGAGCGTATTATCCACTTGGGTCGAGGTCTTGGTGACGACGGCGCTCCAGAACTATGTCACGCAGAATCAGCTTGGAAGAGTCCTTGGGAGCAGCCTTGGTTACCAATGTTTTCCTGATGACCCCAAAAGAGTACGCCGCCCGGATGTTTCGTTTTTGAGCAAACCTCGACTTGAAGAACAAAGCCTTGACGATGGTTTTTCGCATACCCATCCCGATCTTGTAGTCGAATTTGTGTCGCCGAACGACCTGTATCGTGAAGTCGAAGAGAAGGTCGACGAATACCTCTCGGCTGGCGTGAGTCTGGTATGGGTCCTCAATCCCGAGCAACGGACCGTGATGATTTTTCGAGGCGATGGCACGACCCAGCGGTTAGAAGCCGACGAAGAAATATCGGGGGAAACGCTGGTACCCGGATTCCGTACGAGCATTGCCTCATTCTTTCCACCTCGACCGACACCCGGCATGTGATTGGCATCCAGAGTTTCGTAGGTCCGCGTTCGATGGGAGTCTTGGCCATGCGGCGAACCATTTTGATGAGCATCGTCTTCGTTTCGCTCGGTTGCGTGTCGCCGGACCGCGAGCCATTAAGGCCTCTTCCCGAAAGCAAGATGTACGATTACGAAAGCCTCGTCTTTCGCGCTCGAAACCAGGCGACGACGGCGTTGGAAGCGTTTTACGTCGACAACTGGGTCGACGTGGAGCAAGCTGCCGTCGGCTTGGAGCAGACGGCACGCCTTTTACCCAAAACCATTGAAATCCCGGAAAATCTGAAAGCCGCGGTGGGCCCCGACGCTCTGCTTCTGCAAACCGACGCTGGGAAGCTCGCGGAGTCGGCGAAGGCGAAGAACGTAAACGGGACGCTCGACACGCTGCAGCGTATCAATCTGAAACTCCGCGAGCTAACGCCGCGTGCCACTCGGATCGCTCCGATCATCGAAAAGAAATAATGCGAAGTTAGACTCAAGGAAAAGGACCGCACGTTATGACCCATCGCACTCTTGCTTTGGCGTGTTTCTTTCTCGGCGGCATGGCACTGGCGTGGGGCCAAAATGCCACGACGCAGGAGAAAAAGGTCGACGCCGAGAAGAAAACTGCCAAGCCTCGTTACGAAACGCGGAAGGATCACGATCCCGACGGCACGGGTAAATTCTACATGGGTCGAGAAATCGCTCAGGTGATGAGCCACCTCGGCGCTCCTTGGTTGGAACGGCCCGAACGTGAACAGGAGGAACATTGTTCGAAACTATTACCTCCGCTCAAAATCAAACCGGGCGATGTGGTGGCGGACATCGGTGCCGGGAGTGGGTTTTACACGGTGAAGCTAGCCGAGATCGTTGGAGAGACCGGCAAAGTGTACGCGGTCGACATTCAGAAGGAGATGATCGACATCGTCAAAGGTCGAACCAAACGCCTCGGCTTGAAGAACGTGATCCCGATTCTCAACACGGAAACGGAACTCAAGCTCCCCGAAAGCTCGATCGATCTCATCTTCCTCGTCGATGTGTATCACGAGTTTGCGTATCCGTACGAAGTCACTCAAGAAATGGTGAAAGCCCTCAAGCCAGGGGGACGTGTGGTCTTTGTCGAATTCAGGCTCGAAGACGAGAAAGTTCCCATCAAGCTCGTGCATAAAATGAGTGAAAAACAAGTCAAACGCGAAATGGCAGGGTTTCCCTTACGCCATCTGGAAACACAAAAACACCTTCCTTGGCAGCACGTGATCGTATTCGAAAAGAAGAAATAGACCTCGTCTCACCCCTTCCACCACAGCAACGCGGGGCACGCCCAGAAATACACCGTGAACGCTCCAAGTTCGAGTACGAGCGAAAGCGCGTACCATCGCCGTGCTTCCGCCATCCACACGGCCAATACGGTGAAAGGAAACGCGAGTGGGAAGCCGGCCAAGAAGACCCATGCGATGAACATTCCCGTCGCCTTACACAACTCGAAATACCCGAACCCCAGTAGCACGAAGCCAGCCATCGCAAACCGAGCCAGCCACGCTTTTTCAACGGACACTTTGGCCACGTGCGCTCGCCAACCCAGCACGCAGACGCCATGAAACATGGCGTACAGGGACGCAGGCCAGGTCAGCAAACATTGCTGAAACCACAAACTCCCGATGGAGGCGCCTAGTAGACCAAACAAGAACACCATCATCCAAAACAGAGTGGTGTTCGAAAGACGCAATGCTTGAGGAATGCGGACGAGGCAACATCCGCAGGCAGCGACCGCCGCCAAGCTGGCGACTCCCACAGCCGACGCGTAATACCACGTCGCCAATTCTTCCCATGTGAAGGCGTCGTTGGGAAAATCGCGTTCTCGACCCAACATCCAACGCAGGTCGATGCCCATCGAGGGAAACGCGATACCCACGGACTTTCGTGGTTGCGAGGTTTCTTTTTTTTCGTCACCCAGATTCAAGCACACGCAACGTTTTGGGCTTCGAAGGAACAATCGATCTCGCCAAAGGGTCGGAGGTGTCCAGCACGTTTCGTCAGCAAAGATTTCCCAACGAACCACCTCTTCATAAGCGTCGGCGTTCACCTTGGCGATGACGAGTGTGCCCGTATCGTTCAGTAAAAAGAGGTGCTCCTCGTTCGCGAGTACTGCGGCATGGCCAACTTCTTCCGTAGACCACCGGACTCGGCCCGTCTTCCAGTCAAGACAGCGGAACGTGCCCCGTGAAGACCGATGGATGCTGGATTGAATCTGTTTCAGGTCGAAGCCAAACACGAGATCGTTGATGAGGACGCTGGAGACGACGTCGTTCGCGAATTGCCGACACATCCAATCGATGCGGGTAGTGACCTCATTTTCAGGTTTAGCCTGCAGTTCGTAACGAATCGCGGGGGCGCGAAAGGGAGCCATCAGCATCAAAAAGGGTTCACGATAAAGAGGCCAAGCCGAGTGTTCGTCGTAACCTTGGGAAAGGGGAGTGCGATGGAGGAGCTTGCCCGTTTTGAGATCGTGCAGGACGAGAGCATTTTCAAGATACCCCACGACACAACGTTGGCCCTGAAAATCGAGCGGAAACGCTCCGCAGTAGCTGGCGGGATCGGAACCGACGGCCCAAACCGTCTTTCCATCTTCCGCGCGCACTGCGACCATTCCGGCGTCTTGCCCACCTACGGGGAGGACAACCTGTCCGTTTTCGACCAACGGCGGCGCCGCCCAGCCGAAGCCAGCGCCTTTACCTGCAAATCGTTCCTTGGCATTGAACGACCACGAAATCGTCCCCGTTTCGGCGTTTAAGCAAGCGAGAACACCAGCAGGTGATACACAGTAGATGTTTCCTTCATGCCAAGTAGGCGTGGAATAAGGGCCTGGGTAGGCGCCTTTCGGTTGCCAGGCCCAGTCGTACCACCGTTCCCAGACCGTCTCGCCTGTTTCCGGATCCAGGCAAAGAACCTTCTGCCCGCCCGAATTTTGATACTGCGTATAGACCTTTCCGTTCGCGACGATCAAACCAGAATGGCCTTGGCCGAGGTCGCGTGACCATTGCACGGGAGGCGCGTTCGCCGGCCATTCCCTTCGGCTAATTTTCTCGCGAGACACGCCATCGTAAAACGGACCGCGAAGATGAGGCCAATCCGCTTCGACCACGCCCACCAAAACGAAAAACAAAAGGAAGGGGATGAAAAAAAATCGAAGGAAGTTTCCAAGAAATGCGACAGGTAGGTGCGGCAACGCAGCAACCCAGCGTACCGGAAGTTTGCCAACAGACAAAAGCCAGGGTGCAGGCTCAGGAGATGGACTTAGCTCCATGGTGGCGGTTCTTGTGCGAAGAATGCTTGCAATCCTTGCTGGCATTCCTCGGTAAAACGAGGCTCGGCCGAGCCACGAGCGCCTTCTTCCAGGGAGGCGGACTTCGGGGAAAAACGTGCGAGCAATGCCTTGGTTTGAGCGAGGGCTTTCGGTCCTCCGGCTGCAAACGCATTCACCAAGTTCTCGGCACGCTGCCAAATCGAATCGGCGGGAACAACTTCGTTGACCAAACCGTGGCGGACCGCTGCTTCCGCATCGATCAATTCGCCGGTCAATAAAAGATAGCGTGCCAACCGCTCGCCGACATGCCGAGCCAGGTGAGGCATCACCATCGCGGCCACCAAGCCCCGCCGCACTTCGGGGTAGCCAAATCGTGCGTTGGGTGTCGCAATGGCTAAATCACACACGCTCACCAGACCCGCACCACCTGCGACCGCCGCCCCCTCCACGACTGCCAACGTCGGCTTTGCAAACCGATAAATGCGATCGTAAAGTTGGGCCAATCGCAGTGCGTCGGTCCATATGAGGCTGGAATCGAGGTCGGCGGAAAGCGTCTCGCGCAGTTCCACAAGGTCCATCCCCGCACAAAAGGCGGGCGGAGCACCTGCCAAGATGACGCTTCGAATGGATGCATCGTCCTCGGCACGAAGAAACGCGTTTGTTAACTCGTCAATCAGGGCACGACTGAGCGCGTTGCGTCGGTCAGGACGGTTCAGCGTCACCACCGCGGCGGTCTCTCGCTTCTCGAATCGCACGACGGCGTCACCCATGGCCCACCTCCGTGAGTGGTTTCGCCAACATCGCCTGCCATTGATCTGGGCGAGGCACTTGCATTCGCAAAAGGGCGCAGGCAAAGGTTTTTCCCTGTGTGTCAATGCGTAACGATTGACTCGCCCCACCCACCAGGGCATCGTAAAGCATGAAATTAAGGCCCCAAACATTCGCGGCTTCGAACCTCACCACGCGAGATGGCTGAAGTTCGCGGAAATAAGCTGCGATGCGCTCGACGGTCAGAAAATCTCGCAGCCAATGATAGCCAGCTTCTGTGTACGCGATCACCGCGACATTCGCATGGTTCCCCTTGTCGCCGCTTCGACCGTGCGCAATCAGGGAAAGTGAAATGGTATCCATCGAGCATTTCCTTGCCGGGATTTTTTTGGTCCGTTCATCGTTTCGAAACTTATTTCATTCAAATTGTAATCAACCGTCGCCACACCGCAAGCAATTGCGATGATCGGCGAGAGGGCTAAAGTCCTCGTATAATTGCCCCATGAACGAAACGTTAGGTGCTGTGTCTCTGGGGAATGATCGGTGTCGATTTCGGGTGTGGGCACCGCTTCACGCGAACGTCGAGGTACACCTGCTTTCGCCGGATCGGTTGATTCCGCTATCGGCGAAGCCGAATGGCTATCACGAAGGTGAAATCGACGGCGTGCCCGCGGGGACGTTGTATTTTTTTCGGCTCTCCAACGGCCTTGATCGGCCGGATCCGGCTTCGCGCCACCAGCCGGCGGGCGTGCACGGTCCTTCCGAAATCGTAGCGCTCGATTTTTCCTGGACTGCCGACGATTGGCGTGGGATCCCGCTTCGGGATCACATCTTTTACGAATTGCACGTCGGTACCTTCACGACGGAAGGAACCTTCGACGCAGCCATCGGTCGCCTGGATGATCTCGTCGAGCTTGGAATTACTGCCGTCGAGTTGATGCCGATCGCCCAGTTCCCTGGTTCAAGGAATTGGGGCTACGACGGCGCGTACCCCTATGCGGTTCAATCGAGCTACGGCGGCCCCTCGGGTTTGGCGAGATTCGTGGATGCTTGCCACGCGCGTGGTTTGGCTGTGGTGTTGGATGTCGTGTACAACCATCTCGGTCCCGAAGGAACCTATTTGGCTGACTTTGGTCCCTACTTCACGAACCGCTACCACAACGATTGGGCTGCTTCGCTCAATTTCGATGGCCCAGGTAGCGATGCAGTCCGCGATTACTTTCTTCGAAACGCGTTTTATTGGCTTTGCGATTTACGCATCGATGCGTTGCGTCTGGACGCCGTGAACTTCATCCAGGATGGCACGCCGAAACATTTTCTCGAGGAACTCGGCGAGGCGGTGGAGGCGGAACGTTCGCGAATGAGGCGTCCCATCTACCTCATTGCCGAATTGTTGATGAACGACCCGAAATATTGCCGACCACGGTCCCAATTCGGGTATGGAATGGACGCGCAGTGGTGCGACGATTTCCACCACGCGCTGCATGCTCGCCTCACCGGCGAAAGGCAGGGGTATTACCAAGATTTCGGTTCGCTGACCGCCTTCGCCCAGGCCCTTCAGCGAGGCTACTTTTTCACGGGACAGCCAAGCCGGTATCGGCAACGGCGCCATGGCCGGGCTCCGACAGGAATCAAGCCTGACCAACTTGTCGTCTACGCACAAAATCACGATCAAATTGGCAATCGCATGCAGGGCGAACGGTTGGCGACCATGCTTCCGTTCGAAGCCTTGAAACTCGTCGCGGCCGCCACCATTCTGTCGCCGAACCTGCCGTTACTTTTTATGGGCGAAGAATATGGCGAGACTCGGCCCTTTCCATTCTTCATCAGCCACGGTGACCCTGCCTTGATCGAAGCGGTTCGCTTGGGCCGAAAATGCGAGTTTGCTCATTTCAACTGGGCGGGCGAACCGCCTGATCCGCAGAACGAAGAGACATTTCGGTCCGCGAAATTGCAGTGGAAGTTTCGAGCCGGCGGCGACCACGAGACCCTTTGGAAATACTATCAATATCTTTTGCAGCTTCGTAAGTTCGTCACGCAAGGCGACGTTCGTGAGATTCGCGTCGAATGTCTCGAAGAAGCCAACGTCATAGTGCTTTCACGGAAGCATGGCCGTGAACAGACGTGTTTGGTCCTTCATTTCGGTTCGACCACGAATCGGTTCGATCTCGGATTTACTGGGGTGTGGTACGAGTTGTTGAACTCGAATGATGTTCGATGGCGTGGTCACGAGGTTGAAACCTCGAAACGGAAAGAATTCACATTATCAACGTGGGTAGAGATGGTGCCCTACCAAGCGTTGCTGTTAGGGAGTCTACCATTGGAGGCGATGTGAGAAGGGATCCCCGGCTGCCTTTCGGCAACCAGCTTTGCGTGCGAAAGAACTGAAGGGGTAAACAAAAAAGCCGAACCTTCATGGTTCGGCTGACCCTTCCAAGGGCCATGGGTTGGCTTGCGGTTACTTCTTGCCGGCGGCTTTTTTGTCGGCGGCAGGCGCTGCTGCAGCACCGGCTTCCTCGGCCTTCTCTTCCTTCTTCTTCGCCGCCTTCTTCGCGATCTTCATCACCTTCACCTTCGGAAGCCCGTAAGGACTTCGGCCCTCGGGCCAACGATCTTCCGTTTTCATCTGAAGAATACGTTCCGAACGTTTAAGAACGTTTCGCGAACGCTGCAATGAATTCTTGCGACGAAGGCTTTTATCGATAGACATCAGTACACCGTCGAAATTTCTGGTTCATTCTCACCGAAAAGAGATTATAAAACCCGTCCCTACGACCGGCAAGTGGACGACGCTACGATTGATGCCACGATCCATTTTTTTTCGCAATCTTCAATTCGTCACGCGGCCGATACCGTAATATTCGAAGCCCGCGTCTCGGATCGTTTTGGGCTCGAAAATATTTCGGCCGTCGAAAATGCGGTGCCCCCGCATGAGGCCCCGCAAAAGGTCGAAGTTGGGTCGGCGAAATTCTTGCCATTCCGTCACGATCGCCAGCGCGTCGGCTCCCTCCAGCGTCGAATAGGGGCGGTCGCAATAGGTCAGCCGATCGCCATAGATCGCACGAACATTCGGGATCGCCTCGGGATCGTTCACGCGAATCGTCACGCCGGATTCCAACATGCGATCGATCAACGTAAGTGCGGGAGATTCCCGAATATCGTCGGTGCGAGGTTTGAACGCCAAACCCCAGATCGCGAGGCATTTTCCCGGCAAGTCGGACCCGAAGTATTCGCGAATCTTGTTGGGTAGAACGTGTTTCTGCGCTTCATTGACTTGGTGCACCGCCTCGATAAGGCGAGCCTCACCGTTCAGGCCTTTGGCGAGTTGAATGAGCGCACTAACATCCTTGGGGAAGCAGCTCCCCCCGTAACCAGGCCCCGGGAACAAGAACTGAAAGCCAATTCGTTGGTCGTGGCCGATCCCGCGGCGAACGTCGTTGATGTCGGCGCCGACACGTTCGCATAGGTTCGCCATTTCGTTGATGAAACTGATTTTGGTGGCCAGCATCGCGTTGGCGACGTATTTGGTCATTTCCGCACTTTCCGGTGTCATGACCAGGAACGGGCGTTCCGTTCGCAGGAACGGGCTGTAGAGTTCCTGCAAAAGCATCGCGACTTCGGGCCGACGAACGCCCACGACCACGCGATCGGGTTTCATGAAATCATCGATGGCGGCCCCTTCCTTGAGGAATTCCGGATTGCTGGCGACATCGACAGTTCGGCCCGCAGCCGCACACATGCGTTTCCAGAGACGGTCGTTCGTTCCGACGGGAACTGTGCTTTTCACGACCGCGACCGCGTTGGGAGCCAAATGCGGCGCGACCGCTTCTCCACAAGCCCAGATCGCGGAGAGATCCGCCGACCCATCGGGCAAGCTGGGTGTACCGACGGCAATGAAAACGACCTGAGCGTCGCGAATGCTTTCACGAAGTTCCGTCGTGAAGATCAGACGCTGCTCTCGGCGATTGCGTTGCACAAGCTCCAGAAGTCCTGGTTCATAGATTGGAAGCCGACCTTCGTCGAGCGTGGCGATCTTGCGTGCGTCCTTGTCGATTCCCACGACATCGTTGCCACTCTCGGCCAAGCACGTAGCAGTGACTAGCCCCACATATCCCGTTCCGATGACTGCGATTTTCAAGGGAGACGCTCCTGACGTGATGACTCTTCCAGCCAGATTAGAAATTGAGCCGATCGTGCGAACATCGGCATGAACGTATTATCGAAACTGACCCCGCAATCGTCACGAGGACTCCCGCCAAATATTTAAGGAAATTACAGATGGGCTTTGCAGAACCCAGCAAAATCTGGGATCACGCCGTCCAAAATGTAAACAAACAATTACAGTAATATTGCGTATCAAAAAATGACTAAGAGCTATTTTTATGATATGTATTGCTGGTACGGAATGGTTTTTTCTTAGGATATTGCAAGCGGTCTGAACCTAGGCAGTTTAAGGCAGTGACACCCGGTTTGGGCAATGCAACGAACAGGGGCGGTATTTTTCGCGGGGACACGGTGGAAATTTGATCCCCGCGATGCGATGCCTTGGATCACGGCAAGTTCACTTTTACGGTTGCGGGCAGCAGGCAGCGAGTTTTATCGCAGGCTTGGATCCGCACGCTGACATCGAGCGGGCTGGTATCGCCGGCCGCACGCTGAACTTGAGCCTGGATGGTCACTTTGTTCTTGTAGATGCGATAATCACCGACGATTTTGTCTTGCTTTAAATCCCCTTTGGGATAAACGACTTTCACCGAGGCTGGTTTCGTGCCTGCGTTCACGCTGACGAACGTCTGCGAAGGACCAAGATCTTCGTTCTCGACCGGATTGGCGTAGATGTGCCAGCCGGGATTGATCGCAAGCGTGACTTCGACGGTTTGCGAACCATTCGTGCCTATCTTGCTGGCGGTCGCGGAAACCTTGACCTCCGTGTCGGACTTCTTGGCTCCCGCATCAACCGACACATTGACCAGCAGCAAACCCAGACACGCCAACATCACCCACGTTCGTACCATGGTCGGATCCTCCGAGATTCGTGAAAACTTCTAACTTTTAGTTTATCCAACAAACGACCCTTCGTACTACCGTCTCCGCTTCGGCCTCCATGACAAAGTTCAAAGGGACGTTCCTATCATGCCGGTTTCAACGGAACTTCTCTTTTGCCTTCCGCGTCGAATCCATCACAATAGACGTTGGCATAGGGTAACTCATTCACGGGAGTGTGGCCATGCGGCTTGGACTTGGCGTCACCGTCGTATTCTTGGCGTTGGTTCGGGTCGGTTTCGCCCAGGAAGCCGATCCCAAGATGCCCATCGAAAAAAATGTGGAACAGTTGGCAGAGTCCACGAAAAAGTCGCTTGCCGTCATTCTTTACACAAGTCGAGAAGGCAAAAAACAAGGAATTGGCACAGGCTTCGTGATCGATGCGAAAGGCCTGATCGCGACCAATTTTCATGTGATTGGTGAAGCCAGACCCATCACCGTGAAGCTCCAAGATGGCCGAGAATTTCAAGTGGATCGAATCCAGGCTTCCGATCGCCACCTGGATTTGGCCGTGATCCACATTCCCGTGGAAAACCTGGTGCCCATTCCGTTAGGGGATTCATCCAATTTAAAACAAGGCCAACCGATCGTGGTCATGGGGCATCCACGTGGTCTGGAATACAGCGTGGTAGCCGGCGTTCTCTCAGGTCGGCGCGACGTGGAAGGCGTCAGCATGCTGCAATTGGCCATGCCGATCGAGGAAGGAAACAGCGGCGGACCCGTCCTCGATATGCAGGGGCGAGCGCTGGGCATCGTCACCATGAAATCGCTGGTCACCAAAAATCTCGGTTTCGCAATTCCGATCGATTCCCTCAAGGCCATCGTGAAAAAGCCGAACCCCGTCGCCATGGAACAATGGCTCACCATCGGAGCACTGGCGAAGGCGGACTGGCAAAACGAGTATGGAGGCCGGTGGAGGCAGCGGGCCGGGCGCATCATCGCTGACGGTTCTGGCGAAGGATTTGGAGGCCGAACCCTTTGCTTTTGGCAACGTGAAACGCCCAAACTTCCCTTCGAAGTCACCGTCACCGTGCGTCTCGATGATGAGAGCGGGGCCGCGGGGCTCTTTTTCGGTGGCGACGACCGGGACCAACATTACGGCTTCTATCCTTCAGGAGGGAAACTAAGGCTTACGCGTTTCCAGGGAGCCAATGTTTTTTCGTGGAAGATCTTACGGGACGAGCCCCATCCCGCGTATCGCCCCGGAGAATGGAACACGCTCCGGGTCCGACTCGAAGCGGACAAGTTCCGTTGTTACGTCAATGAACAGCTTTTCGTGGAATGGACTGACGCGAACTACGCCGGCGAACGCATCGGCTTGGCGAAATTCCGCGATACCGTCGCGGAGTTTAAACGCTTTCAGGTGGCTCCCAAAGTTGCGTTAGCAATGGCGGAGAGCAAAACGGAGAAATCGTTTCAGGAACTCGTCGCCAAGATCCCAGCCACGCAGCCGTTGCCGGAAAAATTCCTGGACGAGATACGGAAGGCCACGCCGTTCGCGTCGACGTTGTTGCGTGACCAGGCACGCGACCTCGAAAAGAAGGCCGCCCAACTCCGCAAGTGGGCTGGAGCCGTTCACCATCAGCGCGTCCTCGCGGAAATCGCTCGGGAGGTGCAGGTGCCCGAGGAAAAAGTTGATCTGGGGCGAGCGGTCTTGTTGATCGCCAAACTCGATAATGAAGATCTCGACGTCGATGCCTATCGAAGCGAACTCGATCGCCTTGCCAATCTCATTCGCGAACGATTTCCGAAAGACGCGACTCTGCGGAAAAAATTCGACGTGTTGAGCCAATTCTTGTTCAAAGAACGAGGCTTTCATGGGAGTCGGCATGAGTATTACACACGCGCGAACAGTTACCTCAATGAAGTGATCGATGACCGCGAGGGATTGCCGATCACGCTCTCCGTTCTGGTCATGGAACTCGCCCGCAGGGTGAACGTGAAGGTGGAAGGCGTACCGCTGCCGGGCCATTTCATGGTTCGCCTGCGGGATGGCAAGGATACGCAACTGATCGACGTTTACGAATCAGGAAAGCTGGTCAGCGAAGCCGACGCGAAGAAGAAGGTTCTCGCCATCACGGGCAGGCAACCCGAGGAAGCCGACTTCCAGCCCGTGGGTCCGCGTGCGATCCTTACGCGCGTGCTTCACAACTTGTTTGGCTTGGCACGTTCCGAAATGGATAAGGAAGGCATGCTACGCTACCTCGACGCGATCCTGGTGATCGATCCCGATTCGCACGACGAGCGTTGGGCACGCGCGGTTTTTCGGTATCAAAATCGGATGGCCGAAGGCGCCGCCGCCGATTGCGATTACCTCCTGGAGAAATCCCCGCCAGGTTTGGATCTGCCCCGCGTGCGCGAACTGAGGCGGGTGCTGGAACGTGAGGAGCGGTGAGACATAAACAAAAAAGCCCAGGGACGGCGGTCCCTGGGCTTTTGAAGTGCAAGCCTATTGCCTCCGGCATCCTTGGCCACCTCTTTGGGTTCCATATCATGAAATGCCCTTGTAGAGCAGTTGGCCGGGCAATTTCTTGCCTCCCGCGGGCGTGAACTAATATACGCCACGATCGCGGGTCGTTTTGTGACATGCTCTAGAAATCCATCCACCCGATTGCTGCAAAAATGCCTCCCATCTCATCCGGCCAAACGGGGTTGTCTATCTCAACGAAGGCGATGAAGTATATTGCGTTACCGTGCGACCACGGCATAGGGAAACCTGCAGAAATGCGAGGTGCCGCGTTCGAACTGAGACTGTCGCTCCCAGTCCACACGCCCCGCCTATACAGATCGCCGGAACTTTCAAATTCAGCTATCCATCCCTTGTAGAAGGCGCTCGCCGTGTAAAACCGCAGATAACTCACAGCGAATTGTCCATCCGTTGGGTGCATGGCCACCGTGGAAAATGTTTCATCTTCCTTGCTGGTCCCAACGGATATAGGCGCGTCCATGACGCCTGTCGAGCTTATTTGCCTAGCCCAAATGTCATGGTTGGTTGTTGTAATGCGTTTGGTGTAGGTGACCACGATATCACTGTTTTCGTCCATGGCTATAGAAGGCGCGAATTCCGTCGCCGATGTGTTTGCGACGTATTGTTGGCCAAGCAAAGCGCCACTCTTACTATACCTTTTGAGAACTACATCCTTCTGGCGTTCAACATAGGAAATAGCGAAATCGCCCTTGGAGCTCCGTGTTCGCGCAATCGCCGGAGCGTTTTCCACGGCAGACGAATTCGCCACCTGGATTGTCTTTAAAGGCAATCCCTTATTGTCGTACATCTTTGCCGTCACGTTTTTGTTGTTGGCCGAAACATCGGTTGTATAAGTGACCACGAATTGTCCATTTCCGGTCATAGCAATTTTCGGACCGAACTCATTCGCAGAGGTCGTTGCGACGCTAATCTTCCCGCCCACCATTTTGCCAAGTGTGTTAAATCTTCTTGCAAAAATATCCCGTTGGTCCGAGGATGACTCTGTAGCCCGGGAATTGTATACCACGACGAAGTTGCCAGCGTTATCAATCGCTACATCCGGAGCGTTGTCCCATTTCGAGCCAGATTCAATATGGATTTCGGATCCAATCATAACGTTTGTTTTCGTGTTATATCTTCGAGCGTGAATATCTTGATCTCCCCAAAAATTCGTCGTCCATACTGCGACTGAAATGCCGGACACCGAATTTGCGATCGCGGGACTGTATTGGTTGTCAAAGGTCTCGGCGTTGAAATGAATCGAGCCAGTTATGCTAGGTTGGTCTCTTGACTCTAGGACCTCTATCGCCAATTTGCGAGTGGGATTTAATTTGCTTGCAAAACCTAATTGTCTTGGGTTGAAAGCAAACATGTTTGTTACCTCAAAGCTTTCCAATACGCGCAAGGGTGTGCGTGCCTTCGCATGGACTATTTGTTCACCCGGGGAAGATGCGGAAATTCGCACAGGTGAAGATTAATTTGTGAGGATTTAAATTAGGCGATACCGAAATCGCGTGTCATCTTCCAAAAAAGTTCGCTCGGGGGAATTAGGACGGTCGAGGATCTTTTTCGATGATAGTGAGGAAGAAAATCAGATCTATCTCGGAGCAATTTAGCCTATGGAGGCTTTGTTATGTCAAATCTATTAGCATTATATTAATTACAGAATCTAGGTCAAGCAAAAATCCACTTTATTCAAATATGAAAATTGTGGGAACCGGGAAGTACGATCAAGTCGGATGAGCCAAAAAAAAAGCCCAGGGACGGCTATCCCTGGGCTTTCGGCATGAATCCATCTTCACAACGGTTCAACGCGGCTTACACATCGTAGTACAGCATGTACTCATAAGGATGCGGACGCAGACGCATGGCGTCGACTTCGCGTTTGCGTTTGTATTCGAGCCAGGTGCCGATCACGTCGTTGGTGAAGACGTCGCCTTGCAGCAGGAACTCGTGGTCGCGTTCCAGGTTGTTCAGCGATTCTTCGAGCGAGCCCGGCGCCTTCGGCACCTTGGCCAATTCTTCGGGTTCCAGATCGTAGATGTCCTTGTCGAGCGGTTCGCCCGGCTTGATCTTGTTCTTGATGCCGTCGAGCATGGCCATCAGCATCACCGAGAAGGTGAAGTACGGATTGCTCGAGGGGTCCGGGCAGCGGAACTCGAGGCGTTTCGCCTTCGGGCTGGATGAGTACATCGGAATACGGATCGAAGCGGAGCGGTTACGTCGGCTGTAGGCCAAGTTGACCGGAGCTTCGAAGCCGGGCACGAGACGCTTGTAGCTGTTCGTGGTCGGATTCGAGAAGGCACAGATCGACGGTGCGTGCTTGAGCAGACCGCCGATGGCGTAGAGACCGGTTTCGGAGAAGCCCGCGTAGCCCGAGCCGGCGAAGAGGTTTTGACCACCCTTCCACAGCGACGTGTGCACGTGCATGCCGGTGCCGTTGTCGCCGAACAGAGGCTTGGGCATGAAGGTGACCGTCTTGCCGTGGGACTTGGCCACGTTCTTGACGATGTACTTGTACTTCATGACTTTGTCGGCCATCTCGATGAGCGGCGAGAACTTCATGCCGATTTCGCATTGACCGCCGGTGGCGACTTCGTGGTGTTGCAGTTCGACCGGAATGCCGATGTCGATCAACTTCAGCATCATCTCGGTACGAAGGTCGGTGAGCGTGTCGGTCGGCGGAACCGGATAGTAGCCTTCTTTATGGCGAATCTTGTTGCCAAGGTTGGGGCAGCCCGGCGTGCTATCCTTGCCCGAGTTCCAAATGCCTTCGCTAGAGTCGATGTGGTAGAAGGCGAAGTTGGAGCCGGAATCAACCTTGATGCTATCGAAGACGAAGAATTCGAGTTCTGGTCCGAAGTAAGCCGTGTCGGCGATGCCGGAGGCTTGCATGTAATTGATTGCTTTACGGGCGATATACCGAGGGTCGCGGCTGTAGTCCTGATGGGTCAAGGGATCCTTGACCGAACAGATCATGACAAGGGTGGTTTCCTTGAAGAAGGGGTCGATGAAAGCGGATTCGGCATGAGGCAGCATGATCATGTCGGATTCGTTGATCGCTTGCCAGCCTCGGATCGAGGAGCCGTCGAAACCGACGCCCTCTTCGAAGGTCGATTCTTCGAGGTTTGCCGCCGGCGTGGTCACATGCTGCCAGGTGCCGATGAAATCGATGAAGCGTAGGTCAACTGCCTTAACTTGTTTCTCGCGAATAAGGGTCAGTACTTCTTTGGGTGTCATTCTCGACGACTCCAGGGAAAAAAAATGGGAAAGGTGGTGGTGAACTTATTTCAGAGGAAGATATCTATTTTGGCATTATTCGCCAGGGGAAAAACCCACGTTCGAGTGGTTTTCCGTTTTTCGGTGATCCGTTCTCGGTGATTCGTTCTCGTTTACCCGTTGGTGGCCGATGGCTCACGACGCTTGCTGCGTCGACATTCGCTAAGGGCTGAAAACCGATAACTGAAAACTGAAATCCGTCCGATCACGGGCCAATGGCTTGACCGCCACGTTCTCCCGTACGGATTCGTACGCAGTCTTCCATATTTAAGACAAAGATCTTGCCATCGCCCACTTGGCCCGTGTCTCCGGATCGGCCCGCATGGACGATCGCTTCGATGGCGACCTCCACGAACGCGTCATTGATAGCGATTTCGAGTTTCAATTTTGGGAGCAAGCGGACCTGGAATTCGGCGCCGCGGTAGACTTCCGTGAAGCCCCGCTGCCGGCCACACCCTCGCACATCGCTCACCGTCATCAAATACACATCACATTCCGCCAAAGCTTGCTGAACCGCCTCCAACTTTTCGGGTCGGATGATGGCTACAATCATCTTCATGCGCTCAACCTCTTGATAAATTGTTTTGTCACTGGGTAAGAATTCGAAAAACACGCTTCTAACGAGAGGCGGGGGATCCATCAGGGAGGCCGTCGCGGGCCTCCCTTGGATTAATCCCGCCACGATGGATCGCGGTGGGGCTACGGGAAACGTTTAAGAATCCACGCGTACTCGGACGTTCCCAGGAAGTCGGCCATGGAACAAGCGTTCGAGATTGTTCCGCATCACTTCCTTGTCGCCGCCCCGGAGTTGGAAGCGATTGCCCTGGACCGTGGTGACATAGGGGTAAACCGCTTTGAATTCCACGGGCGTCGATGAGCCAGGTTGGCACATATCCGACCAGACCTTGATGAGATCGCCGTTATGCACACCGTCCACGACGATGTGATACCGTTTCCGATCAGAAGGCGGGATGGACGCCGCTCGGGGCTCCATGGCGGTCGATCCGATGACCGCGGCTGTGTCGACTCCACCGTAATCGAAGCCGATTTCGCCGTGTTCGGTGCGATCCAAACCGTCCGTTTCTTCTTGGGCATCGACGGTGAAGCCCATGACCACATCCAGAACCTTGATCACGACGAAACTCACGACGAAAGCGAGCACTGCGGCGACAACCGCCGCGAACAGTTGCAGATAGAGTTGGAGCAGCGGTTTTTCCGTGTTGTAGAGCAGGCCTTCGTTAACGACGGCGACCGAGTTGACGGATTTCAGGCAGAAGATCCCCGTGAGGACGGCGCCCAGGAACCCGCCGACGCCGTGAACGCCGAACGCGTCCAGGGAATCGTCATAGGTGAGTGAGGCTTTGAGCGCGACGGCGAGGTAGCAGACGACCCCAGCGGCAACGCCGAGGACCAAGCCATGCCAGGGAAGGACATAACCTGAAGCCGGCGTGACGGCGACGAGTCCGGCGACGAGTCCAGAAGCCAATCCCAACGCGGTGGGTTTGCCACGGTGCAGCCATTCGACCAGCAACCAAGTGAGCGCGGCTGATGCAGCCGCGGCCTGCGTGGCGGCGAAGGCGGAAACCGCGAGGGTACCCGAACCTAACCCGCTGCCGCCGTTGAAGCCGAACCAGCCAAACCACAGGATGCCGGCGCCGGAAAGGCACAGGACCATGCTGTTCGGATGGAAGACCTGTTCGCCGTAGCCAAAGCGTTTGCGAAGCACGAGGATCGCCGCCAACGCCGAGAAGCCCGCTGCAATGTGAACCACCGTACCGCCGGCGAAATCGAGTGCGTCCATCCCACCCAAGTAACCCGCCATGGCTTTCCCAGACTTTTCGAACAGTTCGGCATTGCGAGCGCTTTCGGCGAGCAACGTATTCGCCCAGTTCCAATCCATCGCCCAAACCATGTGGGCCAGCGGGCAGTAAACGAGAACCATCCACGCGAGAACAAAGACCAGATAAGTCTTGAAGCGAATGCGTTCAGCCAATGCACCGCTGATGAGAGCAGGCGTGATGATGGCGAACATCCCTTGGTAGAGCATGTGCAGATAGACGGGGATGTTGAGATTGGGAACCAGCGTGGTAGGAGTTACGTCGCGAAGAAAGATAAGGCCGGGGCTAAAGCCGAGAATACCTTTATCGCCGATTTTCAGCCACGGGTCGCCAAACGCGAGCGAGTATCCGATGGCGATCCAGAAAACCCCCACGATGGCCAAGGAAACCATGCTGTGCATCATGGTGGCGAGGATATTTTTACGACGAACCATCCCGCCGTAAAACAACGCAAGGCCAGGCGTCATGAGCATGACGAGGGCGGTTGACGTCATAAGCCAAGCACTATCCGCGAGGACTTTCGTATCGCCCACCCCTGTTTTCAGTTCTTCGATCGGATCGACTTTCTTGGTTTCTTGGGCAAGCACGGGAACGGAAGCCAACATGAGCATGGCAAATGCCGCGAAGGCCATGGAATACCAGCGTTTCAAAGGTTGCTCCTTTCATTTCGGACGGCACGACGTCCGGGAGAGGGAAATATCCAAACGAATTCTTAATCCGTCGGAAATCAATTAGGTCCATCAACGATCAGGGACTTCTCACGCCGCCGGGCCCGACAGGCCTGAAAAGTACTTCTTCGATCGGGCAAAAAAGCAAAGGCGATGCCAAGTGGATGCTAGATCGAGTTGATGATCGTAAAGTCTAATTACAATTGAATTTACGTTTGAAATGCCCGTTCTTGATGTTCGCGCGACCGAGCCATGCGTGCCTCCATTGCTAGCATCGTTGCCATTGTTTTGTGCAGGCATGGTAGGACTAGAGTCGCACCAGAACCCCGCAATTTTTAACCTT
>WBZS01001367.1_pt1 | contig 19752 bp, 13 predicted proteins | sample 5204201 | NCBI WGS metagenome assembly WBZS01 (sample SAMN12344357, study PRJNA552823) | activated sludge metagenome | biome: Activated sludge suspended growth; feature: Nitrification reactor; material: Wastewater; isolation source: activated sludge from nitrification reactor of wastewater...
CGGGTACTCGCGACCCTGGGCTACGGAATAGAACCCCTACCGGGGTTCGTTCGTTCCCGCGCATGCAACCGAATCGGTAACCGCTCGAGGGTGCGAGGGAAATCGGCGGGCGGGAAGGCGTAAGCCCACCGCTTTCGCAAATACTGATTCCCTCAACGCAACACCGGGAGGCATACGCCTCCCGCTTGCCCGATTCCCAGCGTTCGAAATGGAATCACGTTCAGCCTGTTGAGGATTTTCCCCGTGGCACGACTTCTCTTTGCATTCCTCGCGTGGGCCCTGGTGCATGAAATCATCGTGCCCGGAGAAATTTATGCCCAGGAAACGCCCAAGTTCGACCTCGTCCTTCGCAATGGAAAGATCGTGGATGGCACCAGCAATCCGTGGTTCCGAGGCGATGTGGCGATTCAAGGCGATCGCATCGCTCTGTTAGGAACGGTGCCGGCAAAAACAGGGAAACGTGAGATCGATGTGAAAGGGCATGTCATCGCGCCGGGCTTCATCGACATGCATTCGCATTCCGATTACACCCTCCTGGAAGATGGCAACCTCGAAAGCAAGATCCGCCAGGGTGTCACCACCGAGGTACTGGGCGAAAGTGGATCGGCGGCTCCCAACCTGGGCTTGCTCACACCCCCGGCCCACTCGGCACGGGGCAAACAGGTTCGCTTCGAGACGATGGGTCAATACTTCGACACCGTCAGCAAGCTTGGCGTCTCGACAAATGTCGTTTCCTATGTTGGGTTGGGAAATCTTTGGCGGTGCGTGATGGGAAATTCGCACGCACGTCCCACCGCGAACCAATTCGAGCAGATAAAATCCCATCTTGAAAACGCGATGAAAGACGGTGCCGCGGGAATGTCGTGCATGCTCGCCGCACCTCCCGATTCGCTCCCCACCACGGACGAACTCGTCGAACTGTGCAAGATCGTCGCCAAGTATAAAGGGATCTTCGTCACGCACATTCGCCACGAAGGAACGGGCGTGTTCGACGCGATTCGCGAAGTGATCGAGATCGCGCGTCGGTCCGGCGTCACTCTCGAAATCCTCCATATCAAAATCGCCGACCAGCAGTACTGGGGCCGAATGAATGAAGTGATCAAGCTCGTGGCCGACGCTCGAAACGAAGGCATTAGTATCGGCGCAAACATTTATCCCTACACCCGAGGCAACAACAATCTCGCGTCGATTATTCCTCCCTGGGCACATGAAGGAGGGGCGGCCAAGATGCTCTCCCGCCTCAAGGAACCCGTGCAACGCGCGAAGATGAAGAAGGACATCCATGAGGGAATAACCGGCTGGTACAACCACTACACCGCCATCGGCGGCGACTGGAAACGGATGCTTATCAGCGCCAAAAACCAGTACCAGGGCCTCACCATGGACCGCGTGCTCGAACTTCGCAAAAAACAAAAAGGCGAAGCCGATCCACTCGACATGCTGTTTGACCTTTTGATTGACGAAGGCGGCTCCGTATCCACGATCTACGACCACCACACCGAAAAAGACATGCAGCTCGCATTACAACAGCCATGGGTATCGATCGGTTCCGATGGCTTCGCGCTCGCGGTGGACGGGCCATTACGCCGAGGCCATCCGCACCCCCGCAGCTTCGGCACATTCCCGCGCGTGCTGGGCCGATACGTGCGCGAACTCAAACTTCTCACCCTCGAAGACGCCGTGCGAAAAATGACGTCGCTGGGAGCCAGCAAACTAGGGCTTCACGAACGCGGCCTGCTTCGCCCAGGCATGTTCGCCGACATCACCGTCTTCGACCCCGACCGCATCCTCGACCACTCGACCTACACCGAGCCGTTCCAATACAGCGAAGGCATCGAAGTTGTGATCGTGAACGGCCAAGTGGTGCTGGATCAAGGGAAACACACGGGAACGCATTCGGGGCGGGTGTTGCGACATAATGCCGCAGGGAGAATGCCGTAGAAAAAAAGGTGGCAATTCAATTCGGAACGATGTACCCGATTAACGGTGCGAGCTTTTCACGAACCTCATGCAGGAACGGCGCGAGACCATTTTCAGTGCCTCGCGCACGTAAGACGGCTAGTGACGTCGTTTGCCAACATTCGCACTCGCGCGACGAATCATTGGCAGATAAACTTCGGAGTACCCGTTTTGGACTTCGCAAATCACGATCGTTTTTGAACGCTGTCAGTGTGTGGCTTTTGTGAATTGGGTCAAAACCAAGAGAGGCAACTTCTGAGGCAAGTCGCGATTGCTCCAGTTCGTCTTTGGGACAAAACCCGCAGACCACCCACGATTCCCTTTCCACGACTGCAAGACCTACGATGATCGCCGTGGGCCCAAAAGTCTCGCCGCGGGCTTGTTCCAGTCCTTTTCTTCGTTCTGGCTGATTGTCTTGGTCACGAATCAGCAAGATGGCGTTTAGGCCAGAAAATACGGCTTTTAAATAGAGGATCGCACGCCGAGCCGCAGCAGCATCGGGTTCCCCTGGATGCCCATCAAAATGTCCGTGAGCCTTGATACCCGTTTCTCTCGCCAGGTTTTTCACGGATGTCCACTTCAACGGGCAGCCTTCAGGTGAAGTGCCGATCCATTCCCTCTGATTTCCAATAAGATTTTCGTCTAACCAAGAGATGGAATCTCGCAAAACTCGGTCCGCCAATTCGGTCGCCGTTTGAAAATCGGCTTCCGCCTCGTAGACGACAGCGAACCGCTGGCTCATACCGCAACCCCCTCGGTAATCCACTTTTCGCCAAATAAGCTCCACATTTCCCCCGGCGCCATCTCGTCTTTCCAATTCGAATATTTCGGATGGTCTGTAAGCGGTGCACACATCGTGGCTCCTTGATCATCCAAGATGGTCATGCGTACTTCATTGACGTTCATGCAGTCCAGAAGGTAGGGCGAATGCGTCGTGGCCACGATTTGAAGGTTTGCGTTCGACGCAAGTAAACCTCGAAGTAATGAAATTAACGCCTTTTGAGCTTTGGGGTGCAATCCACGATCCAGGTCATCCAGGAGCATGAGATTGGGGCGGTCCGGACTGTAAAGAGCAGTCAACAGTCCTAAAACGAGAAGAGTGCCTTCACTCACCTGGTCCGCAGGAAGAGAGTCTCCACCCTGGGTGTCGAAAAGCACGGCCGTGGGCTGCTGCACGTGGGCAGCCTTGGTATGCCGCAACCTACGAATACTGGGAATGATTTGCCTAAGATTTTCTTGCAACGCCTGCCAAGAATCGGGATCATTCAGAGTCATACTCGCTAGGGACGAGTGAATGCCTATGCCATTTGGCGCCATGACCGTGAGATCGGACCCTGACGCTGGAGCGATAGAGGGCAATAAATTCGAGGTTTCAAGTCGAAGTAAGACGGCTTGAGGCGTAGGAATCGTTTCGCTCGTCGGTGTTTTCCATTCCTTCCAATCATCGAGATTCATACCCTCTGAAACACCCCGCCCTGTACCTAGCCATGGTTTTTGTCCGGGGTGGTGCGTTACACGGGTATTATTCTTCCCGACGGTTCGGTATCGATAAGCCCTGTCGCCAATTTCGACCGCAAGATCGACGTTTCCAACGCCGCCTCGACTTATGCCCTTTAGAATTTCACTTTCCATTTGAGCGGGATGGTCCATTCGAAAAGTCCGGCACAGAAGGTCCAATGCCTGGAGGATACTCGACTTTCCAGACGCATTCGGTCCCACGAACACCGTAAACCGTTCTAACCCGAAACGGACGTCGTGGAGAGACTTATAATTGCTGATTGAAGCGTTTTTGATCATTTTCGAACTCCCATTGCTTTCAGCATACCGTAGGCATCACGTATTGAGGAGTTTCAGCGAGCGAAAAATTACATGAATGCGTTAAGGTCGCGAGCCCGCGCTGACGTCGCCGTTATCTCGCACATACGCTGTTTCAAGATACAATGATTTTCTCGCTCCCGTCTGTCTTCACTAAAATCGTTTAAGAGTCTGTGCTTTCGCGTACTCCTTCGGGCATCATCTATGGCTTCCTCACGTTTCGTCGTTGGCATTGATTTGGGAACCACCAACTGTGCCGTGGCCTATTACGACACGGGTGCGGGGGATTCGCCGACGTTGCAACCTTTGAAGATCCCGCAAGTCGTGCAGTCGGGAGTGGTGGAGGAACGGCCGTTATTGCCTTCGTTTCTGTACTTGCCCGGGCCGAACGAACAGCCGGCGGGAAGCCTGGACCTACCCTGGGCAAGCAAACGGGATTATTGCGTCGGTGAGTTCGCGCGGAATTTTGGCAGCCAAGTGCCCACTCGTTTGGTCGCCAGTGCGAAGTCTTGGCTTTGCCATCCGGGGGTGGATCGGCGTGCTCCGATCCTGCCTTGGAAAGCTCCCGAGAATGGCCGAAAGGTTTCTCCCCTGGAGGCGGCCACCTATTACCTCAAGCATTTGGTCGATGCCTGGAATCATCAAGTCGCGAAAGACGTGGCGGCCCATCGACTGGAAAATCAAGACATCGTGCTGACGGTGCCCGCGTCGTTCGATGCCGTCGCTCGAGAACTCACCGTCGAGGCAGCCAAGGCAGCGGGGTTCGAACATCTCACCCTTCTGGAAGAGCCCCAGTCGGCGTTCTACGCCTGGATTCACAACAGCAAGGACCAATGGCGAGAACAGGTCGAAGTCGGCGATGTCGTTCTCGTTTGCGACGTAGGAGGCGGCACCACCGACCTTTCTCTGATCTCCGTTTCCGAGGAGGCGGGAAATCTCGTCCTCACCCGAATCGCGGTCGGCGATCACATTCTGCTTGGCGGCGACAACATGGACCTCGCCCTCGCGCACCATGCCGCCCAAGCGTTCGCTGCCAAGGGGACCAAGCTTGACCAGGGCCAAATGCACATGCTTTGGCATAGCTGTCGACTCGCGAAGGAATCCCTCTTCGGCACCGACGCGGAAACGGCCCCTGTCACCGTCTTGGGGCGCGGTAGCCGAGTCATCGGCGGTACGCTCAAGAGCGATCTATCGCGAAAAGACGTGGAAAAGGTTCTGGTCGATGGCTTCTTCCCCACGTGTCCCAAGGACGCTTTGCCTCGAACCCAACGCGCGGTCGGCTTACAGGAAATCGGTTTGCCGTACGCCGCCGACCCGGCGGTGACGAAGCATTTGGCACAATTTCTTGGCCGACACGACGAGGTACTCCATCAAAAATCGACCGCGAAACGCAGCAAAAAGAAAGGCGGTCAGCCCGCCGCCATCCTTTTCAACGGCGGCGCGTTCAAAGCCCACGCTCTGCGAAACCGTCTGGTCGAAGTGATCAGTTCGTGGATTGCGCCGAAAGGTGCGCACGTCAAGGAACTGGAGGGTGCGGACCTCGATCGCGCGGTCGCCGCCGGTGCCGCGTATTATGGATTGGTGCGGCGAGGCAAAGGCATTCGCATTCGCGGCGGTACGGCACGCTCGTATTTCATCGGCATCGAAACTTCGCTCCCCGCGATTCCCGGCAGCCCCCCTCCGCTCAAAGCGTTTTGCGTCGTCCCGTTTGGCATGGAGGAAGGAACCGAGACCGACGTGCCCGGCCAAGAGTTCGGCCTGATCGTGGGCGAACCGGTCGAGTTTCGCTTTTTCGGTTCGACGGTTCGTCGGCACGATCCGGTGGGAACCATGCTCGAAGAGTGGGAAGGCCAAATGGACGAACTCGCGCCGATGGCTACCACGCTCGACAGCGCCGGCAAGGAAGGGAAAGTGGTGCCGGTGCGACTGCATAGCCGAGTCACCGAAGTCGGCACGCTCGAGCTCTGGTGCTTGGCCCGCGACAACAAACAGAAATGGAAGCTGGAATTCAACGTCCGTGAACGCCCCACCGACGAGGAAAATTGATCAACGCCAACGCGTGACCTCGTTCGGACCAATCGAGACGCCCCATGCCCAAAGCTCGATGCCCCAACTGTGGCTACACACGCAAGATGTCCGAAAGGGAACTGGAAATTGGGATGCGATGCCCTCAATGCGAGGGCCGAAACCTACGCCTGGTCGTTCCCAAGAAACGCACCGGCTGGCCAGGAGGAATCCGTGCGACATCGATCCGAGCCCTGATTGGCGGCGTACTCTTATTGTTCCTGGGTTGGGGTTTGGTTTCGTGGGGCCGCGCCCATTGGAACGACGGTATGGCTGGAGCCCGATTCTTCGCGTGGGGAATCGTCATGCTTGGCTTCGGAGCCATCAGCTTGATCGGCGGGGTTTGTTCGTTTGTCTACGATTTGTTTACGTGATGACAGAAGGAATTCGTGTCAATCTGCGAAGAAGCCCAAACGAAAACCCGTCGCCTTTTGGCGACGGGCTTTGATTGGCAAATGGGATTTACTTCTTGATCGGAATCACTTTTGCGACGGGCGGGTTTTCGTGCCCAGTGACTAACGCGTTTCCATCGGGGGTGAACGTCACACAGTAGGTGATTTTTTTCTTCAAATGATCTTTGAAGATCTCGTTCCCCGACGCGATGTCGAAGACGCGGATGCTTCCGCCGTAACCTGCCGTGGCGACTTTCTTGCCGTCACGGGAAATTGCCAGACCGAAGATATCGTCGGGCATGGGACCAAGCTTCTTCTTTTCCTTGCCGTCGGCGGCGTTCCAGATGCGCAGGTATTTGTCGAAGCCGACGGAGAAGACCGAGCCATTATCCGGCGAGAAGGCGACGGCGGTGATGCCGTCTCGAATTTCCTTGGGCTCTTCTTTCTTCTTGGCCATGTCTTTCTTGGCGTCTTTCTTTTCTTCTTTTTTCTTCTCGTCCTTCTTTTCGTCTTTCTTTTCTTCCTTCTTCTTTTCCTCGACGATTAGCTTTACGATTTCGGGCGCGAATTGGCGAAGTTCCTTTTGCTCTTTCACGCTCCAAATCTTGACATAACCATCGTTGCCACTGGTGGCGAGCAATTCGCCATTGGGGCTGAAGGCGACGCTGTAAACGGTTTCCTTATGTTCGCCCAATTTCTTGAGTTCCTTGCCTTCTTTCGCATCCCACAGCCGCACGGATTTGTCGGCACTGCCGGATGCCAAGACCTTTCCGTCGGGGCTAAAGGCGAGCGCATCGACGATGCCGGTGCTGCCTTTCAGTTCCCTGACGGCCTTGCCGTCTTTCGGATCCCAAATCTTGATGAGATTGTCTTGGCCTGCCGTGGCAATGGCGGAACCGTCGTTGTTCCACACGACGGCATAGACCGGCGCGGTATGCCCCTTGAGAACGAGTTTTTCTTTTCCGGTGGCGAAGTCCCAGAGCTTGATGGTGTTGTCGAAACTGGCGGTGGCTAACGTTTTTCCGTCGGGGCTGAACGCCACGCTAAACACAAGTCCGGAATGGCCCTTGAATTCGCTTGGCGACTGCGCCCAAACGAAGCCCGTGAAACAAAGGCCGGCCACAAGGACGACCAAACTGTGCCTTTTCATCGTTCAGAACTCCCGAAGGTGGAACAGTCGATCCCCTGGCGACGGGACAACCGCGAAGGATCGGCGGCCTCCAGAGGTCTACTTGCTAGGTGGGTGCGAAACCCCGTCGTCCCTCTTTCATAATCCGGCCGACGTGAAACTGCAACAAAGAAACGGTGGAAAAGACGTGCCGATGTTTCGGGGCACGTCGCCGAGCCAGTTTCACCCCCCAGGCTGAGGGGAAAGATTCGGTACACCGGTTCCTCTCGGCAGCCGACTCGCGAACGTGGTCATGGCAAATTATTTCCGTGGGTCATTCCGCGGTGGCCATGACGTGCAGTTGCTGCAAACTGCGGTTCTGTTCTTTTTCCAGGTATTCACGGCCCTTTTTCACATTGACATGGTCCCAAGGAAGGACTTCGCTAACGGGCCGAGAACGTTGCGAGTACCATGTGGTGTCGATACCCAAATCGGCGAACGTTTGCCACCAAACTTGAGGTTTGAAGCATTCGCGCCAGCCGTCGAGCCGACACCCGCGTCGCCACGCTTCTTCAAGTGCGATTGCGACTCGGCGATCGCCGCGCGTCAGTACACCCTCGAGTAGGCTCAGTTCGATGTCGTGTTGCTTGATCTTAACCGCCTTGAGACGCACCTTTCGGCGGAGGTAATCTCCCGCCGACTGAAGATATTCACGCGTCTGCATGCCGTTCCATTGGTAGGGCGTGTGAGGCTTGGGCACGAAATTCGAGACCGACGCCGTCACATCGAGGTATCGGCCTTTCACTTCCTTGCTGATGCGTGCGATGTTCTCCGCGACTTCGACGATGCCGTCGAGATCGACTCGCCGTTCGCCCGGCAAGCCAATCAGATAATACAGTTTCACCTTCTGCCAACCGTTCTTGAACGCCTCTCGGCACCCCTCGTAAAGGTCTTCGTTCTTCACGGGCTTGCGGATTTGCTCACGCATATCATCGCGCGCCACTTCGGGTGCAAGCGTGAGGCCCGCTTTGCGGATTCCGTCCATGATCTTGGGAAGCGAACGAAGCTGGTGCGTCACCCGCAAGCTCGGCAAAGAAATGCTGACCCCCAGAGGCGTAAAAACTTCGTGCATTCTGCGAATCAATTCTTCGAAATAAGGATAATCACTCGTGCTCAAACTCAAGAGACTGATTTCACGATGCCCCGTATTGCGATAACTTTCGAGCGCGGCCTGGACAATCGTTTCAACCGAACGCACCCGCAACGGCCTTTTGATCACCGTGGATTGGCAGAACCTGCATTGCCAGGGACACCCACGCATGATTTCCAAAGCGATTCGGTCATGCGGGGTTTGCACGAACGGGACCACCGGCCGCGTGGGAAGCGGAATGTCGTCGAAATCCTGGTCGATGGTGCATGCTTTGATTTGCAGCGGCACGTCGCTGCGCGTGCGGTGCATCGCAGCCAAGGTACCGTCGGCGTGGTACTCGGGTTCGTAGAATCGCGGAGCGTACGCCCACGTGGTACCGGCGACCAGTTCTGCCAGCATCTCCTCCCGCCGGCGTGCCGAGGTATCGCCTTGCCGAAGTGCCTTCTCTTTGAGCGTCATCCACCGATCCATCAGCCAAGGCAAACTTTCCTCGCCATCGCCGATGACGAAGATGTCGACGAAAGGCGCCAACAGTTCGGGGTTTTGTGCGCCGGGTCCTCCCGCGATCACCAACGGATGCTCCAACGTTCGCTCGACGGCATGCAACGGAATTCCGCCTAAGTCGAGCATCGTCAGGACATTCGTGTAGCAAATTTCATACTGAAGGCTAAAGCCCACCAGGTCGAAGTCGACGAGGGGCGTGAATGTCTCCAGCGAGTAGAGGGGCAATGATCGACTTCGAAGCGAGGCTTCAAAATCCGTCCACGGCGTGAACGCGCGTTCGCATGCCCACTGCGGATCGTTGTTCATCAGGGTGTACAACACTTGTAAGCCGTGATGGCTCATGCCGAGCGTGTAAGCGTCAGGAAAGCACATCACCAAACGCCCACGTACCTGGCGATGATCTTTGACAACACTGTTGAGTTCGCCACCGATGTACTGTGCCGGCGTTTGAACCTTCGGCAATAAAGGCAGTACGGCTTCCTTCAGGCGAGTATTGAACATGCGACGCGAACTCCAAAAAAAGATCGAACTCAGTACTATTTTGATACTTCCTGCGACGGCGAGCCGCAAGCGAATCGGCGAAAACGAGCCTGGGCCGGCCAAATTCGAGCGTGACTGCGTTTTCTGAGACCGCCTGGCAGGCCCTCATTCGTACAACATTCCTCATGAAGTACTTTTTCTTTCACCTCATGTCGTGGCCTTTCCTGCCGGCCGATTTCGATCAGAAGCATGATTCCGCGTGGGTGTGGGTACCCAATTCACTGTATGATCCCGTGAAAGGACAGGAGCTTTATCAGGAATACATCACTACGTTGGCGTATGCCGAGGAGCTTGGGTTTGATGGCGTGTGCGTCAACGAGCATCACCAGAACGCGTATGGTCTCATGCCCTCTCCGAACCTGATCGCCGCCGCGCTCACCCAGCGGACGAAGCGTGTTCGGATCGCAGTGATTGGCAACGCCCTTCCCATGTACAATCCTCCGCTTCGAGTGGCGGAAGAATTCGCCATGCTTGATGTCTTGTCTGGCGGTCGGTTGATCGCTGGCATGGTGGTGGGTGGCGGGCCGGAATACTTCGCATATCAAATCAACCCCACGTTCGCACGGGAGCGGTATCGCGAAGCTTTGGAACTCATCCTCAAATCGTGGACCACGCCAGGCCCGTTCACGTGGAACTCCAAGCACTATTTTTTCAAATACGTCAACCCCTGGCCGACTCCTCTGCAAAAGCCTCATCCGCCCATCTGGATACCGGGTGTGGGAAGTCGAGAAACCATTGAATACGTCGCCCAAAACCGATTCGCCTACATGGGAGTGCCTTATTTTCATATTAGCGTCTTCAAGCAAGTGTTCGGCATGTTTCGGGAGACATGCGAGCGTGTGGGGTACACCGCCCACCCAGAGCAAATGGGGTGGGGCGTGCCAATCTACGTCGCGGAGACGGATCGCCAGGCACGCGAAGAATTTGAACCCTCGTTTTGGTACTTCGTCAAAAATTTGATGAAAGGGATTGGACTCGCACCGCCAGGCTACACGTCGCCCAAGTCAGCGGCACTGGTGTTAGCGAACCAGAAATACTTTCTATCTCACCAAAAAACTTGGGACGACATCGAGCAAGGTGTTTTCGCCATCGTGGGCAGCCCAGAGACCGTTCGGCAGAAACTTGCCCACTACCAAAAGGAACTCGGCGTGGGTGTCGTTTTAACGGGTTGCCAAACCGGCACGCTGTCTCACGAAAAAGCGCGAAAAAGCATGGAGTTGTTGGCGCGTGAAGTCCTTCCGAAGGTGCGCGGGAATTAACGACCAGTTTCGACTGCCGAGGCATTCAGGATTTTTTCGCAATGCTCAATCTGATTCGAAAGCTTCAATACGGCGCCCGTGTCCTTCTTGCCCGCTCCGGTGGCGAGGAAGAAACGATCGAAGTCGCGGGGAAAAAAACCGTGCTTCGCCACGCCGGCACCGGCGAACCGTTCGTTTATCTGCATAGCACGCTTGGCGAGTCGATGATGTGGCTGCCCTTCTTCCAAACTTGGTCCAAGAAGTTTCGCGTGTTGGTTCCCACCCATCCCGGCTTTGGTCGATCCGAGGGATTCGAGCAAATCGTCGACATCGAAGACATGGCTTTCCATTACCTTGACTTTCTCGATTCGCTGGGACTCGAACAAGTCTGCCTTGGAGGTGTAAGTCTTGGCGGTTGGATCGCCGCGGAGTTCGCCGTCCGTTGGCCTGAACGGGTAAAAAAGCTCTGGATCGCCGATGCGCCGGGACTGTGGGTCGACGAGGAACCGCTTCCCGACCTGTTCCGATACCTTCAAGATCGCGACAAAATGCGCGAATTGCTTTTTCACGATCCCAAAGGAGCGATGGCAACCTTGATTCTCAAAGACCAGGTGGACGAAGCCACGATGTTGGCCGCGTACCAATCGATGAGTGTCTTGGCTCGGCTTGTGTGGGATCGGCCTTATGACCCCAAACTCGCGAGTCGTTTACGGCGGGTGCAATGCCCGACGTTGCTCGTCTGGGGTGACCACGATCGTCTGGTTCCTCCTGCGTATGGCGAGGCGTACAAGAAATATCTCCCTCACGCGGAGTTCGTGAAGATACGCCAATGTGGCCATTTACCCATGTTCGAACGCGAAGCGGAATTCGTGGAGGTGATCACACGATTCTGCGAGAAATAAGGGCTGATCCGCACCAACACGAAAGACCGAGGATTTTTTGAGATGACCACGCCTGTTGCGTTGATCACGGGAGCCGGTCGCGGAATCGGGCGCCAACTGGCGCTGGATTTAGCGTCCGAAGGCTACGCCATCGCTGGCATCGACCGCGTCGCGGAAGGACTGGTGAAATTGGAGGCCGAACTTCGCCAGGCCGGGCGCACGGTGGCTACTGCCATCGCCGATGTTACCGATCTCGCGTCACTCACGCTCGGCGTACGAAAATTGGAGGAACAGCTTGGTGCGGTGGATCTCTTGATCGCGAACGCGGGGATTGGCGTCGAGACCAGCGCTTTGGCGTACGATGCAGAGGCCATCACCCGCGTGTTGGCCGTCAACTTAATCGGTGTGAACCATTCCATCGGTATCGTGCTGCCAGGGATGATCCAAAGGCGGAAGGGGCATTTGGTCGCGATGAGTAGCGTCGCCTCGTTTCGGGGGCTGCCGAAGATGTTGGCGTACAGCACCAGTAAGGCCGCGGTGAATACGCTGATGGAAGGTATTCGCATCGAAACCCGTGGCCTGGGCGTGCACGTGACCACCATTTGCCCGGGCTGGATTCAAACGCCCTTGCTGAATCAGATTCGTGGCAAGCTCGACCATCTGTTGACGGTGGAGCAAGCCTCCCGAGAAATTCGCGCCGCCATTCGCCGCAAACAAGCCTTTCATGCCTTTCCCGCACCGATGATTTGGCGGTTTCGGTTACTCAACCTGTTGCCACGGGAATGGCGCGAACGTCTTGTGCATTACTGGGCGGGCAAGTTCGAATCGAATCGCGATGCGATAGCCGGCTGAAAAAGCAACGCGTGAAAACTCAAGCCACCAAGCCGAGCGGCGAAAGCCGCCGGGTTATGGGACGTGAGGCTAAATTTTTCATCCCATAACCCGGCGGCTTTCGCCGCTCGGCTTTTTGGGGGAGATTCACGCGGCCTTAAATAGGTCAAGGTCCTTTTTCCCCGTGAGAATCTGAAACGCTTGGCGGATCTGATCATGCCCGAGCCGAAGGAAAAAATGGCTCGAACGTCCGAAACTTTTCGCACCCAAGATGAAGAAATTGGGTTCGTGGTTTTTGAGCGCGTCGGGCGGTATAGGCTTCATCGCCAACGCGTCGAAGGCGGACGCGGGTACAAACGGCGCCATCTTCGCCGGGGCCATGGTCACGGGGCATTCTTGGATTTGCAGTTCGCGAAACAGCAATGTGTCCGGTGTATATCCAACGTTTCCAACGATTTTATCGACGTCCCATGTTCGCTTCTTGCTTCCTTGCCGCGCGGTCACTTTGTACCCTTTGTCGGGCCCATGGGATTCGAGAGTCTCCACGATCCACCCCGCGTGAAACTCGACATTATCATCCGAGCGCGTCGCCAAGTTGTTTGCTCGGACCGCCAAGCGATCTCGCTCCTTGTACGGATCGTTGGAAATGCGTTTGATGGGCGTTGAATGGGGATGGCGGGAAAGCCAGATCGCCCAAGTGGAACTGTTTTCTGCCGACAACTTCGCGAGATTGCTTGCCGTGGTGGCGGCGGAGTACCCCGAACCCACCACCAAAACGCATCGGCCAAGATAATCTTTCTTCCGTTCACCCAGAATGTCGTCGAGCCCGTAGCTGATGCTTGATTCGGCCTGAATCTCACCCAGGGCAGGGATGCCTCCGTCTCCGAGCCAACGATGTTGACCAAACGTGCCGGTGCAATCGAACACGACATCCGCTTCTTCGATGCGATCGTGGTTCTTTTCTCGCACAAGCAGCACGAACGGGTTCTTGCTTCGCAAGGCTTCCGAAACGCGTTCCGTTTTCAACCCTTCCTTGCGGCCGACTCGAAGGACTTGGCATTCTCCTCGGATTCGATCTTTGAGAAAGTCCGCGATCGGCATCAGGTAGGAATCGGCGAATTCCGCTCCTGTTTGCAGTGCGTCGTCCGTCGGGAACTCCGACCCAGGCTTGCGGGTGCGAACGGTTGTTTTGCCCAGGGCCGTCGTATTCATGCCGAAGGGACTAAATAGGCGGACATGCCCCCAGCGACGAACATGTTCCGCGATTCGGCCACGTTCGTAGACGGTGTAATTCCATTGAAGTTTCTGAGCATAGAGAGCGGCTTCCAGCCCGATGGGGCCGGCGCCCAAGATCGCCAACCGTGGCGAATCGGAACGTGCCATGCGGATCCCTCCTTGGTCGTCCCACGGGAGGCAAGCCGGGCAAGACGAGCGCCCGGAGCCTATCAAAAGCTGCAAACGCCTCGTTGAACGATGTCCATCATCTACGCCGATCGATTACGCGGCTCGGCTTTGCTGGCGGTCATGCCAAAATTTTGTGCAGGTGTAGGTGGAAGGGGCCAAGGCTTCCCCCGTAATTCCCGGCCGTGATTTTGACGATGCCAGGTTTGCAGGCGGCACGGATTCCTCGCCGCATCGCCTCCTCCACACTGGCCTGGTCGAACCCATCGATGACGATTTCGTAGACGGCATTCACGCCTTCGGGAAGTGCGGAATCGACGACGTCTCGAAGCGTTGGGCAGTATGCATCGTTCGTGCTTGCTTTGAGAGCTTTATATTTGCTACCCACTTTCGAACCGCTACGCACGATGCCGCCTGGGAATGGCATGATCACGTTGGGAATTTCACGAATGGCGTCGGTGGCGGCTTCGGCGGCGGCTAACCCAGCCGCTTGAGATTGCGCCAAAATCAGAAAGTTGCCGCCAGCCACGCCCTTGATGGTGCCAAACACGTCTTCGCATAGAAACTCGCCGTCCATGACCGGTAGACGCCAATACCGTTTGCCGTCGAGTTTCTTACTGATTTGCCAAGTATCGCCGAAAAAGCGAAGATTCCCGCCGATGCGAATGGAGCGAGCTTTGTCGATGGGTAGACCATTGAAGCACGCGGTCGTGGGACAGGTGAGCACGCATTGCCCGACCCGATTGACCGCGGCCTTTTGCAAAGCGTCCCGGCTGAAGGCGAAGAACAGGATACTGACGCCTGGTCGGCCGTCGGGTGTCTCGTCGGCGGTCAGGTTCCGTTCGATCGATGCTTCCACATCGCAGCCGATCACGGACGACGCGAACCCCGTCGCGACCTGGCCCGCGGTTTGCGCCCAGCGAGGCGATTCAGCCGTCACGATGAGCCGAATCCCCGTCATGGGAAATGCCTCGGCGAAGGTATCCTCGATGACAACATTCTCGATGGTGAGCAAGAGGAGTTTCTCCCGCGGTTTTCACGTGATGCGTATCGGCGGTTTCGGGTGGGGCGGTCTGTTGTTTTTTTACGAGCCCATGAACGAAACCACAAGCACCGAAATGCCGCCAATCCGGATCAAATTCTTTTCCGCCTTGAGCCTTACGCCGCATCGCGGCGGGAACGCATTTCCGGTAGCAATGGCGCCAAGGCGTCCAGCGTGCGTTCGGTCGCGCCTTGTTGGGAGATCACGAAGTTCCGAGCGGCTTCACCGACTTGGCGGCGCGTTAGAGTGTCCTTCAGAAGCCGACCAAGGCACGCCTCCAATTCCTCGCCGTCTTGAATCTGAAAGGCGGCGCTGTTTCGAAGTAAGTGCGTGACCGTTTCTTTGAAATTCCACGTGTGCGGACCGAAAACGACTGTGGCGCCGTAACCCGCTGGTTCGATCATGTTCTGTCCGCCCCGCTTGCCATCGAGACTGCCGCCCACGAACGCGATGTCCGCCAACCCCCAAATGGCGCTCAGCTCACCCATGGTATCGCCCAGCACGATCTCCTTGGACCGAACGGTTTTTCCTTCGGTAAGTTGGCTACGCCGCACAAAGGGTAAGCCGGACTTGGTGAGCAGATGGGCGACTTCGTCGAATCGTTCGGGATGTCGAGGCACGAGAACGAGCCTCAAGTTCGGGTGAATCGAGAGAAATCGACGATAAATTTCGATCGCCAGGGCTTCTTCGGGATCTTGCGTGGATCCAAACACGAGGACGAGTTCGTTCTCAGCGATCGAAAACAACGTTCGCAATGCCTGCGTACGCGGATTCGCGCGGTCACTTTGGACACCGTCGTATTTGATATTGCCGGTGAGGACGACTTTCGTGGATGGGCCCGACGACGCCGCGTTCGGTTGTGAGCCGTGCAACGATGTCAAACGCGAGTAATGCACCGCGTAGTCGGCTGACTGCGCGCCAATCACATCGAAACATCGAAAGAGTGGTGCCATCACCCAGCGAAAGCTCTCCATTCGAGACGCGCTTCGCGGGCTCATGCGACCATTCACGAGCGCGATGCGAATGTTTTTCCGTTTCGCCAGGCGCAGGAAATTGGGCCAAACCTCACTCTCGGCCAACACGACGAGGTGGGGACCGACCGTTTCAAGCCCACGTAAAACGGCCCAAGAAAAATCAAAGGGCCACCAGACGATGGGAAGATCCGGAAAATGTTTTTCCGCCTCGGCGTGTCCCGTCGCCGTGGTCGAGGAAATCACACACTGAACATGGGGAAATCGGTGGCGAAACGCGCGAACGAGCGTTCGCAAAAGATGAATCTCCCCGACGCTCACGCCATGGAACCATACCACGGGGGCACCGGTGCTCCGAGCATCCTGGAGCTTGGCGTGGCCGATCGCGCCGGACCATTTTGCCCACATGCCCTGGCGATACCGACCTGTTGTCAATGAGCGATAAGCCAGCCAAGGAGACGCGACGACCCAAGCGAAAAGATAAAGCAAATTCAGGGCGAACGTCATGCGGGAATCCTTTCCCAGCCAACTGGTTCCAAAAATCCCAATTTTTAAAGATCCCATTTCCAAACAAATTCCAAATCTCAATCGAAAAACAAGACAACTCCCTGTTTTGAAACTTGAGTTTTTGGTTTTGTTTGAAATTGGTTGGTATCACATTGGAACTTTTGCTTTTCTTAAATCCATTGGCCTTAAGTCCATCACTTATTTCGCAGCCGTTCGCATGCAGCAATTCTTGTACTTTTTCCCACTGCCGCAGGGACACGGATCGTTTCGCCCCACCTTGTCTTTCGCATTGCGGATGGTTTCGACTTTCACTTCGCCTTGGCTGTTGGCGATCGCTTGTTGATTCTCGGCTTGTTGGCTGCCCGGCGGGGGCGCCTGCGGTGTGGGGGCGGCGTCGTGTGCCATCCGTTGGATCACCCACATCGATTCCGCCATCGCATCGGAGTCGTCTTCCATGCGGAACACCGAATCGGTGATCTTATCGCCCAGGTTTTCCCACATCGCGTCGAACTCTTTCATGCCGACGCGTTTGTACTCGGTCTTCGGATCGATTTGCGCGTACCCGACCAGGCCGATGCCGCTACGCATGTGGTCCATCACGAGAAGGTGGTTCTTCCAGCTCATGTCGAGCATGTTGAGAACCAGACTTCGTTCCATGCGTTTCATTTCAGGGCGGTACTTTTCGTCGAACGCGCTCCAAAGCACGTCGCGGGCGTGATCGAGGTCGACCCCTGTGAGGCGTGCCGGATCGATTTCCAGCCCAACGTTCTCCTTCGCCCAAGCCGCGATTTCTTGGGCGTCCGCCGCCTCGGACACGCGTGTGCCTGCAAAGGCGTGAGCGAGTTGCTCGTCGATCGCGAAATGATCGATCTTCGGAAAATGCTTCTTACTGACCGCAAGAAGCTGCTCAAGGATCCTGGGCCTGGATTGCGTGCGAAAATCTTCTTCCGTCAGCGTGGATTCACCAGGGAAACGCCGTTGGTACCATTGATGAAGGCCTTCGCGATTGTACCGTTGTCCCATCGCCATGCCCGGCGTATGCCGATCGGACATGAACGTTCCCATGGCAACCGTGATCGGGAATTCGATCTCTTTCGAGCGATAAAGATCTTTCACCGCGTTCATCAACGTATCGCGAATTTTCGATCGTGGCGTTTCCAGATTGAACTGCTTGGAATCGACCTTCACGTGAAACTTCAGATCGAACCAATCGAAGAGGGAAAACAGCCCCCAATTTGGTTCCAGGTACGGCTTTCCTTTATCGAGATCGACGGCCTTGATGTAGTCTTCGCCCTGTTTGATGAGGTAGCTCGGGATCGCGTCGCGGCCAATCTTTTTCAGAGCGGCGATCGACGTTTTCATTTCCCAAAGCCGAGCCACGCGATCGACGAGCGCCTGCCAATTCCACTCGCGAGAGTCAACATCCATGTCCAGGTTTTCGTCCATCATTTCCTGGACTTGCGTTTGCACCATGCCGTAAGCACGGTCCTTGGCGATACGGGTGGCTTCCTCGAAATCGCAACGTTCGAAATCCTTGGGATTGAGATCGACACCCAAACGCGCCGACGCCAACTCCGTAAAGCTCGCCAATCCGTAATTGGGATCGAGATATCGATCCAACGCCAGATCGATTTGTTGTTCAAGCATGCGCCAAATGCGCAGCTTGCAGTTGGCACCGTCGAGGATTTCTTGGCGGAATCCGTACGTTCGCTTGCGTTGGTGGTCCATCACCTCGTCGTATTCGAGGAGGTTTTTGCGGATGTCGAAGTTGTATTCTTCGCGTTTTTTCTGGGCTTTCTCGATCTGCCGACTCACCATGGGGCTTTCGATCGATTGGCCTGGCTCCATCCCCATCGATTTGAGAACTCGGCTCACCCAATCGCCCGCGAAGATACGCATCAGATCGTCTTGCAGCGACAGGAAGAATCGGCCCGAACCCGGATCGCCCTGGCGACCGGCGCGACCACGAAGCTGATTATCGATACGCCGTGCCTCATGCCGTTCCGTGCCGACGATGTGCAAGCCGCCCATCTCTGCCACGGCTCGCCCCATCTCGGTCATCTTTTCTTTTTCGCGAATTTCGTCGACGACCTGCTTCCAAACCTCATCAGGAACGTCTAACCGCGTTGGATACTGATTTCGCAAGCGCGCCCACGCAAGCGTTTCGGGATTGCCGCCCAAGATGATGTCGGTACCACGGCCGGCCATGTTGGTGGCGATCGTGACGGCGCCAATGCGCCCCGCTTGGGCGACGATCTCAGCTTCACGAGCGGCGTATTCGGGCTTGGCGTTGAGCAGTTCGTGGTGAATGCCTCTCCGTTTCAGCATCGCCGCCAACTTCTCGGATTTTTCCACATTGGTCGTGCCCACCAGGATCGGTCGGCCCGAACGGTCCACTTCCGTGATGTCGTCCACCTTGATGGTTTGCCGATCGTTGCTTTGGCGAAGTTGGACTTCGATCTCGGTTTCCGATTCCTTCTTGATGTTGCCCACCACCTCGGTGCCGTCCTTCAAACGCACCACGTCATAACGGTGAATGCGTTCGATCTCCTCGACGGCAGCATCCCACTTCTCTTTTTCCGTAAGGAAAATAACGTCTGGATAGTTCACGCGGACCAGGGGCCGATTCGTCGGAATCGTCACCACTTCCAACTTGTAGATTTTCCAGAACTCGTTCGCTTCGGTCATGGCGGTTCCGGTCATCCCGCCCAGCTTCTTGTACAGCTTGAAGTAGTTTTGCAGCGTGATCGTCGCGAGCGTTTGCGTCTCTTCCTTGATGCGAACGCCCTCCCGCGCGTGCTTGGCTTCGACGGCTTGATGCAGGCCATCGCTCCATTGCCGACCGACCATCAAACGGCCGGTGAACTCGTCGACGATGATGATCGCCATCTGGTTCGATTCCGGATCGCGCATCACCACGTATTCTTTGTCTTTTTGGTAAAGGTGATGGGCTTTCAAGGAATTGTCGATCAGGTGCGGCCATTCCATGTTGCCGGCGGTGTAAAAGCTTTCCACACCCGCCAGCTTCTCCGCCATGCGAATGCCTTCGTCCGTCAGATGGCAAGTACGCTCTTTTTCCTTGACTTCAAAATAGTAACCGAGCCGTTTTTCCTTCTTTTCTTCCGGCGGAAGTTCGATCTTGCGAACGTCGATTTCGTCTTCCGGAACGTCGACCTTCTCCTTAGCCGCCTCTTCCGCCGCCTCGGCTTCGGAAAGTGGATGGTCCGGAATATCCAAGCCGTGGCCGATTTCTCGCAGCTTCGATTGCGCCTTCTTTTCCATCTCCGTGAGTTGGCGCGCGATCTTGTCGGCCTCTAAATATTGCTTCTGCGATCCGGAGGATTGGCCG
>WBZS01001368.1_pt1 | contig 19736 bp, 21 predicted proteins | sample 5204201 | NCBI WGS metagenome assembly WBZS01 (sample SAMN12344357, study PRJNA552823) | activated sludge metagenome | biome: Activated sludge suspended growth; feature: Nitrification reactor; material: Wastewater; isolation source: activated sludge from nitrification reactor of wastewater...
AGTGATCTGGTCTTAGCAGAATTGAAATTCCGGCGACCCGAAGGCAAGGCGGCAGACCGAGGATGCGACGAAGTTGGCGGTCTGGGCGCTGAGGCCTCGCCCCCCCGTCGCAGCTTCGGCGGCTTCCTCAAGCTGCTTGACCTTGGCGGCTGGGAGCTTGATGTCGAAGACGGACACGAGTTTGGCCACGGCTTCGGCTGGCGTGCGCGCGTCGCCCAAGAGGGATGCAGCCGGATAGCGAATGGCCCCAGCGGCTCGCCCACCTGGGGTGCCTGGGCCAAACAGCTTTTCGGACCACTTGATCCGTTCGACCATCGTCGCCGAGCTGATCCAGTTCGGTCCCGCGTCCCAACCGGCGACATCGGGCGGGAATAGGAGCTGCATTCCTTCTTGCATCGCGAGTCCAAACACCGCTCCCGCGATGTCGCGCAAAGGCTTTTGCGCCGGAACCATCGGAGTCGGAACCGGGCCATGGGCGCCCATGAGAAAGATGTTCAAATTTAGCTGCCGGACGATGGCGACGACAAAATCAATCGGACTCTTTGTGAGTTTCCGCACGGATTTTTCCGACCAAAACTCGGGGTTTTCCGCAATCGCCCGCAAGATTGGTTTGATCGCCCCATTTTCTTTGACATAAATCGCGACGAGCTTCTCAACAACGGCGGATTCTGGCTTCGGATAAGCAAAGAACTCCCACAGTTTGGTGCAGATTAAGGTCGCGGCTTGCCTTTTGGCAGCCAGAAACTCCAGCAAATCCTCGCCAGTCCAGTTGCGAGTCTCGCCAAGTACGGTCTTGGAACCAGAGTCGTGTAGGCTAGGACTGAATGCAAACGCAAACATCGGGGTGTTATTCTTTACGCAATTCTTCGCGATCTGCTGAACGTTCTCCCCACCTTTCTCATAAAGCAAATACCGGATGCCCCAACCCGTGAATGCGCGCGCAGCTTCTTGGACATCCTTTTCGGAATAGTTGCCAATTCCCAGGGTGAAAAGCTCCATCATCTCGCGGGCAAAGTTCTCGTTCGGATGTCCCTTTTGATTGTCAGAAGTGTCGAGCCAAAAGCACATAGCCGGATCGTGGGAAATGGAAACAAGTAAATCCTTAAACGGACCACCAGCGTGCCGACGAAGCGTCTCAAGATAGTCCAGCATCAGCGGCCCAATCTCGACTTTGGTCGCGCTTACGGCAAAGTGATCGTGCCAGAAAAGAGTCAGCTTTTCTTGCAACGGACGCTGAGTCATCGCAAGGCGCAAAGCCCAGTGGGCCGCCGGGCGATAAGGGTCAAGGTAGATTTCCTCGCTGCCCGTTTCCCAGCAGAACGACCATGGGCTAATCGGAAACTGCTCGTCGACGGTTTCGTAATTCAGGAGCCGGTCCAGCGTGCCCGCCACTCCAAGCTTCACGCCCGCGGCAAGCTCTTCGGGGCTAGCCCCGAACCCGAATCGCCGATAAAGGTGAGCAATTTTCTGCCGCTCGGTCATATAGACGTATCATACAACGGATTGCAAGTTAAGCCCTGGCATAGCGCTCCATAAGTCCCGCCCAAGTTCCCAATTCGACCCCCTCACGAATCTCGGCCATCAGCCGAGCATAGAACGCCAAGTTATGAAGACTAGCCAGACGAGCACCAAGCGGTTCGCCAGCCTTAAACAAATGCCTCAAGTACGCAGCCGAGTATCGCTCGGTCGATGGAAAAACCGATCCCGCATCAACCGGCCCATTGTGCTTCGCCCACTTTAGATTCAGCATATTCGCCCGCCCTTCGAGCGTGTACAGACAATGGTGCCGAGCCATGCGGGTGGGGAGAACACAGTCAAACAGATCAATCCCGCAAGAGACGGCATGCAAGATATCTTGCGGATGCCCGACTCCCATCAGGTAGCGCACCTTGTCTCGCGGCAGCAAAGGAGCGGTCAGCTGGACTACGGGATATTGCATCTCGGTCGGCTCGCCCACGCTCACGCCACCAATTGCCATGCCATCAAAGGGCAATTCGCTCATAAACGCTGCAGACTCGCGCCGAAGGTCCTCATGCACTCCCCCCTGCACAATCCCAAAAACCGCCTGGCCATCTCGCCTCGCCGCAAGGTTTCGCGGTGCCCATAAATGAGTCCGATTCATCGCCGCCAAGGCATCCTCTCGTGAGCAGGGGTAAGGCGGGCACTCGTCCAGCATCATGCTGATGTCGACTCCAAGCTCGGCCTGAATCTCGATCGAGCGTTCGGGGGTCAGGAACATCTCCGAGCCGTCGAGGTGCGATTTGAACCTTACGCCCTCGTCGGTGATGGTGCGCATCTTGGAAAGGCTCATCACCTGATAGCCGCCAGAATCGGTAAGGATCCCGCCTCGCCAACCCATGAAGCCGTGCAGTCCGCCGAGTCGCTCCACCAAGTCGCTGCCTGGGCGCAGGCTCAGGTGATAGGTGTTGGCCAGGATAAGCTCAAACCCAAGCGCCTCAAGCTCCTCGCTGCTCACGGTCTTCACCGACCCCTGAGTGCCGACGGGCATGAAGGCGGGGGTTTCGACGGTGCCGTGGGGCGTGTGCAGCCTGCCCCGGCGGGCGCCAGTATGCGGGCAGGTTGAGATTAGTTCAAAATGGACGGAGCCGGGCACAAGACGAGAGTATGCCACGACAACGTAGAATCAGAAAGAGGAACAATGTACCAGGCCCCCCTTCCCGTCGAATATGCTGCCCTGACGCCAGAAGAAGTCGATCTCAGAATTCGCGCCGCGAAGGCAGCCTTGGGTTCCGCCTTAGTGATTCTGGGGCACCATTACCAGCGAGACGAAATCATCGCCCACGCCGACTATCGCGGCGATAGTTACAAACTTTGCAAAGACGCGAACCGCCATCCGGAGGCAAAGTTTATAGTTTTTTGCGGCGTGCACTTCATGGCAGAAAGTGCCGATATTTTGACTCCCGATTCCATGCAAGTTATCCTGCCAAATCTCGCCGCAGGGTGCAGCATGGCCGACATGGCGAATCACTTCCAAGTTAAGTCATGTTGGAAGCAACTCTCCGCTGTTACGGATAGTTCAAAAGTTACACCCGTTACCTACATTAATTCAGCAGCAAATTTAAAGTCGTTTGTCGGAGAACATGGGGGGACGGTTTGCACAAGTACCAACGCTCCCGCCGCCGTGCAATGGGCGCTGGACCGGGGCGAGAAGATGCTCTTCTTCCCCGATCAGCACCTGGGTAGAAACTCTGGTGTCAAGCTTGGTTTTAATCCGGAAAAAGACATGGCGCTGTGGGATCCGTTCAAGCCTCTGGGCGGCAACACTCCTGAGAAGATTGCAGCCTCGAAGTTCATCTTGTGGAAAGGACACTGTTCAGTGCATAAGCGCTTTACTCTAGAGCAGATTGCTACCGCTCGCAGGAACGACCCAGAGGTGAATATCTTGGTTCATCCTGAATGTCCGCTTGAGGTTGTGCAGGCCAGTGATTTTAACGGATCGACAGAGTTTATTATCAACAAAGTTCGTGACTCTGCCCCTGGGTCTAGTTGGGCAATTGGTACCGAGATCAATCTTGTTAGCCGTCTAGCGAAAGAAGAGCCAACTAAGCGAATAACCTGCCTCGATTCGCAGATTTGTCCCTGCGCTACGATGTATCGAATTCACCCAAGTTTTCTCTGCTGGGTGCTTGAAGAGTTGGTTGCGGGCAGACCAATGAACGTGATCAAGGTTCCTGAGGAGACGGCCCAGTTTGCGCGCCTCGCCCTAGATCGTATGCTCCAGATTAGCTAGTCGCCGGCCATGACGAGCAACACGACCCCGACCAAACCAAAGTAGGACAGCACGCCAAGGACGATGCCAGTGATTGCGAGTGCTCGGTCTTTATGCTTATTGCCGATGATGCCGCAGAGAATTGCGAACATGCCCAGGAACAGGGGAACAATGATGGTCCAAACCGTAAGAATGGCTACAACACCAGCAGTTAAGCTAACAATTCCGTAGCGCGACCTTGTTGGCTCGGGGTCGGCTTTAGGATAGGGCGATCCCCTGAGGTTTTCAAACATTTCCGGGAGGGCGTCCCCTGCTACAACCGTTTCGCCATCCAGCGATTCGAGCAAGAATGTTGGCCCTAGACGTCCTTCTGCCGCCCATTGCTTGAGCTCAGCCTCGTCGACTGGTCCGTACCTCTGGCCACTTGGGTCAATCACCGTGTAGTCCATCATTTCAAATCACCGGTGCAAATGCTTAACTGAAAATGTCTCCCATTGCTCCACCGATGATCATCCAAATGGCAATGAAGCACGCAATTACCCCCAGCGTGATGCCGATGAATGCCGATACCCGGTCGCGATTCTTGAGCCCAGGTATTCCGAAAGCGATGGCAGTGATGCCAAGAGGGAGCGAGAAGAGAAAGCAACAGAATGTAATGACGGATAGGATTCCAAATACCAAACTTATCGTCCCGTAGGAAGTCCTCTGCGGCTCGGACACGGTGCCATAGCCCGCGCGTGGGTAGGGTGAAAACTGCTGCTCGTGTTTGAACAGATCCGGAAAAAGCGAACCCGCCACCACTCGTGACCCATCGACGGACTCCAGCCAAGTCGTCGAACCCAATCGCCCCTCGACCACCCAGACCTTGAGGCCTTGCTCGTCCACGGGTCCATAGCGCTGACCATCGGGGCCAATTACGATGTACTGCATCTCTGTCTGGGCCTAAGTTACCTGGAGTAAGCTAGGCTCAAGATGGCGAGCGCCGACATTCAGGGAGAAAAAGCACCAGGTCGGCTCAATTTTATCGAGGGGTTGCGTGGCCTCGCCGCTCTCTATGTTGTGTTCCAACATATCTGCTCTATGATTGATCCCTTGCGCCGATTGGAGAAACCTGGGGCGCAACCTGAATGGCTGTCTATAGTTACTCACGGCATGTGGTTTGGCGGTTTGGCGGTGGCGGCCTTTATTGTGATAAGCGGATACTGCCTCCAGCTATCTTTGTACAATCGTGGCGATGGCCGAATCCAGGGTTTGAGTCAGTTTCTAAAGCGTAGATGTTGGCGCATATTGCCACCTTACTATGCGTGTTTGGTCTTGTCTTTGGTTGTTTGTTGGCTGGTTACGCGGAATCAAAGCGGTCTCCCATGGTCACAGTACTTACCGGTTACTTGGGAGAATACGGCGGCTCACTTCGCGATGATCCACAACTTACGCCCGGAGTGGATGTACAAGATCAATGGCGTTCTCTGGAGTATCTCCATCGAGTTCCAGCTTTACTTCCTGTTCCCAGTTCTGGTTGCAATCCTGTGGAAGCTTGGTCGAATTGCGTTGCCGGTCATACTTGGGATAATCGCAGCGATAATCCTAATCACATACCCGCAAAGCGCAAAGTTGTTTGTGCACTTTCTGCCTCTATTTGGACTAGGCATGTGCGCGGCATCGGTCGCATTTAAGAAAGAATCAAAGAAAGTGCCAACCACTTTGCTCTGGTCCATCTCACTTCTTGCGCTTATCGCAACAATAGTCGCTTGTGAAACAACCAAGGAGTTCTGGATAAGAGATTCCTTATGCGGCATATCTCTTGCCGCATTCTTAGCGGCGAGTGGAATAAGTCCAATAAGTCCTATTTCAAAACTACTAGGTGCCAAACCTCTAGTATTCCTGGGTTCATTCTCTTATTCGCTCTACCTAATGCACCACCCGATTTTACAGGTTCTATTTGTCAACAGACCCGCCTGGGCATCGACCGTCACTCGTCAATTCGCTTTCCTCGTGGCCTGCATTCCGGTTATCTTGGGCTTAGCCTGGTGCTTCTATTGGGTCTTCGAGCGGCCCTTTGTCAAGGCAAGGACCAAGACCGTATAAACTAGTACTATGCTCCGCATCATCGAAGTCGGCCCGCGCGATGGCTTGCAAAACGAAAAGACTCCAATCTCGACTCAAGCAAAGCTCGATTTCATCCGGGCGCTGGGCGAGGCTCGCCTGAAAGAGATCGAGGCGACGAGTTTTGTCTCACCCAAATGGGTCCCCCAGCTCGGCGACGCCGCCGAGCTGTGGCCCCAACTCCCACCGGGACCGCTCTATAGCGCGCTAGTCCCAAACACCAAAGGCCTCGAATCGGCATTGGCGGTTGGTTGCGAGCGCATCGCCGTTTTTACAGCCGCGAGCGATGCATTTACGATGAAGAATATCAACAAGACCGTTGCGGAGTCTCTAGATCTTTTCCAAGAAGTCATCAGTGGCTTTCGGGCTGTTCATCCTAGCGGGTGGGTGCGAGGGTATGTGAGCACCGCCTTCGAATGCCCTTATGCGGGGCGTGTTGACCCCGACCAAACCGTGATCGTAAGCCAGCGCCTGATCGAGATGGGAGTGAACGAAGTCTCCATCGGCGATACGATCGGCGCGGCAGCGACCAACGAAGTCCACGACCTCACAAAGCGCTTGCTCGAAGCAATCTCAGTCGAGCAAATCGCCTACCATTTCCACGATACGCGTGGAACTGCGATTGCCAATGTTGCCGCAGCCTTGGAACACGGGATTGATGCATTCGATTCCAGCGCTGCAGGACTAGGCGGGTGCCCCTACGCCCCGGGGGCAGGAGGGAATTTGGCTACCGAAGACTTGGTGTATTTCTTAGAGCGCAACGGTGTCAAAACCGGCATTGACCTAAGCAAACTTTCCAGGGCAAGTAGCGTTATTCTTAAAGAGTTAGGCAGACCGATATCTTCGAAAGCCCAAGCATGGAACCTCGCGACTAATTTGCCTGCGTAGTCGGAGGCACAATCACCGGCTTTGGCTCGGGTATTACAAACGCTGCAACAGCCATCGCTATCGCGACAAAACAAACCACCAAGGTCGAGATCTTCTCTTGGGTAGTCATCGAGAATTCTTCTCGGTTCACAAGCAGAACGGTCAGCCCAATCGGAAGCAAAGCCGGCAACATCCCAAGCGAAAAACGCCCCAAAGTAACCTCGCCAAGCAATAGAACAACCAGCAGGTAGACGACTAAAACTGGAACAATCCAGCGAAATGTCGCCTGGTTCTTCATGTCGAACTTGAACAAGACGACAAACAACATCGCCAAAATAAAGAAGTCCGCCGGTCCAATTCTTGCCAACTCCTGCGCTCCGAAAGTGGGCACAACATAGGTCACATTCTTAAAGAATTGCGGCGAGACCTGCATGATGATCTTGGTCGGTGTAATGGGGGCAAAAATCAAGAAGATATCAAATCCCGCAAGGAATGCAGCAACCGGCAACAGCAAATTCTTATCACGGATTAAACATGCTAACAGTGCGCCAAGCCCAACACACCAAGTCATCAATCCAAACTGTGCAAGAGCGCCTAGGGCAACATCCCCAAACCCGCGCCCACCAAATGCAGCGCGCGCGAGCAAGACACAACCAATATGCACAATAACCCCGATGACCAACAAACAGGCGGCCTTCCCCGCAGACCATTGATCGGAAGCAGCACGATAGAGAGCAAAAATGGGAACCGCCAAGAACACTGCGCTGACCAGCAAACTTACAACCTGGGCCATCGCAGGATTCGGGAAGTCAAGGAAGTACAGGCCCATTCGCAACAACGCAAGCCCCGCCCCGACGATCAAAAAAGTATAGAGCCCCTTCATGTTGCCCTCGCAAGAGCAGGCGTGGACAGAGTCTGCCGGTAAACGTCAACAATCCCGTCAATCATAGGTTCAACTCCGAACTGCGAAGCCGTGATCCGAGCCGCTTCGCTGAGTCGCGAGTAAAGCAACGGATCTCCCAGCACCCGCCCAATCGCCTCCGCAAAGTCCCCGGCGTCGTTTCGAACAACGAATCCGTTGACCCCATCTTCGATGGCAGCCGAGGCCCCACCGCCCTGGACCGCGACGGCAGGAAGCCCATATTGCATAGCCTCCATAACAACTAAGCCTTGAGTCTCGGTAGTTGAGGAAAAAACAAAGATATCAGACAAAGCATAGTATTCATCAACATACTCCCGAGCAACAAAACCAGCAAAGATCACCTGATCCCCAATCCCCAAATCTCGCGCAGTTTGCACGCAAGCATCGCGATATGGCCCGTCGCCAACAACAAGAAACCGGGCAAGTGGATCAGCTAACAAAACTTGAGCAACACCGCGAAAAAGAGTCCCCATGTTCTTCTCTTTTGCAATCCTGCCGACATAGAGAAGGACTCGAGCATCAGGCGATAGACCAAGCCGTTCGCGCCCCGCGAACCTAGATGGATGTCCATAAGCAACAATCCCCGTCGGAATTACACTAAGCGGAGTCTTAACAGCGTGACGCAATAACCAACGGCGCGAGGCATCAGAAGGGGTAATCACGTGGTCCACATGGTTGTAATAGAAGTTCGTATGCTTTGCAATTTTGTAGCGAACATACCGCTTAGGAAAATACGGAATGTAATGCGCATACTTATCGTATAGCGTGTGATATGTGCTCACAACCGGTATCCCATGAGATTCACCCCAACGCAACCCAACAAACCCCAGAGTAAACGGCGTATGCGTATGAATCAAATCAAAACGCCGCGCTCGAAAATGGCGCAGCATGGAATAAAACGGCGGCAATGCAAGGGGATAATCCTTGCACCACGGAGTCTCCAGCGCAAAGAACCGGAACGTGTTCGGGTCAGGATCGCGATAGCCGGGGCTACGGGCGGTGAACAGGCAAACAGAATGCCCTCGTTCGCGCAGTCCGCGAATGAGGGCATCAATACTGACGCTCACTCCGTTCAGAATCGGCAAGGCGCTATCGCTAAAAATCGCGATGCGCAGCGGATCCGAATCAGGCTTCAGGATGTCGACCGTGTTGATCGACGAATTTTACAACGCCCGACAGTCGAAATCGTCGCTGGCCGCCCTGTGTTCGGTGATGTTCCAGCCAACTTCGGTTCGTATAGCGTCGAACTGTGGCCGGGCAAACGCCAAGCAAACGGGAGACTTCTTCAAGGCTCAGCTCCGGATCAAGCAGCCGTCGCATCAGTTCTTGGCGCGATTCCTTGAACTCGCCACGGTAATAGTTCGCCGTGACTGCGTCGTCAAAGAAGCTGCTCAAAAAGGCGATGTTCTTAGGCAAGGAAGACCAGATGTCTTGCAGGTCTTGGTCGACAACGTGCGCAGCACCGGTGGTCTCTTTGCTTCGCCGAGGCCGGGGCGCGCTCAGCTTGCGTCGCCGGAACTTGGTCTTCGGGCTGTTCGGAGCCTCAAGCAAGGCGACTGAGCCGTTTGTTGGTGCGGACTCCGAGTTGCCGTTGATGTAAGAACCGATCGAGGGCAACTGGATCGAGAGATTGCCGTCCGACTTCGCACTCAGTTTCTTCTCGCCGTGCGTATCAAGGAAGGCGTTTTCAATATAGGCTAATGGATCAAATTTTTCGCTCACGTGACGGAAACCTCTCTCTAAGTGACGAGGCTCATTGTACTCGAAAGCTACGGGTCGCGTCACCCAAACCTAGTCATTAGAGAATCAACATCGAGTCCCCAAAACTCAAGAACCGGTACTGCTCCCGGACTGCCTCAGCGTAGGCTCCCCGAATTATTGCCGGGTTTACCATCGCCGAAATCATCATCAGCATGGTTGTGCGCGGCATATGAAAATTCGTGAACATCCCGTCTACAACCTGGAATTCCCGCCCAGGAGTAATGAAAATCTTGTTGACCTTCTCGCCAGGTTCAACCTGGCGAGGTCCGATGGCGAAACCTTCTAGCGTACGCACAGTCGTTGTACCTACCGCAATGAGCCGACCTCGGCACTGGGCGATGGCTTCTGCCGTTTCCGGCGGGACAGAGCAACGCTCTCCGTGCATCTGATGGTCTTCTAGCTTTTCTGTTTGAACCGGCCGAAAAGTGTCGAGCCCTACATCCAAGGTCACGGTCGCTGTTTGGATGCCTTTGTTTCGCAGCTGGTCAAGGATCTCTTGCGTAAAGTGCAGCCCGGCCGTTGGAGCGGCTGAGCTTCCTGGGGTTGCGGAGTACACAGTCTGATACCTGTCTCGGTCTCTTAAAGTGGTGTGGATATATGGGGGCAGCGGTGCCTGTCCAATCTCGGACAGGGCTGAACCCAGTCCTTCGGTCTTGGTGAATCGTAGTAGCTTCTGTCCATCCGATAGGTCGCTTTCAACAGTCGCTTCAAGTCCAGCTTCGAACCTGACCAGAGTTCTCGGCTGGAGCCTGCGTCCCGGTTTCATCAAGGCGACAAAAGTCCCAGGCTCCATTCCATCACGCAAGAGCAAAGCCTCAACTTCTGCCCCCGTCGCCTTCCTGCCAAAAATCCGCAGAGCCGAAACCCGCGTGTCGTTCATCACAAGCAGGTCGCCTGATTCCAGAATCGAAAGCGCGTCCGTGAACTTGTGATGCGTAACGCCCGACCCGTCTCGATGAACCCACATCAGCCGCGATGCCGCCCGATCCGTAAGCGGAGTCTGAGCGATCAAACGCTCAGGCAACTCGTAATCAAAGTCCGACAGATTCAGTGTAGCCATCCACAATTTTGATTCTCACACGACAACTTGGGTAAATGAGGCACAAGCACCTGCCGAATCACCCTTAATGGGTGCCACTGGAAAGCGAGATGTTCGTGCTCGCGCATCCAGTGTGCCGCGGCAACACGGGGCGCTGAGGCACGAACATCCTCATCGACCCGTGGCACACTAACATCCCCCCGTCAACTTGAGCAAATCCGTCAGGCGATGAATCTGCCCGTCTCGGGGGCCTTCCAAATTCCGATCAATCAGAACCGCCGCCATCCCCGCATTCCTCGCCCCCTGAACATCGTCTAGAGGATTGTCTCCAACATGCAGCGCCTGCCCAGGCTCAACCCCAAGCTGCTCCAAAGTCAAATGGAACAACCGAGCATCGGGCTTTTCCGGACCCCACTCTAGCGAGGCGATTCGGACCTCGAAAAACCTCGTCAGGTCGTGCATGGCCAAAGCCTTGTGTAGGGTCACGTCCCAATTGCTAATGACCGCCATCCTCTGCCCCCGCTCCTGCAAAGCAGTCAGCGCAGGAACGACGTCTTCATACAAAGGAAAGACCGCAGAATCGGGGCCGAACAACAATACATCGGCACGCGCAAGAAGCGGCTCCACCGCAGTCCGCGGCAAATCAATAGCCTCAACCCATGCGCCGCAGAGATCGACCCAAAACTGGTCCACCAGCGCATGATCACGGGTCAGGTTGAGTTCCACATAGTGGGGCCAACGCTCCGCCAGCAAAGCACGATAAGCAGAGCGAGCATCGGACCGATGCACAGGGAAGCCCGAGTACTCGGCGCAGTCGATCGCAAGTTGGGCAGGATCCCAGCGCGCATCCATCAACGTGTGGGCGCAATCAAACGTGATAACTTCGTATTGCATGACGGGATCGAACTCAGGATACCAAGCAGGCCCAGGACCCCACGCAACCTCAATGCGAGGTTAAGCGTTCAATGCATGGAGCCGCTCCACGCGGTGCCACTGAGTACAATGACATCAATTATGAAAAACTTTACACGAGCAATCGGACTCGCGGTTCTTGCCGCAGCACTCACCACGGCGGCATTCGCCCAAGATTCTTATTCGTTCAAACGAACAAACAAAGTTGGCGACAGCGCCAAGTTTAAGATCTCAGTCGATTTCGACATGAGCGGAATGTCAGCGACTTATTCGGCGGCCATCGCCGAGAAGGTTGTGAAGGCTAGCGACGGCTCATACACCGTCGAGAGCTCACAGTCGAATGCAAAGATCAGCCTAAGCGGGCAAGAGCAAGCGCTCCCCGATAGCGACAAGCCAAGCAAGTCGACATACACCACAAACGGACTGATCACGCTTATCGAAGGCGATGAAGCAGGCCCAGGCTCATACCGACTTTCCTACATGCAGTCCCTAATCGCACCAGATTCGCCGAAGAAGGTTGGCGAGAAGTGGGAAGCCGATCTTCCTGCAAACAAAAAGACTGGCGCAGTGGCGGGCAAGGCAACTTACGAAGTGGTCGGCACGGAAAAGATCGGCGCATGGGACACCGTTAAGGTGAAGTGGACTTACAAGGAAACTGAAGGAACCTCACCAGCTACCGCCGAAGGCACTGTCTGGTTGTCCGTTACCGACTTCAACACCGTGAAGGTTGACGGGAAGTACCTCAACGCTCCACTTCCCGGAATGGAAGGTCAAGTTGCGAACATGAACGTAAAGCTCGAGCGAACCAGCTAAGCCTTACTTACAAAGAATTCGGGGCTGCTTCTGCAACCCCGGATTTTTTGTGTCAAGCCTTCGGCCCGTGCAGATGCTTCCGCCACCAAGAGGTGATTTCATTAAGCCGGTGCAACCGTAAATCCGGCGGACCACCTCGCGAGAGTCCGTGCGATGTCGATGACGGGTACCGCACAAAACGCGACTCAACCCCCTGAATCTGGAGCGCCGTGAACACCTGCTCACTCTGCTCCACATTGCAGCGCAGGTCACCTTCGCTGTGAATCAGGAGGATCGGAGTCTTGACTCCCTCGAAGTGCGCCATCGGGGAACTCTGCCACCTCGCCTCAATTCGTTCCCACGAGCCGTAGCCGGCGCCCTTCCAATAGGCATCGGGCGACCATGGGAAGTCGCTGTTGCCGGACTCGCTGACAACGTTGCTGACGCACCGATCCGAGATTGCGGCCTTGAAATCGTGGCAATGGGCAACGGCCCAGTTTGTCATGTAGCCGCCATAGCTGCCGCCCATGATTCCCATTTCGCCTGGGCTGATGTAGGGGCAGCTTTGCATCCAGCGAGTGATGGTTTGGATGTCTTCCCAGTCTCGATCTCCCCATGCTCCGCGAATCGCGGCGCAGAACTCTTCTCCGTAGCCTTTTGAACCGCGCGGGTTGCTGTAGACCACGACATATCCTTCCGCCGCAAGCAACTGAAACTCGTGGAAGAAGTTCCAGCCGTACTGGGCATGGGGGCCGCCATGAATCTGTAGCACCGCCGGATACCGCTTCGGCTCCAGATAGTCCAGCGGCTTTATCACCCAGGCGTGGACCTTCGTCCCATCCGGAGTTTCAACCCAAAACTCCTCGGGCTCGCTCAGCTTGATCTCATCGTGGAACGGTTTGTTGAAATGCGTAAGAACCTGAGGCTCAAGCTGGTCACTACTCGCCCCAATGTCGAGCACGCCGACTTCGGGGAGCTTGGTTGCATGACTGAACAGACAAGCAAGCCGCTCGCCATCCTTGCTCAGATTTGCCGCCGTGATTGTGTGCTGGCCCTTGGTTAGAATTTCTACCCGTGCCGTGTCGAGTTGAACGAATCCAAGCTGAGTCTCGCCGTGCCAGCCAATGCTGACGTACATTCCCTTGCTATCTGGAGTCCATTCGAGCATCGAATAGCCATAAGAATCTTTGGTATCGCTCAGGCCAAGAACCGTTAGGCAATAGTCGTCCTGGTCGGTCAGGCATCGCGGCTCGCCGCCGTCGGAGCTGACCACATACATCTTGGTATTGCGGACCCCATGCGGGTCTTCGGCGTCGAAATCCCCAAGATAAGCGATCCATTTGCCGTCGGGGCTGACGCGTGGCTCATCCCGCTCGCCTTTGCCTAGTCCTTCGAGTTGCCAAGTCTGTCCATCGGCAACAGCAACCCGGAAAATCTGGTCATTCGGGGGATCGACAAACGGGAGCTTGGCGATCGAGTGCACCACCACAAGCTCCTCAGAATTCGGCATCCAGTCCATGCCGTAAAGGCCATACGGTGACTTGTCGTAAAGAACCTTGGCTTCGCCCGTCGCAACTTCGATCACATTAATCTTGAAGCGCTGGTTATCAAAGTAGCCGTCGCCATCGAGACGATAGAAGAGCGAGTCGATCATTCGCGGCGGGGTACTGAGATTTTCTCCCTTGCGCCTTTCCGCCGCCTTCTCAGTCCAATCCTCTAGGGTCTCGCGGAATTGGAACGCAATCCAACGTCCGTCAGGCGACCATTTGAACCCGCCAATAGAACCATCGGGCAGATTGGTCAACTTCCGAGCCTCACCGCCATGAGCGGACATCAAGAAGATTTGCGCTTTCTTCTCTTCTCGGCCGCTGATAAACGCGATAGTTTGACCATCGGCCGACCAGCGTCCATGTGAGGCACCGCCTTGTCCTTGAGTCCACTGCTGGGTGTGGCCCTCCATGTCGACCGAGAACAGGTTGCTGATGTACTTGTTCTTGTCGATGTGTCGTTTGCAAAAAAGAATGCGACCCCCATCCGGACTAATCTGGGGGTCGCCTATAAACTGGATCTTGAGCAGATCGTCAGCCTTCATCGGTCGCTTGGGCATACCCGTAGGTTACCCATGCGCCGGGGCAAGGATTACTCGTCTTTTTTCTTGCTCATCTCAAGCAAGATGTCGTACGCCGCTGGCTCAAGCAAGATCGTTTGAACGTAAAAGCGGAGCTTCATTTCGTCGCTGAGCTTGGAAGTATCGAATCCACCGTCCGCAGATTTCATATCCAGGGCCCCGATGAGCGCCGCTTTTTGACCCTTGTCCAAAATCTTGTTCAGGACTTCGCTCACGGTGTCCGTGTTTTCGCCAATCGTCACAAGGCGCTTAACCCGAAACAGCTTGTACATGTCCAAAATCTCTTTGAACAACTCACGACTGGGGACCTTGCTCTTTTCGTTGGCCTCTTTGAGGGCGACATCCAGCTTCTTCTCCATCGCCTTCATGACTTCCAGCTCTTGGTCCTGAGTGTCCTTGGTCCTCTTGCGCGCTTTTTCGATGACAGGCAAGAGCTTGCTGATCTGGTCTTTCTTCAGGATCAGCGGCAATATTTGGTTATAGACATCGATCTTGACCAACTTGTAGTTGATCTCGTCGGCCTTCTTTATTCGGTCAGCCTCGGTATCTCCTGCAAAAGCGATGAACGCAGTCGCGACAAGTGCTAGGCCTAAAACTAACTTTCCCCAAATTTTCATGGTGTGATTCCTCATTCCCCTCGATGCTCTTCGGACGCAGCGAACCGCCGAGCGGTTTCTTCATCTTGAACTAACGTGATCATAGAAGCCGCCCCGAGAACCTGCATGTGGACAAACAAGAGCCCGAGCATGGCAGCGAGGGGCCAGGCCCAAAGCGTCAACCCATCCTTGTTAAGCCCACCAAAGTTCCCGATCAAGACCAGCCCTCCGAGCAAGACCACAAGCGACCCAATCATCCCAACCGAGCCGTACAAAACTCTCTGTTTCCGGGGAGTGCCCCTGAGCTTGGCACGCAAAGCCTCATTCCGGCCCCGCATCCAGACCCCGTAGCCTATCCAAACCAAAAAGCAAACCGCCGCCTGCTGCCAGATCATGCATTTGTAGGTTACCTGTGACCATTCCCCTCCTTTCGCTTGCGAGAGGAGGGGCCAGGGGTGGAGAGTTCTTGCGCCAAAATCAGGCCAATGGTAATCGTCGCGGGGACCGCGTGTTTGGACCGGATTCATCGCATCAAATCCATGCCTCCGCTCGGAGGCTATGCCGACGTGATCCAGACTCTGGAATTCGCGGGCGGGGAGGCGGTGAATACCGCGGTTGGCCTGGCTGGACTGGGCACGAAGGTCCATCTCATGGCCTCCGCCCTCGGCGCCGATCCTGCGGGGCGTCGAATTCGGGGGTCACTTCGTGGAGCCGCGAACCTGACTTGGGCCGCAAATGTTCATCGCGCGTCCACCCCGATTTGCGACATCTATGTCGATGAGCGCGGGGAGCGGACCATGTTTGGTCATGGGTTTCTAGAACTTGCCAATGAAGGATTGCCAGCCCTCCCCGAGGAGCCCGAAGGAACCTGGTTCACCATCGATCCCAACTTGGGAGACCTAGCGCGTCAACTCTACTGCGAGGCGCGAGCGAGGAAGTTTCGACTCTACGCTCAAGACTTTATCCTGCCCGACGACCCCCTCAAACCTGGCGACTGGTGGCAATCCAGCACCGACTGGGTCGGGGTACGCGGCGATCTCGAAAAATCTAAGCCGTGGCTTGAGGCATTTGTACAAAAGACCGGAGTAAACGCCATCCTAACCGACGGTGCGAACGGCTTGCTCTTCGCTTCGCCCGACCACCCGCCCGAACACTTTGAATCTACGGTCAAGCCGGAAGTCGTGGACACCACTGGAGCCGGCGACCTGTTCCGTGCCGGGATGCTTCATGGGCTCGAGAACGATTGGGCGATTCCAAGATGCCTGGAATTCGCCTCGGCATGCGGAGCGTATGCCTGCTTGAGCTACGGCGGCGGCAGTTAACGCAACCGCAGATTTCGACCGACGTAAACTATTAGACACATGGCACGCGTAAGACTCACCGGCATCGACCCCAATGCGTTCATCGCCGACACCGATCGGGTGGCATTAGCAACGCTCAAGAAAATTCCGCTCCTGCCGACGCTGGTGCAGAAGTTCTTTGATGTCGGCCTGGATCGGTGGATGTATTGTTACAATATGTCCATGTCCGTGCGCTGCGGACCTAAGCAATACAAGACGCTTTACGACATCCTCGTTGAGTCCTGCGAAGTCCTCGACATGCCCGAGCCAGAGCTTTACGTGACCAGCAATCCTTTCCCTAACGCATTCGCGGGCGGAGTTGAGCGGCCCTACATCACGATCCGAAACTCGATGATTGATTGCTTGAACGACGAGCAAATGTATCATCTCATCGGTCACGAACTTGGTCATATCAAGGCAAACCACATTCTCTACAAGTCAGTCGCCCACCTGATCGCTCCGTTGCTAGAGATGATTGGTCGGCGAACATTTGGGATCGGTGACGCCGTCAGCATCGGCCTCGTGATGGCGCTCGCCGAATGGTCACGCCAAGCCGAAATCACTGCCGACCGGGCCGGACTACTTGTCAGCCAATCGCTCGATCTGTCGCTAGACGCAAACTTATCGCTTTGTGCAGGCCCGAACCGTCTCTCCCATGAACAAAGCCGCGATGCCTTCATGGAGCAAGCCCGGTCCTACCAAGACGCCGGAGCCATGGAGTCAATCGGCAAAGTCCTGATTTTCCTCCTAATGAGCTCGACTTACACCCACCCAATGCCGGTTCATCGCTCGCAAGAACTCGAGCGTTGGGTGCTCTCGGGGGCATTCGACAAGATTCTCGCCGGCGACTATCCTCGGGCTAAAGAGCCAGTCTCAGTCTAGGAATCGTGCCCGTCGCTCAATCGGCGACTCAGACAAGCTTAGTGCGCCTTGCAGTTGAGCAGCGGCAACTTGCGCTGATTCAGATGTCGCGGCGTGGATTCGAGCAATAACCTGCCCAGGAACCACTTGGTCTCCGATTTCGATAAGGCTCTCGACTCCAACTCGCAGGTCAATCGAGTCATCCTTTGCCTTTCGCCCGCCACCCAAGTCCCGCACGACCGATCCGACCACAGCTGCATCCCATTGCTCCACCCACCCGGTCCCGGTTGAAGCGAATTCGAGCCGAACCGGCGCTCGTTCTAAGACGGAGTAAGGGTCATCGAGCAAACTCGCTGGACCGCCTTGCGCCACCACCCACTCCCGCGCCTTTCCCAGAGCGGAACCGTCGGTCAAAGTTTGCTCCGCGATTGCGCAGCAATCGCCTCGCACGCCCGCCGCAGTCAAGGCATCGGCCGCCATCTGGATCGTGAACTCGCGCAGGCTCGAATGTTCTTCGTTGCGCAGAATCCTCACCACCTCTTCAACCTCCAGAGCGTTGCCCGCCGCCCGGCCCAGCGGCTGATTCATGTCGGTAATCTCGGTCTTGAGCCTAATCCCGGCTACTGAAGCTACTGCATTCAGAACGTCGCAAAGCTCTTGAGCCTCTTCAAGCGTGTGCATGAACGCCCCGCTGCCGCACTTAATGTCCAGCAAAATGGTGTCCGCGCCGCCCGCGATCTTTTTGCTGAGGATGCTCGACGCGATCAGGGGGATCGAGCGCACAGTTTCCGTGGCGTCCCGAAGTGCATAGAGGACCCCGTCAGCGGGCGCAAGACGCGGAGTCTGGCCCGTTAACGCCAGCCCAATGGTCTTGGCTTGATGAATCATTTCCTCCGGCGTCAAGTCCGTCCGGAACCCGGGGATGCTCGACAGCTTGTCAACGGTCCCGCCAGTAATCCCCAGCCCCTTGCCGCTCATCTTGACAAGCGTCAGCCCACAAGCGGCAAGCATCGGCAACAAGATGATCGTGGTCTTGTCCCCGACTCCGCCTGAACTATGCTTGTCCACCCATGGCTTCGGTAGTCCCGTCAGGTCAAGCTTCTCCCCGCTCGCCGCCATTTCCAGAGTCAGATCAACAGTCTCTTCGATGGTCAGCGGATTCAGATAAGCCGCCATGAGCCAGGCGGAAAGTTGGTAGGAAGGGATCGTGCCGTCGGTTGCCCCTTGCACGAGCGCCTTGATTTCCGAGGGTGAATGGATTCCGCCGTCGCGACGCCGGGCAATGGTTTCCAAAAAGCTCATGGCAAAGAATTGGAGCGGGTGAAGGGATTCGAACCCTCAACATCAACCTTGGGAAGGTCGCGCTCTACCATTGAACTACACCCGCGCAAGGCTCTACTTTACACGGTTTTTGGAGCGGGTGGCGGGAATCGAACCCGCATAGCCAGCTTGGAAGGCTGGAGCTTTACCACTAAGCTACACCCGCTCGGGCGGACAACGATTATATCCGATCACGAAAAAGACCTTCTCGCCTCTTTGAGGTGAGAAGGTCCGTGGCTTTACTTAGTCTGGTCGGCTATCCAGCGGCGGAGCATTGACTCCGAGATTTCTGCTCCGGTTGGGTTGTACTTGCCCGACTCGATGAGCGCCTTCATTTCGGCGATTCGGTCCTCGCGGTCTGGCATCGCCATGACCTTTTGGACCACTTCCTCGATCATCGGGCCGTCTTCGGCCGACGGTGAGATTTCAACCTGATGCTCTGGATTGAGCAAACGGTCAACTGCCTTTCTTACTTGTTCGTCTGAAATTCGCATGGTTTCCTCCAGCGCGCTTTCCAAACAGGTAACCCGGCTTTCTCGCTCCCATTTGGCGAGACCCATAGGCTTTGCGCTCAAGGGGTCGCCCCCAAGATTGCCCTTTTCTGTCCTGGGATCTACTATCCCAGCATTGTTGTCGGCAGATCCGATCACGATCTTTAGGGTGCTGGTCTTCAAATTCTGCCGATGCCCCGCGAAGCCGTAACTTACCCCCCTAGGGACGTGGCGCCGCAGCGGGGCGGTTCACTTGACGGGATTATCGGGCAAACTTCTCAGCATGCCAGTCGATAGCTTTTGGGCCCCTGCGATTGCCCCTGCGGAGGGCGTTGATCGCCTGGTCTATGCGTCGAACCTGCTTGGCTCGGACCGTCGCGTCACGAATTTTGGCGGGGGCAACACTTCGCTCAAGGTATGGCAAGAAGATCCGTTGACCGGCAAAGTCGTGAGCGTGCTTTGGGTCAAGGCTTCAGGAGGCGACTTGGGGAGCGCGCGTCGATCGGGGTTCGCCTCCCTCTACTTGGAGAAGCTCCTCGTGCTTGAGGGTCGCCACCGCGAGGGGGTGCATGAGGACGAGCTTGTTCCCCTTTACGCGCTGTGCGCATTTGGCGGTAACCCGGCCGCCCCTTCGATCGACACGCCCCTACATGCCTTTGTGCCGGCGGCGGCGGTAAGCCACATGCACAGCGACGCGGTCATTGCCATCGCCGCATGCGACCAAGCGGAAGAATTGACGCGAGAGGTGTTCGGCGGCGATCTCGGCTATGTGCCATGGAAGCGCCCGGGATTCGAACTGGGCTTGATGATCCGGGAGGTGGCGGCGAACGGCTGTCGGGGCGCACTGATGGGGGGTCACGGCTTCATCTGCTGG
>WBZS01001370.1_pt1 | contig 19709 bp, 17 predicted proteins | sample 5204201 | NCBI WGS metagenome assembly WBZS01 (sample SAMN12344357, study PRJNA552823) | activated sludge metagenome | biome: Activated sludge suspended growth; feature: Nitrification reactor; material: Wastewater; isolation source: activated sludge from nitrification reactor of wastewater...
TGCCCATCATGTCCATGGTGATCACTCCTGGAAACCCCGCTGCTTAAATTTTCAGCAGGTCAGTTGAACACCCTGGTCAAATCTACTTCGGCACTTCGCCTCTCAAATGGTCAGTTTTCGGTCGGCCGCAACACAGAAGCTCATCCAGCAGGCGCTTCCACCAATCCGTGTTCACGCGCTTGGCGTCCTGGCGAATGTCGCGCAGCGTGCGCTTCTTCGTCATGCGCGAGCCCAGGTCGGCGCCACCGCGCACCTGATCGATGCGCAGACGGTCGGTGAAATACTTCAGCGGCTGCTCTTTGCCGTCCAGAACCTCGTCGCCGATCACCGGCTCCATGTTCATGGGCATCAGCAGATCGACCGTCACCTCATCGCCGGCACCCGACGCAAGGTCATCGATTCGCTGCACCGGCAGGCGGGCGGACTTGCCCTCGCCGATGAACTTGCGGGCAAAGTAGCTGCCCTTGTTGATGGCCACCGCCATCGAGGTGGCCCATTTCTTGACGGCCTGAGCGTCGTTAACACCGATTAAAGTTCTCACAGGGAAGCTCCTTTGTCGTGAGACAGAAGCGCTTCTTGCGCAAGAACTGCGATGCCCGCAGCGGCGCCGTATCGACTCCCAACTTGGCTAGCTGCCGGCGTCTGTCGAATTGGTTTCGGTAGGCTATCCCACAAACGACAAAACGCAAGGGGGGTCAAACAAGGCGTCCCATTTCCTTTGCCCAGTCAATTGGGTGCTTTGCGTTTTTCTTTCTGTTGCACGGAGGGCACAGCAACTGGACATTGCTGTCGGCATGCTCCCCGTCAAGCGCCAGTGGCACTATGTGGTCGATTTCGTGACCAGACTTTCCCAAGTCGCAAGCACAGCCGGCGCATCGACCTCTTTGCAGATCAAGCAGTCTCGGCGTTATGCCTCTGGATAGCTTCCCTCCCTTGGTTCGCCGCCGCCTGTTCTGCTTGTTGAGAGTAATGCGCTCTCTGACTTCCGGCCGCTTTTTGGCCTCACGCGCGCGCTCAGCAACCACATCTCTGGCGCCTGGCTTGTTCAGATGCCGGAGTGATTTCGCGCGATATTTCTCTGGGTTGGCTGCGTAGGCCGCGCGTCGCATCGCGTTTCTACGCTCTCTGTTCTTTGCCTCCCAATTGGCCCGATATTCAGGGTTCTTTTCGAGCCACTTTTTCAATGCGCGCGCCTGGACGTTCTTGCCAGTCTCTGATGTCACATACGCCTTGACCTTGTCTGGATTGGCAGCGCGCCACGCCGCCGTTCGTTGCCGATTCTTTTCGGCGTGTTTGGCGTAGGACTTTCGAGATGCCGCCCTTGCAGCAAGCCGTTTTTCCTCTTCAGTTCTCTCCATCTGACGATGGTCTGAATATCGAACGAATATTGCAAGGGGGGTCGGATTTTTCCGGCTTGTCCACCTTCACGCTTTCATCCAGCCGCATCCGCAGCGTCGTGCGCCGCCCGGTGCGGTTTTCCATCGTCAGCACGATCCGGCCGCCGTCAAACGACAGGCGGTCACCGGCGTTCAGGTGTCGAACCAGCGTGGTCGTCATGCGTCCAGGTAGCGGTCCTGCTGCTCTGGCGTCAGCCGCGCCACAGCCCGTTCAAGCGCGTTGCCCTCAAGGCCCACCAAGTGCGCAAACTCACTGGCCACCGTCGCATCCGCGGCGGCCGGCACATTGGCCAGCGTCGGCGGAAACTGCGAGCGATCCACCGGCTTCGGCTGTCGGGTTGGCTTGACCTCTGGTGCTGGCGCAGGTGCGGCCGGCGCGGCGTCCGCCTTGCCGTGGCGCCGAATCATCAGCGCCAGCGCTTCGCCCAGCGCGTCCTTCGACGCTGCAATCTGGCCTGGCCGGTCGGTCAGTCCCCGCGCCTCGGCATCGTTGGCGAACAGGCGCACAGCCCGATCAAACTCCTGACCCAATGCGGTTTCAGGGTTGCCCACATCCACCAGGCCGGCCAGCGTCGCGGCCTTGTACACGTCGCTCAGGGCCGATGCGTACTCGCCCATCATCGAATCCTGCATGGCCTGCGAACGCGCCAAGTCGGTCGCCTCGGCCCGCACGATCGAATCCAGCTTGTCCTGGATCGTGTTGTCAATTTCGGCGAACTGCGTCGCCGTGATTTCCCCGTCCATCATCCGCTGCATCGCCTCCGCGCGCTCCGTGCGCAGCGTCTTGCGCTGATCCTGCGCGTCGGCCGGCGTGGCGCGCGGCAGCTCTGGTGCCTTCGCCGGTTGAGCCTCTTGTGCTGGCTCGGCCGGATCGGCGTCTGTCCCGGCATCGGCTTCCGGCGGCTTCTCTGGCGCTGCCGTCTGCGCTGAGTCGTCAGGCTGCGGCTCTGGGTCCGCAGCAGCAGGCTCGCCCTCCGAGTCGGCCGCACCCACCGCCGGCCCGTCATCCGGCATCTCGTCCTCGTCCATTGCCATGGCAATCTCGCGCTCCGAAGCGCTCAGCCCGCGAAGTTCTTCCTCGGTAAAAGCCATCTCACATTTCTCCAGGTTGGTTGGGAATCACGTTGTCCGCGCCAGTCGGCGTCTGAATGCCGGCCTGCATGCCCTGCAGCGGCCCGGCCTGCGGCATCACGGCGCCCGGCGGTTGATCCGGCACGGGGATCGCACCCGGATGCTCATCGCGCATGCCTGCCGAAGCCGTGATTTCGTCTGCCGCCGGCGTCACACCCGGCACCGTGGCCACGATCTGCGCGGCCTGAAGGGCGGCGTACATCGTCTCCACCTTCTTCATGATCCCGTCGGCATCAAGCTTCTTCAGGGTGGCCTCCGCCACGCCGATGTCGGCCTGTAACTTCTCCAGCGCCGCCTTCTGCATGTCGGACGCCAGTTGCTCCTGCTCCTGCATCTTCTGGGCTTGGGCAATCTCGGCCTTTTGCTCTTCTTCGGTCAGTGGTTTGGACGGGTCGCGCTGCCCATTCAGCTTGCGAATGCGCGCCACCCACTCCGCCTTGTCACGGATTTCGGTCGAATCCACCACGAGGTCTAGCACCGCCATAACCACGTTCGGCGCGAAGGTCGCCATCTGGCCCAGCAGTTGGAACAGCTCTTCCATCTGCGAACGCGCCAGGCTCGATCGCCAATCCTGCGTGTCCACCACGAAGTCGGCTTCGCGCGCCGTCACATCGTTCATGATTTCGCCCGTCGCCGGGTCCATCCGGTTCACCTGCAGCCACTCGATCGGCTTGCCGTCCCCAATGATCCGCACCGCCTTGCTGTCGGTGTAGAACTGCTCGATGTGCGACAGCCGCAGCTTGCCGACTTGCTTGATGGCCAGCAGCAGGTTGTCGAACAGCTCAGAGGTCGTCAGCGACCCCTGATCCTGCTTCAACCCAATGGCCTTGCCCGACTGCGCCGCCGTGTTGCGACCCAGGTTCTCGTTCGTCACCCCGCCCGCGTTGCGCATCAACTGCGCGTCCTGCTCCGCCAGCAACAGATTGCCCTGGAACTCGCCCACGTTGTTGTCGAACGTCAGCTCACGGCCCTGGTTCTTGATGATGATGGCGTCCGGCCGCGCCGCCTCCTGGCGCAAGTCCTCGAAGTCGTCCACCGCGCCCTTGTCCGCAATGATCCGGTTCACCGACAGCGCCCACAGTGCCTTCGATCGGCGCTTGTTCAGGTCGTCCTGAATGTCCCGCATCCCGCGCCACACGCCATAAGCCAGACCGTCGCGCGCCCGTCGGTAACCCCAAATCGGCACCAACAAGAAGCGGTTGTGGCGGAACGGGCTGGCCATGTCCACGCAGGGCGCATGCTTCGTCGCCAGCATCAGGCGCATCCGGAACTTCACCGTCTCATAGGCGCTCGGGTGCTCCTTCATGGCCTCGACGTGCGCCGGATCGGCCGGGTTCATCATGCGACCGGCCAGTGGCCCTTCGTTAAACACCTTCACCCGTTCCGGCACCCGGTACCAGGACTCCATCAACTCCACCGAACGCCGTGTGGACTGGTCAAAATGCCCATCCCGCGTCAGATACGCCGCCCTCGATCCGAACGTGCTGCTGGCCGACCATTCCGTGTCGATCGCGCCCGTCAGCTTCTCACCCAGATACCAGATGTCGTTTTCGGAACCCTCTTCGTGCGAGCCCGCCACCGACTTCAGATGCTCCGACCGCATCGAGCACCGGCGCGCGGCCTGCCGGCCAGGACAGGGGCTCGCGCTGGAATTGCGCCCGCGCGTGTCGAGGCCACAGCGCGGTCAACGACGCCACGCCGAGGGCTGTGAGGCAGGCGCGGCGGTTGATTGCGTGGGATGGGCGACTCATCCTGCGGCCGCTCTCGTCAAGCCCAGCGCGGTCTGCAAGGCGCGCGCATCGAGCGTCGGCACCGGCTTGGGCCAGCCGCCGTCCAGCAACTGCACCATAGCGGCGTTGCGTGGCGCCTGCAGGCCGTGCTGCCGCGCCAGGCGCACCACCTCACCGCACAGCGCGTCGACCTCGGTGCGCCGGCCCAGCGCCAGATCGTCGGCCATGCTGCTGCGCGCCTTGTCGTCGATGCGCAGGCTGCGCGCGGCGATGCGACGAAACAGCGGCGTCGGCAAGCGCAGCATCGCCGGCAGCCAGCGCGGCGTCACACCGGCCAATTGCGCCGGCTGAATGCCGGCGGCGCGCAGCGCGGCCAGCGCCTCGTCCACCAGCGCGGCGTGGCAGCGCCGAAAGCCGCGGCTCAGCAATTGCGCGCGCAGCGGCAGGCCCGACAGCGCATTCACCGGGTTGTTCAGATTCAGCAGCAGCTTGCCCCACTGCACCGGCGCCAGGTCGGCGTGCAGCTGCAGCGGCAAGCCGGCGCGCGCGAACGTGGGAAGCCACGGACGCAGGGCCGCGTCGTCCTGCGCCGCCAGCGCGCCCGAGGTGCCGCGGTGCAGATGCGCCGGCGCCAGTTCGGCCACGTTGAACGGCACCATGCCGGGCAGCACGTGCAGGCCGGACGCGGACGCTTGAGCTGTTGAAGCGTTGGCCACGCCGTTCTGCAGAGACAGCACGAGCGTGCCCGGCGGCAGCTCCCGCGCCAGCGATTCGGCCGCTTCGGCCGTCGCGCTGCTCTTCACGGTGAGAAGCACCAGCGCAGGCGCCGGCGCATCCGCAGGCCGCGCTTCCAGCAAGCGCAGTTGCCCCACTGGAACATGGCGGCGTGCGCCCTCCAAATCGGTCAGCGTCAGCCCGTCCCGCGCAATCGCCTCCAGCATGCGCGGGCGGCCGATCAAGGTCACCGGCACGCCCGCCGCAGCGAGTTGGCCGCCAACAAAGCAGCCGACGGCGCCAGCACCCATCACCCAAATGGGACCGGGTGCGGGCGATTGATCAGGGGTTGGCTTCATGCCAGGCGCTGCGGTGCGGGGCGCGGCATTCCACACGCCGCCGCATCGCGATCGGGCCGTTCAGACGCGCTCCGCCACCCAAGCCTGCACGCTTTGCAGCGCCTTGGGCAGCCCGCTCGCATCGGTGCCGCCGGCCATCGCCATGTCCGGCTTGCCGCCGCCCTTGCCGCCGACCTGCTGGGCGACGAAGTTGACCAGCTCGCCGGCTTTCACTTTGCCGATCGCATCCTTGGTCACGCCCGCAGCCAGTTGCACCTTGTCGCCCTCGACGGCGGCCAGCACGATGGCGGCGGTTTTCAGCTTGTCCTTGAGCTTGTCCATGGTCTCGCGCAGCGTTTTGGCGTCGGCGCCCTGCAGCGTGGCGGCCAGTACCTTGAGGCCGTTCACGTCCACGGCCTGATTGACCAGTTCGTCGCCTTGCGACGAGGCCAGCTTGCCCTTGAGTTGCGCAATTTCCTTTTCCAGCGCCTTCACCTGATCGAGCACCTGGCCCAGGCGCGCCTGCACTTCCGTGGGCGGCGTGCGCAGCGTGGCGGCCACGCTGTGCAGGCTGGATTCGAGGCCCTGCGTGTATTGCAACGCGTTGCTGCCAGTGATGGCCTCGATGCGCCGCACGCCCGCCGCCACGCCCCCTTCGCTGGTGATCTTGAACAGGCCGATGTCGCCCGTGCGATGCACGTGCGTGCCGCCGCACAGTTCCTTGCTGGAGCCAATCGTCAGCACACGCACGGTCTCGCCGTACTTCTCGCCGAACAGCATCATGGCGCCGGTTTTCTGCGCGCTGTCCAGGTCCATCACCGAGGCATCTGTGGCGGCGTTGGCCAGGATCTCCTCGTTCACGCGGCGCTCGATCTCGGTGATCTGCTCAGGACTCACGGGCGCGTTGTGCGCAAAGTCGAAGCGCGTTTTCTCGGCATCGACCAGCGAACCCTTTTGCTGCACGTGCGCGCCCAGCACTTCGCGCAGCGCCTTGTGCATCAGGTGCGTGACGCTGTGGTTGCGCTGCGTGGCGGCGCGCGCGGCCTGATCGACCTGGGCGTTCACCGTATCGCCGACCTTCAGCGTGCCCTGTTGCATCACGCCGTGGTGTCCGTACACGTCGGTCTTGATCTTCTGCGTGTCCTGCACGCCAAACTCGAAGCCCGCGCCGCCCAGCACACCCGCGTCGCCCACCTGGCCGCCGCTCTCCGAATAGAACGGCGTGGTGTCGAGCACGACGATGCCGCTTTGGCCTTCTTTCAAGGCTTCAGCGCTCACTCCGTCTACGTAGATAGCTATGACTTTGCTAGCGTGCGCCAGTTCATCGTAGCCGATGAACACGTTGGCCGCGCCGCTGTATTCGACGGCCTTGTCCATCTTGAACTTGCCCGCCGCGCGGCCGGCGGCCTTCTGCGCGGCCATGGCTTCGTTAAAGCCATCCACGTCCACCAGCACGCCGCGCTCGCGGCACACGTCCTGCGTCAGATCAAGCGGGAAACCATAGGTGTCGTGCAACTTGAAAGCGACGTGGCCGGGCAGCTCCTTGCGCCCGGCGATGAGCGCGTCGTCCAGGATTTCCATGCCGTTGGCCAGCGTTTCATAGAAGCGCTCTTCCTCGGCCTTCAGCACCTCCTCCACCCGCTTCGCCTCCGCCTGCAAACGCGGATACGCCGCGCCCATCAGCTCGACCAGCGGCGCCACCAGCTTGTGGAAGAAGGGCTTCTTCTGCCCCAGCTTGTAGCCGTGGCGAATGGCGCGGCGGATGATGCGGCGCTGCACGTAGCCGCGGCCTTCGTTGGACGGAATCACGCCGTCGCTGACGAGAAACGACGTGGCGCGGATGTGGTCGGCAATCACCTTGAGCGATGGGTTCGCCAGGTCGGTGCAGCCCGTGGCCTGGCCGGCTTCGGCAATCAGCCGCTCGAACAGGTCGATCTCGTAGTTGCTGTGCACATGCTGCAGGATGGCGGCCAGGCGCTCCAGGCCCATGCCGGTGTCGACGCAGGGCGCGGGCAGCTTGGTCACGCTGCCGTCCTCGTGCATCTCGAACTGCATGAACACGTGGTTCCAGATTTCGATGAAGCGGTCGCCATCTTCCTCGGGTGATCCGGGCGGGCCGCCGGGGATGTGCGCGCCGTGGTCGTAGAAGATCTCCGAGCACGGGCCGCAGGGGCCGGTGTCGGCCATCATCCAGAAGTTGTCGCTCTTGTAGCGGCCCCCTTTGTTGTCGCCGATGCGGATCACGCGCTCGGGCGGCAGGCCGATGTCTTTCGTCCAGATGTCGTAGGCCTCGTCATCTTCCTGATAGACGGTGGCCAGCAGCTTGTCGGCCGGAAGGCCATAGACTTTGGTGAGCAGATCCCAGCCCCATTCGATGCTCTCTTTCTTGAAGTAGTCGCCGAACGACCAGTTGCCCAGCATCTCGAAGAAGGTGTGATGCCGCGCGGTGTAGCCGACGTTCTCCAGATCGTTGTGCTTGCCGCCCGCACGCAGGCAGGCCTGCACGCTGGCCGCGCGCACGTAGGGGCGCTTGTCGCTGCCCAGGAACACGTCCTTGAACTGCACCATGCCGCTGTTGGTGAACATCAGCGTCGGGTCGTTGCCCGGCACCAGTGGGCTGCTCGGCACCACGGTGTGGCCTTTGCTTTCAAAAAAGTCGAGGAAGGACTTGCGGATGTCGGCGACGGACATGGGGGGTTTGCTGGTTTTCATGGTCGTTTTGGGTTCTAGCGCTTGTGGGGTAAGCGCGATCAGCTCAGTAATTGATAGCGGAGGCCGGTGAACTTGGCGAAGTCTTTGTCGAAGGTGAGGACTTCGGCGTTGTGCTCGATGGCGATGGCGGCGATGTGGGCGTCGCTGGTCAGATTGCCGGCGGTGCCGCATTCCAGCAGCAGGCGCGCGAGGATATCCATGTGGCGCACGCCCGGTTGCAGCAGGCGCGCATTGGGATGGCCCAGCCATCCTTGCACATCGGCCAGCGCATCGGCGACCGAAAGCGGGTTGGGCATGACGCGCGCCATCGTGGACACGCGTAGAAATCCCACCAGCGGCAGCCATGCCAGACCAATGCCAGCCGGCTCGCGCACGGCTTCATCCAGCGCCTGGCGGGCAATCGCGTGGTCGGGACTGCGCGGATTGGCCGCGTGGATCAGCAAGTTGGTGTCGGGAAGCTTCATGGTGGCAGCGCGCCTCGACGACCTCAGGGCTTGTCATGCTGTCGCTCTGCTTCCAGGCGCGCTTGCAGCTTGAGAAACTCCTCGACATCCCACTCGCCCAGCAGCTTGTTGAGCTGACGCAGATCCATCTTCGGCACGCCCATGTCGTGAGTGCGCTGGATAAACGGCGGAACCTCCTCGCGCGCCGGCTCGCCCTTCGCATGCAGCGGCACGATCTTCGCCACCGGCTTGTTGTGGCGCATGATGATCACCTCCTCGCCTTTTTCGGCGCGGGCGACGTATTCGGACAGGTGGGTCTTGGCCTCGAACAGGCCAACGGCAGCGGTGGTCATGGCGGGCCTTTCACGCAAATTGGTTGAATCAACCAGATTTTAGCGGTTTTGCGCCTTTCCAGAACGCCTACGCGGGAAATCACCCCAACCGGTGATAGCACGGCGGCTTGGATTGCAGGTCGGACCAGATCAGATCGACCTGACGCACCATCCAGCGGATCGGCTGGGCCAGCGGTGCGGGCGTGGCGATATCAGCCCGGCGCAGGGTCGTCAAATGCGGCTGCCAGCCTTGCGTGGCGGCGGCAAGGCCCGCCTGGCGCGCGAGCAGCGCGGTGGCATGGTGCAGCGCATCCAGCTCGGGCGTGCGCTCGGGCAGCAGCACGGCGATGGTGCCGCGGGGGGCTTGCCACACGTCAGCGTGCGTCAGGCTGATCTCGAACGGCGCAAAGCGCAGCGCCGCCAACGCATTCAACCAATCGCGCTCGTGCGGCGCATCGACGCAGTTGAAAAATTGCAGCGTGATGTGCATGCGCTCGCTGATCGGATGCAGCCGGCGCGGCAGGCCCGGCCAGCGCTGGCGTTCCGCATCGATGGCGGCGCAGGCTTCGGGCGGAGGGAACAGCGCGGTGAACAGGCGCCGGGGCGGCGCTGGCGTGGTCAACGGCGATGGATCGTCAAACAAATCGGCTTGAGCTTGCGGTTGATCGGATGGCTGTGCGCCAGGCGCGCTGCGTGAAGTCATCGATCCCGCAACGCCTTCCAGACGAAAAAGACGGCCAACCCCAGCGCCAGAGCCGACACCACGGCCCCCGCGCCCATCACGAAGTCAAAGCCGGCGTCGGTCGAATACACGATGTTGCGCTTGCCGATGTAGTAGCCGCGGCTCCAGGCTTGCACCACCTTGAAGGCCCCAAACACGCCGGCCAACCCGCTGATCGCAGCGGCGAGGAGATGGATGTGGCGCGGGGTCATGATCGGTTTGTCGCATGAATGGTGAAGGCTTGGCAAGCCAGGGCGTCAATGAAAGTCGCGGCTCGTCGTCAAGCCCGCGATGCGTCCGAGCAGCGGCGTGAGGTCGACAAAGCGCTGCGCGATCAGGTGCGCGACCTGCCCGCCGCTGTTCTGGTCGCGCTGCCATTCACCCTGCACCGCCAGCAGGCGCGAGCGCAGCAAGGCGTTGCGCTGCTGCTCGTCGGCGCGCAGGCTTTTCCAGACGATGACGTTGACCGGGCCGGTTTCATCCTCCAGCGTGACGAAGATGGTGCCCTTAGCCGTGCCCGGTTGCTGGCGACCGATGACGATGCCGCAGGCGCGCACTTGTTCGCCGTGCGGCACGGCCTTCAATTCCTGAGCGCTTTTCAGGCGCCAGCGGGCCAGGCGCGGACGCAGCAATTCCACCGGATGACGCCTCAGCGTGAGGCCGAGCGCGGCGTAGTCGTGCACGATTTCTTCGCCCTCGGGTGCGGCGGGCAGTTCGAGCGGCGCTTCGTCGATGGGGGCGTCGCGCAGCAACTCGGGCGCGCTTTTCAGCGCTGCGCCTTGCCACACCTGTTGGCGCCGGTGGCCGGCCAGGCTGCACAGTGCGTCGGCGGCGGCGAGTTGGTTGAGCGCCTTCACGTCCAGGGCGGCGCGGCGCGCCAGATCGTCGACGCTGGCAAAGGCGCGGTCAACGCGCGCGTGTTCGATGCGGTGGGCGGTTTCTTCATTCAAGCCTTGTACGAGACGCAGGCCCAGGCGGACGGCGGGACGTGGTCTTTCTCCTTCCCCCGCTGGGGGAAGGTTGGGATGGGGGCCGGCCGCGTGCCCAGCGGAAGTGGTTAGCCCCCACCCCAGCCCTCTCCCAGCGGGGGAGGGAGAAGGCAGCCCCCTCACCCCTACCCTCTCCCTCATTTCGGGAGAGGGAGTGCGTGCACCTGAATCGATAGCGGATTGCGAACGTCCAGCAAGCGATGAAAAGGTTTTTGGATTGACGTCCAGGTCAGCAGGCGGTGATTCCAGCGCGCAATCCCAATCACTCACCGCCACATCCGGCGGCAGCACCACCACGCGATGCCGCTTGGCATCCTGCACCAGTTGTGCGGGGCCGTAAAAACCCATGGGCTGCGAGTTGAGCATGGCGGCCAGAAACGCTTCGGGTTCGTGGCACTTAAGCCAACTGCTTTCGTAGGCGATCAGGGCGAAGCTGTAGGCGTGGCTTTCGGGGAAGCCGTATTCGCCAAAGCCCAAAATCTGATTGAAGATGCGGCCGGCAAAGTCGTCGCTGTAGCCGCGCGCGCGCATGCCGTCTTTCAGCTCCGCCTCGAACTTGTGCACGCCGCCGTGCCGCTTCCAGGCCGCCATGGAGCGCCGCAATTGATCGGCACGCTCGGCCGAAAAACCGGCGGCAATGATGGCGATTTCCATCACCTGCTCCTGGAAGATCGGGATGCCCAGCGTGCGTCTGAGCGCTTTATCCAATGCCGGCTCAGCATCGGGCGGCTCTTTGGATGAGCGCTCGCATTCGTAGGTCTTGTCGCGCGCCCACCGTTCTCGTGCCTTCAGGTACGGATGCACCATGCCGCCGCTGATCGGCCCTGGCCGCACGATGGCGACTTCGACCACCAGGTCGTAGAACGTGGTGGGTTTGAGGCGCGGCAGCATGCTCATCTGCGCGCGGCTTTCGATCTGGAAGGTGCCCACGGTGTCGGCGCGGCGGATCATGGCGTAGGTTTCCGGGCATTCGCTCTGAATATCGGAGCGCGCAAACGGCTCTCCACGCCGGCGCTCCACCAGTTCAATGCAGCGCCGCATGGCCGTGAGCATGCCGAGCGCGAGTACATCGACCTTCATCATGCCCAGCGCCTCCAGGTCGTCTTTTTCCCACTGGATCACGCGCCGGTCTTTCATGGCGGCGTTTTCAATCGGCACCAGGCGCTTGAGCGGTGTTTCGGTCAGCACGAATCCGCCCACATGCTGACTCAGGTGGCGCGGGCGGCCGCGCAATTGCTGCGTCATCTCCAGCCAAAGCTGCGCATGCTCGGGCGTGATGGATGCACCCACGGTGCTTGCCAACTCGCCCAGGCGATGCGCGGCCAGGCCTTCGTCGAACCAGTGATGGTCCTTGGCGAAGGCGTCGATCAGCCGCTCATCCACGCCCAGTGCCTCGCCAGCATCGCGCAGCGCGCTACGCGTTCGATAGCAGATGACGGTGGCGGCCAGCGCGGCGCGGTCGTGGCCGTATTTTTCGTAGATGTACTGGATGACGGTTTCGCGCCGCTCGTGCTCGAAGTCGACGTCGATGTCGGGCGGCTCGTCCCGGCGCGACTTGCTGATGAAGCGCTCCAGCAGCGGGTGAGACTTTTCAGGGTCGGCCGCCGTGATGCCCAGGCACCAGCACACCACCGAATTGGCCGCCGAGCCCCGTCCCTGACACAGGATGCCCTCGCCTTTGGCAAAGCGCACGATGTCGTGCACGGTGAGGAAGAACATCTCGTAGCGGCATTCGGCGATGAGCTTGAGCTCCTTGGCCACGTAGCGCCAGATCTTGCGCGGTACACCCTTGGGATAGCGCTGCGCCGCGCCTTCAAGGGTGAGGCGGCGCAGCGTTTCGGTCGGCGTCAGTCCCTGGATGACGGCTTCTTGCGGGTAGTTGTACTGCACCTCCTCCAGCCGGAAGGTGCAGCGCCGCGCGACAGCGAGCGTGGCCGCCAGCACATCGGGCGGAAAAATGTCGCCCAGCCGCGCGCGTGGACGCAGGTGACGTTCGGCGTTGGCCTGCAGTTCAAAGCCGCAGGCGTGCACGGGCTTGCCGACGCGGATGGCGGTCATCACATCGTGCAGGCGCTTGCGTGACCGCACGTGCATGTGCACGTCGCCGGCGGCCACCAGTGGGCAGCCGGTGGCTTCGGACAAGGCACGCAATCGCGCCAGCCACAGCGCATCGTCTGCCCGGGCGTGCAGCTCGGTCAACAGGTGGAGTGACGCACTTTTTGTATCAAAATAGCCCGCAGCGCTTGACTGACGAGCGCAGTCAGCTATTTTTTGTATAGCGACCAGTTCCCGCCCAGAGGTGGAGCGATCGGGCGCCAGCAAGCGCTCGCAGCGGCGCAGCGCGGCCAGCGCGTCGGCCAGCGGCGGCAGGCGGTACTCGCCCTTGGGCGCGGCGCGCCGGCAGGCGGTGATGAAGCTGCACAGGTCGCCCCAGCTTTCCAAATCGCGCGCAATGGCGACCAGCGTGCCCTGGCCTTCAAAGCGAAATTCACTGCCGTAGAGCAGTTGCAGCGGCTCGTTCAAACCCGCTGCCTGCCGGGCGGCGCGCGCGTGCAGCAAATCTTCGTCCCACGCGTCGCCGGGCTCAGGCGCGCGGGCGCAGGTCTTGAGCGCGCCCCAGGCACGCACCACACCGGCTACCGAACACTCGTCGGTGATGGCCAGCGCCGTGTAGCCCAGCGCCCAGGCGCGGCGCACCAGTTCTTCGGGGCTGCTGGCGCCACGCTGAAAGCTGAAGTGGGTCAGGCTGTGCAGTTCGGCGTATGCCGGCGCGGCAGCTGGCGGGCCCGTGAGCTCGCTGGCCGGCACGTCGCCCACACGGGGACGCAGCCGATGCACATTGCTGGCGCGGCGGCGCGCGGCCTGGGCGCGCTCGGCCTCTTCCTTGCGCGACAGCTCAGGCATACAGCCCTTGCAGGAACCAGCGCTCGGGCGCAGCCCCTTCGTGGTCTGGGCGACCACCGCCGGGCGAGTGCCGCGCATGCACGTGGCCTTCAGCGCCTGGCCGCGCGCGCGTAACAGAGGCAGGAACGCGCGGCGAAGGCGATGGCGAGGCCATGGGCCGCTCGCGGTACACCCACAGCAGTTCTGCGGCCGCGCTTTGGGCGATGAAGTAATCGCGCGCGGCGGCGACGCCATTGGCAGCATCCGGCAGCGCAGCGCTCCACCAGCCGCTTTCCAGACGGTGCGGACCGGCGATCAGGCGCAGGGGCTGGCCGTGATGGCACGGCTGCTCGCCCTCCACCGCCAGCGGCTGCGGATCGCGCAGCAGCCAGGTGGGGCTGAGGGCGTCGGGCAGGCCTGTGGCCGGCGCCACCCCTGCGGCTGGTGACCCCGGCTTGAAACGCGCGACCGGCTCTTTTTGCAGCCCCTGCTCTGCGCTGTGCCAGTGCTGTCGGCATTCGGGCCGATGGTCGGCATGCTGCACCGGCACGCGCACACGGCCTGGGCCCAGCCGCGCGCTGACACGCTCGACAAACACGTGCAGCGGATCGCCGTGCGGCTGGTCTTCGGGCAGAAAGCTGGCGGTGACCGGGTTCCACGGCGCGGTTTCCAGCACACGCAGGCGAATGGCGCGCGCGGGGGCCAGCAGCGGCGTGCGCGCCAGGCGCTCGGCCAGCAGGCGCTGGATGTGCGCCATGCCCTGCACGCCTTCGGCGGTGCGCAGGGTGATGGCGCCTTCGGGCGGCAGCGCGCGGCCGTCGATGCGGCGCTGATCGAACGTCCACGCCAGCTCCAGCGCCAGCACGCCCTGCTGGCGCGCGGCCAGCCAGTGCTGCAGGGCGGTCAGCAGGCGGCGCGCCGACCACAGCAGCGCGGGGGCCGAGTCGGCACGCTCGGGCAATTCCAGCGACTGCTCGAAACGATCGGGCGGCGTGATCCACGCATGCACATCGGGCGCGCGGCCAAAGGCGACATCGAGCGCGCGGCCCAGCGCCGGCCCGAAGCGGCGCGCCAGCCCTGCGCGCGGCAGCGCATCGACCTGGCCCCAGGTGCGGCAGCCCAGGCGCGTCAGCACACCCAGGTGCGGGCGCGCGGCCGTGAGCGTGTGCAGCGGCAAGCCGGTGGGTGCGGCCGATGGTGCATGCCCCGCCGACTGCAGGCGCAGTTGCGCCAAAGCTATCAAACTGGTAGCTGCCTGCGCTTGATGGCAAAGCGCTGGCGCTGGATTGGATTCAAAAACCCGGCGCAGCAGCGCGCGCCGGCCGCCCCACAGGCGCTCGCAGGCCGACACTTCCAGCAGCAGCGCTTCGTCCAGCCACACCACGTGCGGCGTGAATCCCAACGCCCACCAGGCCAGCGTGTCGCTCGAAGGCGCATCGTCGGCCGCGGACGCCTGCGCCGTGCCGACCGGCTCAGGCGGCCACTGCAAAGCCAGCCAGTGCATGGCAAACCTCCGGTACAGGCTGGGTCGGGGCAAGGCTTGCGCGCGCGTTCCGACCGGATCGTGATGGCGCATGGGGCTGCGCAACCCGTGCTCTGGTCGACAGGCCGCGCAGCGGCGGCGCGAGCACCTCCACGCGTGCTGGCGGCGCCTGTGCGGCACGCACTTTGTCCGGGCGCTGCGCCAAGGAAACGGGCGGCTGCGCGGCCACCGCCATCGGGCTGGGCGATGCGTGCGCAGACGCCAGCGCCGCCCGCGCCACAGCCCAGACGGCGCTGGAACACACCGGCAGCCACAGCGGTTGCTGCAAGGGCGGCCCGCGGCGCTTGAGCAGGTCGACGCGCAAGGCCGGCAGGCTGTCTGCGGCGTCGGGCAGCGGCAGGGCAGCGTCGCCCTCGCCCACCCGTTGCAACCGTGGCCGGCGCGGGGCGGGCACTTCGGCCGCCACGCGCAGCCGCACCCGCGCGGGCGATGCGGTCTGGGCGGCGCGCTCAGGCCGCAGCGCGAAGAGCAACGCGCCGGTCTGCGCAGCGGCCTGCTGCAGGCGGCGCAACTCGCCGGCCTGCACGCGCGGCAACCAGGCAACGACGGCCGCCACGTCCTGGCAGCGCAGGGCTTGCTCGGTGGCCCACAACTGCGCCGCCGGCGCCTCGGCGGCCAGCCACAGCAGGCGCGATGCCGGCACGCCGGCCGCCGCCAGCGCGGGCAGATAGGGCTCGTGCGGCGGGTTCACCACCACCACGCGCGCCGACCTGGCCGATGCCGCAGACCTGCCCGCCTTGTGCCGCCCGGCCTCAGCCACCGGCGCACGCACCCGTTCGGCCAGCGCCGGCAGCAACAGCGGCCACACGGCTGCGGTCGCCGCGGGTTGAAACAGCTCGATCAGCGCGCCCTGCGGCCAGCCGCCACCGGGCAGTTCAGCATCCAGCGCGGCATGGCCCGTGGCCACCACCCGATCGGCCACGCACGCCAGTTCATCGGCATGCCAGACGCTGGCGCCGATGGAAGACGGCAAGGAAGACAACGCACGCATTCATCACCTCAAAATACTGTTGTTTTATACAGTTTTTTGAGGTGCGCGTCACCTTTTTCGGCGCCCGCCGAACGCCGAAAAAAATCAGGAGCAGCCGACCCTTAACTGTCGCGGGCGCGGCGGCGGTTGATGGTCAGACCGATCAGCCGAGAAACCACACCGGCGATGTACATCACGCCGGCCAGCTCTTCCAGCATGACCAGCGCACGGCCCATCGGCTTGACCGGCGCAATGTCACTCAGCCCCACGCCGGCGAGCGAGGTAAAGCTCAAGAACAGCAGTTCGAACCAGGTGCGCGGCTCGTCGGGCCGCACCGCGGCCGGAAAGGTGCCAGGCGCCAGCAACTGGCACGCCATGTAAAGGTGCGCAAACGCCCAGGCCAGCACGGTGAAGGTGGCGCCGGCGGCCAGCAGTTCGTCCGTGGTCGCCGCATCGTCCTTCAGCATGTAGGCGATCAGCGCGCCGGTGGCGTAGAAGTAGAAGGCCGCCTCCAGCACCGAAATGGCGACCAGCACCGGGTATTCGGGCGCCACGCGCTGCCAGATCCACAGCACCACCAGGCTGGCCGCCAGCGCCAGAGCCCAGCCGTTGGCGGCCGGGCTCTGGCGCACCATGCGCAGCGCCATGCCCAGCACCAGCAGGCCGAACAGGCTGAGCACGATCTGCCCCGCGCGCCCGGTGCGGCCATCGTCCAGCGCGGCATAGATCACCACGCCGATCAGCTGCACGGCCAGCAAGGCGGCCGAGGGGTAACGGCGCAGGAGCGTCAGGAGGCGAAACGGCAGGTTCATGGGTGCCATTGTCGCCATGGCGCCCGCACGCGTCGCACACGCCGCTTGCGCCACAATCGGTGCCCATGAGCCAGCCCGCCGACCGCCCGATCCGCCAGCAATACGAAGATTTCATGCGCCATGTGGACACGCACGGCGTGTTCAAGGCCGACCGCACCGGCACGGGCACCAAGAGCGTGTTCGGCCACCAGATGCGGTTTGACCTGAGCGAAGGCTTTCCGCTGGTGACCACCAAGAAGGTGCACCTGAAAAGCATCATCTACGAGCTGCTGTGGTTCCTGCGCGGCGACGGCAACGCGCGCTGGCTGCAAGAGCGCGGCGTGACCATCTGGGACGAATGGGCACAGCCCGATGGCGACCTGGGGCCGGTGTATGGCGTGCAGTGGCGCAGCTGGCCCAAGCCCGATGGCGGGCACATCGACCAGATCGCGCAGGTGGTCGAGACGCTGAAGAAGAACCCCGATTCGCGCCGCATCATCGTCAGCGCCTGGAACGTGGCCGATCTGGACCGGATGGCGCTGATGCCGTGTCACGCGTTCTTCCAGTTCTACGTGGCCCCTTCGACAGGCTCAGGACAGGGGAAGCTCAGCTGTCAGCTTTATCAGCGCTCCGCCGACATCTTCCTGGGCGTGCCTTTCAACATCGCCAGCTACGCCCTGCTCACGCACATGCTGGCGCAGCAGTGCGACCTGGCGGTGGGCGACTTCATCTGGACCGGCGGTGATTGCCACATCTACAGCAACCACGAAACGCAGGTGAAAGAGCAACTGGCGCGCCAGCCCTTCCCCTACCCCACGCTGCACATCAAGCGCCGGCCGCCGTCGATCTTCGATTACGAATTCGACGATTTCGAGGTGCAGGGCTATCAGCACCACCCGGCCATCAAGGCGCCCGTGGCGGTTTGAACGTGGGAAAGAAGTCTTCGTCATCGAAACGGACGGCCAGCCAGGCTGCTGCGGGCAAAAACGCAGGCTTGTTGCCATCGCCCCTGCGCTCGAAGCCGAAGGCCCAGGCCATCGACCCCACACAGTGGAACCTGGCACAGCAGCTGCTGCAAGCAGGCGAGTTGCACCACGCGCAACAACTGGTCGACCAGATGCTGGCCGCCCTGCCGGACGAGCCGAATGCGCTCAACCTGAGGGCCGTCATCGCCGCGCGGCTGAACCAGTTTGACGTGGCCGAAGCGGCGTGGCGCAACCTGCTGCGGCGCAACCCGCGCCATGTCAATGTGCGCTCGAACCTGGGCGGGCTGCTGCTGGTCACCGGCCGGCTCGAAGAAGCCGTGACGGAATTGCGCCAGACGGTGGCCGACGCGCCGGACATGGTGAGCGCGCACACCAACCTGGGCGTGGCACTGGACCGCCTGGGGCGCAAGGACGAGGCGCTGGCCAGCTACGAACGCAGCCTGGCGCTGGACCCCAACCCGCTGACCCTGTTCAACATCGGCAATCTGCTGCAAGACCAGCAGGACCACGCCGAGGCCCACCAGAAGTACCGCCAGGCACTGGCCATCGACCCCACGCTGGGCGACGCGTTTGGCAACCTGGTGCTGACCCAGCACTACCTGCCCTACTTCGACCCGGCCGTCAACCGCGACACGGCGCGGCATTACGCCGCCACGCTGGCGCCGGGCACGGCACGGCCCTCGTTCCGTTCGGTGAGCGGCCCGCTGCGCGTGGGCATGGTCTCGGCCGATCTGCGCACGCATTCGGTGGCGCATTTTCTGGGTGCCGTGCTGGCGCACATCGACCCGGGGCGCATTGAGCTGCATGCCTACAGCAACGGCGAGGTAGAAGACGCCACCACCGCGCGCCTGCGCCGCTGCTTCGTTGGCTGGCAGAAGATCGATACGCTGAGCGACCGCGAGGCGGCACAGCGGATTCGCGACGATGGCATTGATGTGCTCATCGACCTGTCGGGCCTGACGGCGCGGCACCGGCAAGGGCTTTTCGCGTGGCGGCCGGCGCCGCTGCAGGTGTCGTGGCTGGGCTACTTTTCAACCACGGGCAATGCGGCCATCGACTACGTGCTGGCCGATCCGACCTCGGTGCCCGCGTCGGAAGAAGCGCTGTTTGTCGAGAAGGTCTGGCGCCTGCCCCAGATCCGCTACTGCTTCACGCCACCCGAACACGCCCCGCCCGTGGCGCCGTTGCCCGCCAGCCGCCAAGGTCATTTCACGTTCGCATCGTTCCAGACGCTGCCCAAGATCAACGAGCGGGTGCTGCGGTGCTGGTCGCGCATCCTGGCCGGCGTGCCGGGCGCCCGGCTGCGCATCCAGAACTCGCAGATGGACACCCCGCGCATGCGCTCGCGCTTCGAAGACCAGTTGCGGCGGCACGGGTTGCCGCGCGACCGCGTGGACCTGGTGGGCGCGCAGGCGCGGGAGACCTATCTGGCGTCGCACGCCGGCGCGGACATCGTGCTGGACACCTTCCCCTACCCCGGCGGAACGACCACGGCCGAAGCCCTGTGGATGGGCGTGCCCACCCTGACCCTGGCGCTGCCGGGCATGCTGGGTCGCCAGGGCGAAGCCATCCTGAAGGCGCTGGCGCTGGACGAATGGATCACCCGCACCGAAGACGACTACGTCGCCCAGGCCGTGGCCTGGGGCAACGCCGGCCCTGAAAAACTGCAGCAACTGGCCGAACTGCGCCAGGGCTTGCGCGAGCGTGCGCTGCGCAGCCCGCTGTTCGACGCTGGCCAGTTTGCCCGCGATTTTGAACAGGCCTTGTGGGGCATGTGGTCTGCCGCGTCCGGCACGCGCCGCGACCCGACGGCCACCACATCGACCGCATCTTCCACTTCAACATGACCGATCTGCTTTCTCTTTATCGCACCATGGTGCGCATTCGCGCCTTCGAGGACGCTGCCGAAATCGCAAGCCAGGGCGGCGTGGCGGCCTGGGGCCATGCGGCGTCCGACCAGCCCGCGCTGGTGCGCGGGCCGCTGCACCTGTCCACCGGGCAGGAAGCCGTGGCCGCCGGCGTGTGCGCG
>WBZS01001371.1_pt1 | contig 19697 bp, 26 predicted proteins | sample 5204201 | NCBI WGS metagenome assembly WBZS01 (sample SAMN12344357, study PRJNA552823) | activated sludge metagenome | biome: Activated sludge suspended growth; feature: Nitrification reactor; material: Wastewater; isolation source: activated sludge from nitrification reactor of wastewater...
TGTTCTCAAGAATGGCCAGCGTATTCTGCCAGTCCTTGGGATACTTGCGCAACTCAGTTGCAGCACGAATGATAGGGCTCTCTTGCGCCTGCCGCCAAACGTGTATGAGGTCTGTCCGGTCAAATCCCCAGCCTGCGGATTCGACACGCTCTTTGAAGTTACCGTCGAACACACTGAACTCGTCATCGTCGTTAGAGACCGGTGGAAGCTGGAACGGGTCGCCGACTAGAAGTGCCGCACAGTCGTGATACTGCAAGACCTCAAAGATGTCATGCCAAATATCCGGCCCCAGCATGGAGGATTCGTCTACGATGACGAGGCCGGACGCCGGAATCGGAACCTCAGATATCGGGCGCCGTCGAAACTCGACACCACGTGGCGTGTCCATCGGCTTGTAGAGCCAACGATGGATGGTGCTGGCGGCATTCCCAGACAGTTTTTGCGCTCGAACGGCTGCACGATTCGTTGGTGCAATGATGATGCTCTCTGGTAGCTCCGTACAGATGGCGCGCAATGACGTGGTCTTACCGGTACCGGCAGGCCCGGCCAATACCGATATGGTCTTGGTATTGGCGGCCTTACGTGCCATCTTGACAGCGGCTTCCTGCTCAGCGTTTAGCTGCATGACACCCTCAGTCGAGAAGCTTCGCTATCTCGCGCGGCTGCTCCCAAGCTGCCGCTCTCTTAGCTGCGTCTTTTATACCATCGAGAGGGCACAGATACACATGCCATTTCGAGGCCGCATCAGCCGGTTTTAGTTCGAGCTTCTTCGGCATGATTTTGGCCGGAATGACGTAGTACTGCCCGGTGGGCTTGCCCGCGCGGCAGACCACACCAATTAGGACCTTTGTCGAAGCGTCTGGTTGAAACGGAAACGAGCAGCGCCCATTCTTGGTGTTAATGGACGACGCGCGTACCTCAATCGAGTCCCTTAGGGTTTTTGGAACTCTACTGAGGATGTCTTCTGTGACGGCATTTCCTAACTCTGATGTTTTCACGTGTATTCCTCTACGAATTTGGTTAGCACGGCTTCTTCCCTCCTAGGCATGTTCATTCCCTGTCGTATCGGATGCGTACGAAACGCGGGAAGCTGACAGCCGCAACTGAACCGCGTTCGCCCTGCTCCTTGAATTCAACTATCTTGCCAAGAAGCTCATCACGTTCAGCCCAAAACTTGTCGCGCTGTGCGTCCGACATGCCGCCGCCAACGCGGCACGTTACGCCTGTGTCGAGCCGCCGCACTACGAATGCACCAAGCCTGTGCTCGTTCTTTGAACCCTGCTTACCGGTCTCGAAGCCCACAATCTCAGCATCCACGCTGTTGACCGGCTTCAGCTTCAACCATGCGTTGGTGCGTTTGGCACGATACGGCGCACCAAGAAATTTGACCATGACACCCTCGTGCCCGGCATCCAACTGCTTGTTGTACTGCTCAAGAAGCTGGTCCATAGACTGAGCCTCGAATGGTGCGAGCCCAACAAAGTTCTTCGGAGCCTTCGCCAAGAACTTCTTTAGAAGAACCCGGCGCTCAGACAGCGGGCGCGGGTCGTCCGGTACGGTCAGCACGCAGTCGAAGCAGTAGAAGGTCAGCGCGCTGCGGTCGGTGTCGTCCACGTCTTCCTTCTTCACCAAGGACAGTGTCGTGTTCCAATCGGTAGCGTACGCCTCTGAGTCAATCCGGCACGCTGGGGCGTGAATGCTGTCGAGATGTTGGGCCAACAGTGCGCACAGCCCGGCAATGTTAGGCAGCGCGTGACCTTCTCTTGAGAATGCCTGAACGAACTTGGTTTCTGGGTCGTAATCCAGAATCACACGCATTCCATCCAGCTTCGGTTCCACGATAACCGGCCAGTCAAGCCAGGGCTCTTTCTTGGTTGGCTGCCCGATGATGTTGTCATCCGGGTCAAGTTCTTTGGCCAACTGCACACCGAACGGCTCAATGAGGTCCGGCCAGACTTCCGCGATGGATGTGCGGTCCAAGCCAACCTTCAAGTCTCGGTTGAGCACCCTGCTTGCCCACTGACGCTCCTGGCCGGTCATTTGGGCCTCGATCTCGGTCCACGCCTGCTTGGCCGCGTTACCGGTCAATCGGCGCGCCGCAAGGTCATCGAGGAGGTGCAGGAACGAGGCCCAAACATCCTTCTTGGCCGTGCCACCGAAGATCGGCTTGATACGCTGCGTGCCCCCATCCTGGGCGAAACGAACGCGCATACCAAACGTTATGCGCCAGTCGTACGCGAGCCGGAACACCAGCCGTAGTGCCTCTTGATTGGGAGCGGTCTTCAGAAGCTCAATTTTGGCCTTGCGCTTGTTTCCCAAGCGCTCTAACTCCGCAAGCGTGTCAAACATTTGTCACCCAACTTTCCCGGTCGAAGAGCCTCAATAGTGGCGAATTCACTTCTTTCGCTGTAATCTGCCTTTGATCTCCGCAGCTTCTTTGCGTATGCGCTCATCCAACCAGCGTTTCATGAGTACTTGGTACCCAACATCTTCTCGTCGGGCGAACTCACGCAGTACCTCAAGCATGCGCTTGGGTACGCGCATGCTTATGGACACAGTCTCGGAATTGCGCGGAACGGCATCGGGAGTGTCTTCCCAATCCGTGGGCCGCGCGCCTTGGCTCCACCGCGCAGCCTCCTTGGACAGTTCTTCATCAGACAATACGTCGCTCGACCCAACAGCCTTTGTTGGCGTCGGTTTTTTCGGCTTTTCATTACCGTACTTCTTTACGAAGTCTTTTAGCTCATCTGCTTTTTGTCTGGCTGTTTGGCTGAAATCGTCAAAAATAGAACCCTCAAGGTCATCGATGATATCGGCTGCGTAGCCGAAATCGTCAAAGTAAGGGTCAAGGTAAGGGTCTAGCTTTCTCTTCCGCTTGTACTCTTCAAGCTCAGCCTTCTCAGCCAAGTCCCATTGCTCTCGGGTGGGGTAGTTTCGCCTCTCGCCTGTGAGGATGTTATACTGTGTCTCGCCGTCCTCTGAACTGTAATGGTTCCGCCACGGGCTGATGTCTGTGTCCGTGTCTGGTTGCTGACGTAGAGAATTTCTACGGCGGTGCAACTCCGCCCTAGCCTCAATTTCTGCGGCTTCGCGTTCGGCCGCCTCGGCATCTTCTACGTCGAGAATTTCCCGCTGTTTTTGACGCTCGTAACGTAGAGCTTTGTCGAAGTCTGGGTAGAGCGGATGATAGCCACATACATTACACGGCTTCTTGTCAGCCCATAGACAGTTGTGATCTGTCATTCGCATAAACAGCCCTCAACGTGATTCGACCGGCGTACCGCGCACAGGCCCGTACACCGCCTCTGCAATCTGTCGTGCATGGTGCGGATTCCGCGCCAGAACAACAAAATCACAGAGGGCACCGCCAATAAGGACCTTGCAGACGTACTCGCGCTCGCGCATGGAAAACCTCCTATGCGGTAGCCTATACGAGAAGTGTGCTCCCGTCAAGTCAAAAAAGCCAAGCAGATCTTGTAGATCAGCCAAATTGCCACGGCTGCGACTGCTCCAATGCCAACCATGAAAATTGAGGTTACAACTCTGGACTCGACTTCGGCGCGGCTCATCATCCCGTCCACCTTTCCAGAAGCCAGCGGAGGTCACTCACAGCCACACCAGCCTCGACGGCAGCGGCTTTCGGTTTGGCGCCATCCATCACAGACTGATAGGCAGTCCGCAAGGCCGCCAAGCGCCCGGTTTCACGCAACAGACGCATTGCGGCACGGATCAATTCCGGCTCCACGCCCCAACCTTGCATCTTACCGAGGGCCTTGTCCCACGATTCTTTGTCCAAAAGACCCTCGATCCGTGCAGCCACCCATGAGGCAGCCTTCTGGCGCTTCTGCTCGTCCTCAATGGACGCCAAGTAGCCGTCAAACAGGGCAGACAATGAGTCTGGGCGCTGCTTTGGAGCCTTTTCTGGCACCGGCTGTGTCTCGACAGCAGCTTCCTGTGGCGGTTCTGGTGCTGGTGGCGGCTCTACGTCCTCCGGTAGCCCCACCATGGACGCCTCAAGCACTGTGTCGAGGTCAAAGGGGCGCACCGTATAGGTCGGTACGGTAGGGTCTTTTGCCGTGCCGGGCGTTGCGTCAGCCAACATGACGAACTTGTGAGCGGCCAGCTTGTTCAGTGAGTCAAAAACGGTCACAATCGCCTGGGAGAGGTCAATCGGTGCGTCTGCCTTGAGCCTTTCAAGCGTGTCCAAGCCGCGCACCAGCAGAACTTTGCGCCGCTTGTCATTCTTGTAGGTCTTCCACGAGTCTTGGACGGACTTGTAGCTCTTCTGGGTAGCCTCGAAGAGTGGGGTCGGGATGTATTTTGAGTACTTGATCACAGCCAGCAGAACATTCGGGTTTGCAAAGCCGAAACCGGTGATTTTGTTGGGTTTTTCCATTTTAGGCGCGCTCCATGTCCACTCTTGAGACCCCATCCTGTTTGCGGACGGTCCAGATTTGATCAAACTGCACCGTGGAAAGCTCTTTACGGTGCGAGATCACAAAAATGCTTCCGTACTCCCCCCGTAGCTGATCTAGCAGAACACCGTACGCCTCCAATCCGAGAAGGTCAAGGCCTCCGTCCGCCTCGTCAAGTATCAAAATGTTCGTCGAACGTTCAGGACGTATCAGGCCTCTGATGGCCCAGACAAACGCGATGCGCAACTTGGCTCGTTCACCCTTGGAAAGGGCACGGACCGGTATGCGCTCCCGGCCACCAGAGGCGTTCGGGCGAGAGCACCAGCGGTCGATCGACTCCGGGTCAAGATCGTCAACCTCAACTCTGATATCCTCACCGAACAGAAGGCTGACATACGGCGGCAGTGCGTCTTGAATGGCCCGCACAATGCCGTGGAGACGCCTAATCTTCAGCCGACGGAGGGCTTTGACCAATGTCTTACGACGAGAGTTCTCCTGCCACAAGGCCTCCAGGGCACTCAGGCTGCCCTGGGCGTCAGCCAGGACGCGTTCAGCAGCCTCACGCGCACGCAGGTCGCCTGTAACCTGCGTGTATGTCGCCATCAATTCGGTCTTGCTTGCAGTGCATGCTTGAATGCGTGCGGCAATCTTTTCAATGGCCGCTGGGTCGAATGTGCGGTCAATCTGAAGCTTCTCCGACTCAGCAAGCCATCTATCGATTTTGGCCGTCTCGGTCCGAAGCGACGCTATTTTGTTTTGCAACACATCAATGGCTTTTGGTGTGGCAATCTGTGGCATTGCTGCCAACTGCTCTTCGTAAGCCTCAAGACTGGTCCGGACCTTCTCAAGCCGCCGGGCTTGATTCTCGGCCGCGTCAGCTTGTGCCTCCAGTACACGAAGTTCTTTGCGCAGCGCTGCTAGCTTTGTCGCGGCTGCCGTTGCTGCCTCAAGCTCGGCTTTGATGTGCTCGGCGTCGATAGCTTGGCCGCAAGTCGGACAAGATGTCTCACCATCCAGCCCAGAAATGCGGTCCAAGGCGGAGGCTTTGATGGCTAGGTCGTCAATGCGTGCCCGTGTCTTGCGAATGGCTTTCTGGTCGCTCGTGACTGGTTCCTCTTTGAGGGCAGTTTTCGCCACCGCAATGCGTTTCTCCAGAGCAGCACGTTCACGTTGTCTTTCAGTATCCTTTTCTGCTGCGGCCAACTCGGTAACAAGGTCCTCAATGATGGCGCGCTGCTTGACCAACCGTTTGCGCAACACGGCCGGTTCTATGTCGACAAGGTCAGCGTAAGTGGCCCGTAACGTTCTGAGGCGCTTTTGTGCGTCGTTTTGTTCATTCAACCGCGTCTGCTCGGCAACAAGTGCGGCGTGCTCGGACGCATTCGCGGCGAGCTTGATGTCAAGTTCTGATTTCTGTGCCCTAAGAGTGCTAGCAGACGCCAGTTCGGCCAGGATTTCCTGCTGTCGTGCGATAGTTTGCTTATGCGCTTGTATTTCACCCAACTGCTTGTCATCACGCTTGATGTGCTCCTTGACCTTGTCGACAAGCTCGTCAAAACTGTCCAGACCAAAAGTCGAACTCAAATACGCAGCGCACTCGGCGCCGCTGCCATTGACAAGTGGATGTGCAGCTTCCTGGCTGATGCATACCGCCGCATCGAATTGTTGGGCCGTCAGTCCTACCAATTGCTGTAGCTGCTGTTGATTCTTCACCTTCGATTTCATATGGGATATCTGCTCGGCACCCTTGAAGATATCAACAGTTGTGCCGTGCTCTGAATGGCCGTGAGCGTGGACAATTCTATACTTCTGGTCGCTGATACTAAGGTCGAGCTTGGCAAGATAGCCGTCGTCAGCACCCGCGCGAATGATAGCTTTGCCCTTCAAGTCACGTGTTGTGTTGCCGTAGAGAACGTTTCGGAGCACGTCGAACATGGCAGATTTGCCAGAGCCATTAGGGCCGGTGACAAGCACCAAGCCCTGGTTGTCCAGCGGGACCTTAGCTGTCTCAATTGAGAGCGCGTTCTTTATGCTGATTGTCTTGAATCGGATCATTTCAATCCTTTTTCAGCAACTCAATAACACGGTCAGCGGCTGTGGCGGTCAGCCCATTTTGGATGTTGGTGTGCACGGCCTTGACGAGGTGGGAGCGAAGATCAATGTCATCGACAGCACACCAATGCTTTACATCCTCGTGGTCTTCAAGCCACCAACGAATCTCGGCTGACCTGCTGGAGGACAGCTTGCGCGGTGTGGCGGGGTCGTCGGCGTACACCGCCAAAGATGGTACGCCGTTCTTCATGAGCCACAGAGCCAAAACGTCTGGTGTGAGCCCGATGTGTGGTACAACCCACGATGTTGAGAACACAACGCGGATATCGTCATCAGCAGACAGAATACGCTCCAACTGCGCCGCATTCTCTGGATGGATGATTGGTCTGGCCTGCACCCCAGGAACAAATGTGTCGAGCGCGTTACCATCCTCGTCGACAATCCAGCTAGAGCCGTACTTATCGTGACCGTCATATGAGTTCAGCACACCATCAATGTCGAGAAAAAGAATTTTCATGAAAGATGCTCCTTGACGAAGCTCTCCAGCATCCTGTCAGCTTCGATTTCCTTGTAAACTTGGTACGTAAAATTGGACATTAAAGAAATTTTCGCGTTATGCCAAGCGGAGTCCTCCCGGCTGACAGGTATCGGTATACGAGGACGATGCGAAGCCTGCGCATACAGAGAGCTGATTCTATCGACACCGCTATTTATCGACGACTCCAGCAACGGAAAGACGTCGTGATGGCGTACATTGGTGGCCAAGGCTAAGCACACACGACTTTCTGTGTTGAACTTTTTCAAGAGAGCAACATGCGATTCTTTCACAAGTCTTCTGTTGTTTGCAAACAACAGAATAGCATCCATCGGAAGTGTGTCTAGCTTCTGGCAAATCTCTCCCTGGATAGACGGCAGAAGATTACGAGATGCTAATGCTGCAAACATGTTGAATGGCACAAGAGATTTTGTGATTAGGTTGGCTTCAACACAGCGCTGTGTTGTTGCAGCGTCAATAAGAAATTTCTGAACATCTTCGCTAAGATGTAGATTCTGGGGGAAGCGGGCGACAAAGTGTTCAATTTTGTTGGTATTGTAGGCAGTGTATGTGTTACCAAAGAAAATCTTCGCCACAGCGGCCACCGAAAGACACGGATTGGTGATGAGACTGCTGGTAACGTCAACGTCGTTTATTAGAACAAGCTGAACCTGCACACGAGTGGAAAGCTTCTTGTTCTTAGCCAACGCACGTAGTATACGTGTGTCAGTTGTCGTCTGTAGGATGTGCAACTGTTCGCTTTCGTGCGGTGTATGGTACGCCAGTCCGCACGCTGATTGTTCCTTCATAGCTCACCATTTGTATGTGACTGGATGAAGTCCTCAAGCCTTTTGTCTATCTCTTCCTTAGGAATACGTACGAAGAACTTCCCCAGCTTAGTGCAAGTGCAACCTAGGCGCTTACATTCGATAGAGAACCACGCAACGCGGCTGGAGTCATCGCCTATACACACGTGATCGATAGCCCCAGTATGCCATCCACTACTGTGGTCATTAACAGCGATGTAGTATCTTCCAGACAAAAACTCTGCGCGTCCGATTTCGCACTCACGAATACAAAAGAAAAGGTCGTCGACACTCAGCATGACTATCCCCGCTCAGGCCACGACCACGTAAGACCCACGAGCACTGCTTTCGAGTCTGGTGGGTTGTAACCGGAAAGCGTCTCATACGCCGCCAGCACACGCGTGTGCACGTTGTGTGCGTTATTGATGATGACATCCCAGCACGTCTTGAACCGTTCTGCGGTGGCCCGCATGTATGGGTCCTTATCCCCAGCTTGCTCCAGTATGAGCGCAGCATTGACGCGCAGTACTTCATTCAAGAAACGTGGCGCATCTGCCACCTGCGTGACTGTCTTGAGTGAGGAACGCAGGTCACCAGAATAGATGCCAAAAAGCCAATCAGTTGCAAGCCTCGTTGGGGAAGCTTGCACGGTGGCCTTGATGGCTTTGTCGACATCGACCGTGCCAGACAGCTTGACCGCTTCCAGCGCCATGAGCGCTTCGCGGGCACAACCACCGGTAGCCTCGGCAATCTTGCCACAATCAGCGTCAGAAATCTTGATCGATTCCTTGGCCGCCACAGCGGCAATGGCGGCCGATAGGTCATCGACGCTGATGGGGTCCAGCTTCAGGTGAATGAAACGGTTCTTAATTTCAGGCGGCAGCGCAGCAGGTTCGGTTGTACAAAAGATGAATGTGGTTTGCCCGTTCGGTGCCTCCAAGGCCTTCAAAAAGCACAGGATGGCGTCCTTGGTAAGCCGGTGGGCTTCGTCGATGATGAAGACACGTCGGTTGGAACGCGGCGCATACTTGGCTTGTTCAACAATGGCGCGGGCATCATCAATGCCGCGCTTGTTGGCCGTATCAATCTCGCGGATGTCCTGGCTGGAGTCAGAGAATGCTGCGGCACACGTGTCGCAGGCCAAACACGGCAGGCGCTCCACTTTGCTGCTGCTCGCATCCTCGCAGGCCAACCCGGCGGCCAAAATGCGCGCCAGCGTCGTCTTGCCGGTCCCGGTCGGCCCGCTGATGAGCACGGCTGATGGTACATCCTCTGGGTTGGCAGCATACTGCGCCAGTATGCTGCGGGCCATCGAGACCGCGCGCTTCTGCCCCCACACACTTGAGAGTTTTCTCGGACGGTATTTTGTGGCGAAAGTCATGAGTGCTCCTTGACGAATTCATTAAGCTTTACGTCTGCGGCAGCCTCATCAAAGTTGTCGGTGCCGAATATTGTTATACCGCACCTAGCGTACCCGCACACGTCGGCATTGCCGCGCACACTGGCACGGCCGTACACTATGGCGTAGTCACGCACGACAGCGTTATCGAGCACTTGGGCGTTATCGAACACTTGGGCGTTACCGAACACTTGGGCGTTACCGAACACTCTGGCGTTATGGAACACTTCGGCTCGTCCAAACACGAGTCCGTTGCCGGAAACGGCTGCATTACCGTGTACGCTGCTGTCGCTTCCTACTTTTGCACGGCCAAAGACCTTCGCGTAGCCGGTTACACGCGCATGGCCCATGATAATCGCATTACCAAACACACTGGCATAGCCGGACACACTGGCCCTTTCAGCCACTGTGGCGTTTTCAGCTATGCGGGCCCGGCCAAACACTTTTGCGGCGTCAAGCACCCTGGCGAGATTAAATACCTCGGCACGTTCAAACACCAGCGCGGTCTTAGCAATAAAAGCTGATGGACCCACAAATGCCGTGTCGGCAACCCAACCACCTTCCGTGCCGTCGGGGTTGACATGCCTGTATGCGGGTACAGGTCCATTACCGAAGTCATAGAAGGTTGTCATGCATATTCCTCGATGAATTTACCAAGGCGTGCATTAACAAATTCCGGCGACGATGTAGCCGCAGCATCACGTATTAGCGGTACATCGTCGTGCAACAACATGTAACGCACATCCCAATCGATATTTGGATTGCGAGCAAGACATTCACGCGCAATAACAGCATCAAGCGTAGTCATTAGTCTGTTGTTATCCAGCAAAGCAACCTGTGCGTCTTTGCATACATACGGATTACGGGCAAGAGAGGCGTGAACTGATCGCGGTCCATCAGCCAGCAGTAGCTGCAAAGCAGGATCGATGAGCCAATTAGAAGCTAGGGCACAGAGTGTCTGATAATGTTTTGGGAATGACCTGTAAATCCAATGCTGCAATTCGACGTCGTGCGTGATTCTTGCCATAGCGTGGCGCGTAAAATAGTTGGCGTAGATACGGCGTCGAATTGCCAAGCGCCTGTCAGAGTCAGAATGGGCAGACATCGGCACTCCCAGCGGCAACCGTGACGTAGGTCTCCGGCTTGATGGCCACCGTGTCAACCTTGACGGCTGCGGCGCGCGTGTCCAGAGCGCCCGCAATCACGTCCAGCTTGGCCACCAGCGTTTCAGCCAGCAGGGCATCCATGGTGCCGTCGAACACCAGATACTGAACCAGCACGTTGTCGCGCTGGCCGATGCGGTGGACGCGGTCCTCAGCCTGAGAAACGTTGCCGGGGACCCAATCCAGTTCGGCGAACACAACGTGGCTGGCGGCGGTGAGCGTCAGGCCAACACCAGCAGCCTGGATGTTGCCAACGAAAACGCGGCAGGTGGGGTCGGTCTGGAAGCGGTCCACAGCGGCCTGACGGTCTTCCATGGTGTCACGCCCGGTCACACGCACCGGGTTGAACCGGGCCAGCCCCGCCATGATGGCATCAATGGCGTCAGCGTGGTGGGCGAACACAACGATCTTGTTGTCGCCATCCTCCAGGCAGTCGGAGACGTGCTCCACCACGTACGGCACCTTCTTGGCGGCCAGCTTGGCCCGCTCAGCGGAGAACTCGGTGAAAGAGATGCGCAGTTCGCTGTGCAGCGCGTCAACCGCCGCGCGGTAGGCCTCGGCGCCGCCCGCACGGGCCGCGTCCATACGGGCCTTAGCCGCCGCAGCCGGGCCCAGGGTGCTGCGCATAAAGGCCAGCAGCTTGGCGTCACCGGCAGCCTCCGCGCTGTCCACCACGACAATCTGGCGGGTCTTGGCGGGCAGTTCGGTCAGAACGTCGGCCTTCAGGCGGCGGATCATGACGCTGCTGCGCAGGCGGTTCTGGAGTTCGGCCGTGTTGGACGCCCCGGAGAAGTCCCAGACGTACTGCTTGCCCGTCCAGACCTCCTTGGCAGCGCAGTAGCGCTTGCCGAAGGTGAAGAACTTGCCAAACAGGCCGGGCTTCAACGCCTCACACAGGTTGTAGACCTCGGAGGGGCGGTTGCAGATCGGGGTACCGGTCAGGAACACCACACGGCGCGCGTTGCTGCGGGCCGTCACAACGGCCTTGGTGCGCTTGGTTTCGGGGTTCTTGACCAGATGTGCCTCGTCCACGACCAACAGGTCAGTCTTGAGAGCCTGGAGTTCGGCGCTCTTACGCAGGGTCTCGAAGTTCACGACGTGCACGACCACGTCGTCACCGCCGTTGGTGGAGGTGCTGACGTCCTGGGTGGAGTGCACGTGGACCGTGGTGCCCCGGACGGACCACTTGATGACCTCACGCTCCCAGTTGATCTTGACGGAGGCCGGGCAGACCACCAGAACGGTCTTGATGGTGGCGTCAGCGTTGAGGACGCCGATGGCCTGGATGGTCTTCCCCAGGCCCATTTCGTCAGAGATCAGGGTTGCATCACGGGTGCTGGCGAACGCAATGCCAGCCCGCTGGAAAGGCATGTAGGAGAGGCCTTCCGGGGCAGGCACATCAAAGGCCGTCGAGTCGACACTCGTGGCACGGCTGGCTTCCTGCGCGCCCAGGAAGGGCTCCAGGGCGGCCTTGGCGGCGGCATCAGCGTTCGCCAGCAACAGCTTGATCTGCTCCACAGACAGCCGGTTCATGTAGCGCTGCTCAAGCTGCCAGCGCTTCAGTTCAGGCTTCCACCACAGCCCGCAGGCCTTCACAGTAGCACGCTCCTCGAATGAGGAGGCGGCAATCAGCGTTCCGTTGGAGAAGGTGATCTTCAAGGGCGGCTCCGTGGTTGGTTGTTATGGGTAGACTATACGAGATCTTCACGGATCAGTCAAGGAAGATCTGGTTGGCAGCGGCTGGTCTGGTCAGCGCGCCAGAATATCACCCATGCGCAGCATCTCACCCAGGCTGCGCAACCGGTTCTGCACTTCAGCCTCAACGGCATTTTTAAGTTCCACGAGGTCTGCGGTAGAGAGCTTCTTCAGTTCACAGGCGCACAAGATCTTGACCGCTGGCTCTGGCAGATAGTCGGTCGTCCCGGTCTTTTTGACCTTTTTGGTCTTTTTGGTCATGTGGTTGGCTCCGTGGTTGGTTGTTATGGGTAGACTATACGAGATCTTCACGGATCAGTCAAGCAATTTTTCAAGCTGCCGTAGCAGGGTCCGATTCCCGTAAAAGCCGTAGGTCAGGACGGGGCTTTCCTCTAGCTGTTTCGGCATCTTACCAATCGGCCTGTCCTCCCAGGCCCGCATGGCCTCGGACCACTCAAGATATTCCTTGTTCTCCTTGCGCAATTGTCTACGCAGTTTTTGTAGAAAGACCAGAGCGCGCTTCTCTTGACTATTCATTGGGTTCACTCCACCTTTGTGATCCGTTTCCTGAACATTGTGGCCGTGGCGTTGTGGATGGCCCGGTCAACGTCCTTGCCAGGAACGATCTCCCCAGCAGCCTCACGCATGATGTCTGCAACCATAGCAGCCTTAACCAGCGGTGTGTCCTTCAATTCCAGCGGTGGCCGCCCAATGGCCAATTTGTCCAGCACATGAGTGAGCCGCATTTCCGTCACCCACTCGTCTGCAATTTTCTGCGCATCAGCCAGCACAGCAAGCGCCTCAGGCGACGCAACTTTGGGTACGTTCTTACGCTCTCCAAACGCTTCACCCTTGTGCTTAGCGATGAGACGATGACCATTGTTGAGGCGCACCTCAAAGGGCGGCCGAAGCACGACGCCCTCGCGCATCTTCCCTGCAAAGCCGAGTTCTTCGGCAACCTGAGATGGACGGTCACGAATGCTGTCCAAAGCGGCAACATCCGTCGATACCTTCTCGAACGGTACAAAGGTGAAACCGAGACCAGTTGCCAACTCATGAGCATTCGGCACGCTCAACCAGACCTCATCGATACCTTCGATGCTGCGCACGAGAACATCAAACGCAATGAACCTCAATTCGGTGCCATAAGTGTGAGACATCCCTTGGCATTTCCCGCCATAAGCCTCACCAAAAACCGTAACCTCAGCGTGGCCAAGCTTTTCGAAAGCTGCTGCAAGCGCGGCATTGTCGAACAGTTTCTCGAATAGAACAGGCGATACTCCACCAGAGAAGAAGGACAATTTCTTGTCTTTCCACGCAACATGGGCCGAGGTCCCATGGACCTTCTCCAGCGCCCAAACCCATTTGAATTCCAAAAGGTCTTTGACCTTGTAGAGGTTGTCAATGTGCATGTATCCCATCGGTAGACTCCTTGTGTGCTGATGTGTGATTGCGCGGCAGATTAGGTGATCTGTGGATGCGCGTGTGGATCTTGCTGCTGGTGTTTACGCTGGTGTTGTCTGATACGCCTGGGAGCGTCATTTACGCGAACCCGGCGTTTGCCAACATCGAGCCGCTTGTACGCTACGAGGTCAGCATAAACCTCACCACCAGTGATGGCGTTGCGGTCGACGCCCACGACGTCCACGTGAACGTCGACCAGATTGATAAGCTGGTGGATGAGTTTGAGACCTGTTACGGCCAACCAGTGATACGCTACGGATTCCAGATCAAGGTCATGAAACCGGACCTTATGTATCCGCAAGAAGCCTTCTGGTGCATGATTGGTGAAACCGGTTTTTGTCACGGTTTGGTTCAATACCCAGCAACACTTGTGGTGACACCGAATATGAATGCTCTCAAGCATGAGATGGTGCACGCAATAGGCTACCGCTTGCACGGAGACGAGTTATTCAGATGCGAATGAACGAGCCTCACGCACACACCAATCAACAGCGTCTTTGTCTAGGCCCATCGACTCCAAGATTGAGTCGAGACCTGACAGTATGTCTTGCTCGTCAATGTCGACGCTATCCGGTTCGGCTGCTTTTGTCACAACTGGCTTTGTTGCTATGACGTTCTCAGGTAGCGCGGTGACGGCTAGGTCATCTGGGCTACCCTCTACGCGCACAAACGCATCCTGTGGCACATCTTCACCGACCTGAACTGTCACAAGCTTTTTGACTGGAAGCTCGATGAGTTCTGGTTTGGTAGGATTGGCTGTGTCGACGACCAGTACGCCTCTATTGCCCGAGTCACCAAAGTCATGCTGTATTGGCGCGCCACTATACCAAGCATTCGGCACGCCTTTGATGCGTTGTGGTTTGTGGATGTCACCTAGTGCCCAATACTGCACGGGTAGTTCGTGGTCGAGGCTGACGCAATGGTCCGGGTCACCGATGTCAACGCCCAATCGTTTACCAGCGTCATTGCGCGCTCCGTACACAGATTCGTGTACGACCGCCACTACCGGCCAAGCAGGCGGATGCTCTTTGAGTTGATGCGCGACAATCTTGTTCACTTCCTTTGTCTTACGATATCGCGCCGGTACACAAATGAAGCTTGTCTTGAATGCAGGTATGTCGAATGACGCAGATTGTGTTTCAACCAAAAATGTGCGCTTCAAGCGCTTGGCGTTGACAAGGTTCTTCACCGTGCGTAGGTGCGTATACCCGCCATCGGCTTCATCGATCATGTCGTGATTGCCATTGATGATGACGGTCGTTATTCCGGCCGCGTCAGCTTCACTGAGGCGCCGAACAAACAGGTCCTTCTCGCGCGGAAGCAGGTCCAAGCGGTCGTAAATGTCACCGGCAATGACGACAAGACCATCCGACATCTCGCTGGCAAGCTCGAAGATACCGTCAAGCATCTGTCCCTGACGCTCAAGATAGCCGGGAAGACGTCGTGACTTACCGATGTGCAGGTCTGCGCAGTGTATGAATTTCATAGGCTGGATGGGTCTGGTCCCAGGAGGGCTTCAGCGGCACATTCACTTGGGTTTGGACAGCGGCCCGGTTGTGCTAGATGCTTCAAGGCATTACGGTAGCACTGGCGCTCCTCGTGCAAACGACGTACTGTCGATGCCTGTCGGCGCCAAGCGTCTTCATCGGCGAAGTCTGGGTACTGATAACTCAATAGTGACGGACTAGCCTGAATCATACGCCACCAGCATGTGAAATGTGCTCCACCAATCCTGTACGACTCAGTCGCATACCAGCGCTCACCACGAGGCAATGCCGGACAAGCAGCCAGCCTGTTGAGACATTCCTCGTACGAGAGTGCTGTCTTGGCGGTGCGTTTCATCGCAATGTCTCTCGTTGCGGTATTTTAAGATGCTGGTGCTCATGTACGTCAACTTCACGCGTTATCAACGTGATGGTGCGTTCTAACGCCATGCCTGTTCTTGCGGTAGATACTGTACGTTCCACAACTTTCCAGAGAATATCGTCGTGGTCGAGCATATAGTCACCAAGCTGAAGGATTTGTTCTTGATGCTGAGTGCGGTATGTAAGCTTTTGCAGCCTTAGAGAGGGTAGACCCAGAGACGTCATAGACGTCATAGTTTCGGTCGCCTCCGTTTCCTCGACCTTATCGGCGTAGATACGGCAAAACTCACGTGGACTTTTCTTGGCTGGGCGGTCTGTAACCTCTGTCCGAAAAACATTGAACACAAACTCAGCGATAACTGCTAACGTTATGGATTGCGTCTGCATCTTAGCTACCCCTTAACAAACTCTGCCGTTGAGTCATGGACGCGTAGTGCGGTTCCGTCCACCAGATAGACCGTCCAGCGCGACGGCACCAATCGACCGCGCAAAACGTTTGAATACGCGCCAGCCGCGCCAGCGTCGGTCTCGAACACGATCACTTTATCGTATTGGGCTTGAGCAAGTAGGCTGGAAAACTGCCGTGTTTTTGCCTGCTGCGTGCCCAAACCGAAAACAGGGAAAGCTTTTGGAAACTTTGATGCGCGAAGGCGCTCGTCAAGCCATCCGGTTATGATTTCTGTCTCAGATGGACCATGGTGGGTCACGACATACGGGACGTGTTCTGGCTCCCGTAGGGCGAGCTTGGCGAGCGCCGCCACGCGGGCGGAGTTCATGATGGCGTCAACCTCGAACACCGCCAAAGTTTTCATGCGTCCGCCGCTGATTCCGTCTCCACGGCCTCGGCATCGAATGATGCCTTCGCTTTCTTGCCTCTCTTCTTCGGCAAGGCCTCCTCTACCGCCTCGACGTCCTTAGCAGACGCCTTGGTTTCCTTCTCAGTCTCGGCCGGTAGTGGCGGGTCCTCGGCAGTACCGCCATTCGCGCTGAAATACCTGTCGAATGCTTCACCCGTCTCAAACTGCTTGCGGCACAATGCGCGCAAAGCAGTCTCGTCCTTGTTCTGCTCGGGGTCGAGGGACAGCGCCTTGAACTGGTCCCAAGTCAGGCGCATTTCGGGAAACCCGTCAACCTTCGGCGTGAAGTACCCACGATGCTCGATAAGCTGCCCGGTCATCTTGAGGTACTGATACGTGTCGTAGAAGGGGTCAATACCACGCCCAGGTGCACCCTTTTCCTCGAACCAGATGCGCATCCACGTCTCGCGGAACGGGCTGAACATTTTGTTCTTGATGGTACGCGCAAGCGTATAGACGTAACGGTCCATACCGCGACCATCCCAGCAGCGCTCTTCCTCGATAGGGCCGCCCTTGCCGGTCGGAACGGCACGCTTACTGATGCGCAAGCGTACGTCACTTGCGTGCTTCGGTGTTTCGCCGCAGGGCTCGTATTCAGGGTTGCCGTACGTAACGCCGGGCTTGGTTCGGATTTGATTGACCGCGTAGAGCACACAATTCTTTGACGCCAGGAGTGAACGGATCAGCTTGATGTTGTCGGCGTACATCTTGGCCTGCTGCGCCATCGGGCTGCCTTCATCATTCTCGTAGAGACGTTCAGGCATCAAAGACGGCAGCGAATCGATCACAAACATGGCTTGGATCTTGTTGGGCTCCGGGTCCGGCATTTCCTTGAGAAGCCGGTGCAGGAAGCGGAATACCTGTTCGCCGTAATCAGGCTGGAAGCAGCGGTACAGAACGCGCTTGCCCTTCTCGGCCTCACGGATCCAGTCGGTCTTCAGACCGATGCGATTCATGTAAGATGGGTCAGCAGCACCTTCAGCGTCGAAATGGAAGACTGGAACGCCTTGCTTGACCGCCGAGGCCATAGCAAAGAAGCTGAGTGTGCTCTTGCCACCACCTTCAGGACCAAACGCGACCGACCATCTGCCGCCGGGCCAGCCGCCGCCCAACACGAGGTCCAGCGCGAGCGCACCAGACTGGACGGAGTTCTCAATGTACTTGCCGCGCTTGATGTTTACGGGCGCCATGTCGACAGCTTTAGCCAGTCCGGCAATGACGCTCTCGAAGTTCTCATCAGTTAGACCATCTTCGTTCTTCTTAGCCATGGGATTCTCTACAGGTTAGAGTGGGATTGTCGAAGCCAGACTCTATGGTGTGCAGCCTGACCGCTTTGCATGTGGAACACCACCAGAATGTGGTATCCAATTCCATCAATTTTACAACATCTCCGTCGACAGAAGCCCAGTATTTCTTCTGGCATTCGGGACAGAAAAGTTGAAAATTAGGTGAAGCCGGTGCAACGACCATATCGGCGCCACAATAGCAACGTGAACCAGCTTGCAACTCTGCTGTATACGGCAATGCGTCAAAAGCAGCGGCCACATTGCGGAGCGCGGTGGACCGTTGAAGCTCTTGAAAGAATTGGCTGTCGGCCCACGCGGGTAGCCCAGCCAGCAGGGCTCGACCGTAGTCGGTAAGCCGCATGTATGACCAACCCCACAGCAAGCCAGCACGGCGCATACGGCCAATGGCCGCACAAACACGTGCTGGTGCCTGTTCAAGCCGCATCACACAACCTGCTGGGCTACACTCCCACTGATTCGTGGTGCGTTCTGTGTACGCATTGCGGTACAGGCGTGCGTAGGCCTCCATACCGATCGATCGATATTCTGGCGGCCACTTGGCCATGTCGGTGGTCGGGTCAACCGGCACCACCGCATCCAACCAGAGTGCCGGATCTGGCGGGGTGCGCCCGAGCTTTTTGAAATGGTTTTCGTACGTTGATTGAAGGCTTTGGACCTCGCTCTCGGTGCGCGCTTCACACATCAGCCCCAGGTCCACCGCATCTTTGAGGTTTTCCATGACATCTTCTGGGCGCTTGGTGTCGTTTGTAACTAGAAATGCTATCGTGTCGACTAGGCGGTCAACCACCGGGACAGACGGCTTACCGGCGCGAAGGTCTCGAAGCGCGCCGCCTTCGAGTTGGCGCAAGAGTGCCAACTCCAGCAGACCAAGTTCTGCCTGCTTACCATACTGCTTTCGAAATGGGCGGCCGACGCTATCGTCAGCCACCCAATCGATTGTGGCGTAATCGAGCGCGTCTGGGTTGGCGCGGTATTGCTGACGGGCCTTCAAACTTTTCTGCACGTCAGAAGCGTTCAAGCTGGCCGTCAGCGACAGCACGGGCGCTTTGGGAGAATACGCACCGAGCAGAGAATTTATCTGCCAATCGTGCTGGTGTTCAAGCTCTGTTTGTGCAACCCAAATCTCTTCAGCCTCAGAAATTGCCGAGGACAGGCTGCCGAGAATTTTGCTGTTGAGTCTGGTGATGGCGCTGAACGAGCCCCGGTCAACAGACGTGATCAGCACGGCAGCGCTCGGTATGGGCTGCACAACCCACTCGTCTGAGCGCCCCAGTAGAACCCACAGAGTTCTGGCGCGTTTGGGACTGTGGGTCAGTACGAGCTTCATCCAAAGATGCTCTCAAGGAGATCGAAGAGGGCGTCCGTGCCGACACAAGAACCCTTTTCATTACCATCCTGATACAGGAGGAATGTTGGATACTTGATAAGCTGTAGAGTCTTGGCCGCGTCTTCGGTCGGCTCTACACGTACAACCGAAATAGGTGTCTTGCGCGCAAAACGTTTGAGCACCTTTGTTACGGTCGGGAGGTCGAAATCTCTAGCGAAGCACACAAGCAGTGTGCCACCGGACGCAGCAAGGTCCAATGCGTTGTCTGCTGATATCTCGCGCATCAGTCCTCCGACACGCGCGTCTCACGCGACTGCTTCTGAGGTTTCTCGCGCAACTTCTTCAACGAGGCAATCTCGCGGTCCAGATACCAACGAGCTTTCTCTAGGTCCTCGATGTGGGTGTCTTCGCTCTTACGCCCCGCGCGCAACAGGTACTTGAGCACGTTACCGAGACAGAAATTGAGCGAAAAACACTCGATGATGTCGATGACCTCAAATCCACCGGACTTGTAGTGGTCCGGATGGTTCACACGCTCTTTTGCCATGATGCCCTCTCAGGATACCTTACCGCTGTTGGCTGCGCGAATAACACTCTCAATCGAAAAATCAGTCCAACCGTGCAGGCGGTTCGGCCACTTTTCATGTTTGTTGTATGGCTGGTCGAACATGAATGCAGTATGTGGACCGCTGTCTGTCTTGTGCTCGTTTGCCCACGCATACACGTGGTCCGGCTTGTCATCCACGAATACGTTGCCACGATAGAGATGCTTTTCGGAAGCGGTGTGGATAATCTTCTTGGTTGCGCCGAAA
>WBZS01001340.1_pt2 | contig 19684 bp, 1 predicted proteins | sample 5204201 | NCBI WGS metagenome assembly WBZS01 (sample SAMN12344357, study PRJNA552823) | activated sludge metagenome | biome: Activated sludge suspended growth; feature: Nitrification reactor; material: Wastewater; isolation source: activated sludge from nitrification reactor of wastewater treatment...
ACCGCGGCCGGTGTCAAGGTGGCGCAGTCCGACCGGGTCGCCTTCACCGGCCTGGCGACCAAGGACGACCTGTACGTCGTCACCCTGAACGGCACCGAATTCAGCGCCCGCCTCGGCGCGGCCGGCGCATCGCCCACCGCCGTCGAGGTCGACGCCATGCTGGCGGCGCTGAAGGCAGCGATCGAACTGGGCCGCAACTTCACCGTGGCCATCGGCAGCGACGACGCGCTGACCATCACCGCCACCACCGACAACCAGGCCTTCACCGTGACCGCCGCGGTGCGCAGTGACCACCTGACCGAGGTGGCGGGCGCGGTCAGCGACGACGGCATCACGCCGACCACCCTGGCCGGCCTGGTGCAGGAACAGCGCAGCCAGGTGGTGTTCAGCAACACCTTGCTGCTGGACAACACGACCACCTATCGGGTGCAGGTGAACGGCAACACCTATTCCGCCAGCGTGGGCACCGTCGCCGGCGGCTTCACCGTGGTGGGCAACGACTGGAACTCGTTGGTGCGGGTGCTGGGCGCGCGCATCGAGGCGGGCGAGGCCATCCAGGCGGCCGAGCGCGTGGTCAGCTTCGCCGGCCTGACGCCGGTGGCTGGCACCACCTACAGCGTCACGGTCGGTGGCACCACGTTCAGCTACCAGGCCCAGACCGACGAGGACAACGCCGCGGTGGCACGCGGCCTGACCCAGCAGATCGACAAGCTCACCAACGCCGCCAGCCCGTATTCGGCCTTCGCCCAGGACGGGGTCATCGCCTTCACCGGCGGCGTGACCGGCGCCACCGCCGTGTCGAGCGTCGGCGGCAGCGTGGACCCGAGCCTGCGCACCCTGTTGCTTCAGGCCGAGGCCAACAACACCAGCTTCAGCGTCGGCAGCATTTCGCTGGTCGACACCGACCCAGTGAGCCAGGCCACCACCACCGTGGCGGCCAGCAGCGTGAAGCAGGTGACCGAGCTCACCTTCAGCAACAACCCGCTGGTCAGCACCACTTACGCCTTCACCATCGGCGGGCGCGCCTACAACCCGGCGACCGACGGCACGCCCACCCTGACTGAACTGCGCGATGCGCTGGTCAGCGCCATCGCCGCGGACAACAGTTCGGTGGTCGACGCGGCGGTGAATGCCACCACCGGCCGGGTCGAGCTGACCGCCAAGGTGGCGAACACCGCCTTCACGGTGTCGGCAGCCACCCCGTCGGTCACCCTCAGCAGCGGCATCGCCAGCAACGCGCCGGGCACCCCCTTGCAACTGGCCGGCGTGGACGCCAGGCAGGTGACCGACCTGGCCTTCGCCGACCGCACGCTGCAGGAAGGTGACCGCATCTCGGTGTCCATCAACGGCAGCGCCTACACCGCCACCGCGGCTGCCGATGGCGAGGCCTTCAGCGCCCTGATCGGCAAGCTGCGCACCGCCATCAACGACGACACCAACCTTGCCGTGACGGCCAGCGTGCCCGCCGCCGCCCGCACCCTGGTGTTGACCGCCGACCTGAACAACGAGGGTTTCGTGGTCGGCGGGGTCACCTTGCTGGATGCCAGCCAGGTGGCGTCCAGCAACAGCGCGGGCGAGACCACGCATATCGTCGACCCGGGCGTGTCCGCCACCCAGGTCAGCAAGCTGGTGTTCACCGGCACCCCGGCGCTGGGCCAGGTGTTCAACATCACCGCGGGCACCTCGGTGCTGGCGCCGGTGGTGGTGGACGGCAGCACGGTGACCGCCGACTGGACCTCGGTGCTGTCGGCGCTGGCCAGCCGTGCCACCAGCGGTGGCGAGGTGACGGCCGGCGTCAACGTGGCCGAGCAGTCGATCACGCTGACCGCGGTGACCGCCAACGAAACGGTGCGTGTGGGCGCCGACGCGCGCCGCGCCGACGCCGCCAGCAGCATCGACATGCTTGGCGACTACGTGCTCATCATCCCGTCCCGCCCCGTGGCGGCCGACGTCAGCTACCACGCCAGCGGCAACCTGTCGGTGGTGCAGTTGCCCACCAACGACGGCGAGCACATCACGCTGCGCGCGGGCGCGTCGCTGGTGGTGGTGTCCGAACTGGACGTTGACCCCACCGGCACGGTGACGGTCAGCGCCGGGCAGTCGCTGACGCTGGGCGGCACCGTGCGGGCAGCGTCGCTGGTGGTGGAAAACGCCGGTGACGACCTGTCGCTGACCACCGCCGTGTCCACCCTCAGCGTGAACCTGCTCGGCGCCGGCAGCGACTTCACGCTGGCCCAGACCGGGAACCTGCGTATCACCTCGCTGGCCATGCAGGGCGGCAATCTCAACATCGAGGTCGACGGCGACCTGACCATCGATGCGCTGACTGGCAGCGTTGGCGACATGTCCATCGTGGTGCGCAACGGCGACCTCACCATCGGCGGCACCACGGTGGCCAGCGCCGGCCACGTCAGCCTGAGCGTGCTGCAGGGCCGCGTGACGGCCATGCTGCATGCCACCGACCTGGACGCGCACGCACGCGGCGCCATCACCATCAACGAATTCGACGCCCTGAATATTGGCCAACTGGTCAGTGACAGCGGCAGCTCGGTCAGTGTCACCGCCGGCGGGGCGATGCTGGTGGACACGGCGGTGCGCGCGGTGGGTGCGTCCACGGTGTCCCTGGTCACCACCGCAGGTTCGCTGGAACTGACCCAGGCGGTGGACGCGGCCAGTGGCGGCGTCACGGTGCGCGGCGCGGCCGGGCTGATTCTTGGCGCGCAGGCCGACATCACCACCCAGGGCGGCAACATCACCCTGGCGGCCGGCACCGGCGTGCTGGAAATGACGGCCGAAACCTATGTGGACGCCGGCGCCGGTGCGCTCGACGTCACCGCGGGCGGGTCCATCCGGCTGGGCAAGCTGCGCTCCAGTTCGGCCGCCGACGTGGTGGTGACGGCCGGCGGGGTGATCGACGTGGGCGAGGGCGACACCGACATCGTGGCGCCGATTGCCTTGCTGCGCATTGCCTCCAGCGCCGGCATCGGCAGCGCGGCCAACCCGATTGAAACCCAGGTGCGGGCGCTGGACCTCAGCAACACCGGCAACGGCGACGTGGCCATCGAGGAGGTCGACGACCTGGTCATCGAACGGGTGTCGCAAACCACCAGCGGCGCGTTGCAGATCGAAACCCGCAGCGGCGACATCACCGTTCAGGGCCAGGGCGTCAGCGCCAGCGGCGGGCCGCTTTCACTGTATGCCGGCCGCAGCGACCTGGTGCTGAACGCCGGTGTCACCAGCAGCGGCGGCAGCATCAACCTCACGGCCGAAGGTGGCGACCTGCGCGTGGCCGCCGAGGTGAATGCCGGCAAGGCCGGCGTGGCCGGCGGCACCATCACCGCGCGCGCGGTGCAGGGCGACATCCTGATCGACCCGCTGGCTTCGCGCTGGCTGCGCAACGGCGCCGGCTTCGAGCCTGAACTCGACTGGGTGCTGACCCACGGCCGCTTCACGGTGGACGCGGCCACCGGCCAGGTGACGGCCGCCAACCTCAGCGCCGACGAGACCGCACTGCACGGCATTGCCAACGGCGTGCTGCTGCGCCAGGCCGGTGGCGCCTTTGTCCATTCGGCCGGCGGGCGCATCACGCTGGACGCGCTGGGCGAGGTGGGCCAGGCCCAGGCGGGCTTGCGCTTCAGCCCGCTGGCCGTGTTCATCGACTCCGCCAGCGTGGTGGCCACCAGCAGCGAACGTGCCAACGTGTCGGTGGTGGCGGCGGGCGCGGTGGCGGTGGGTGCCGGCGGCAACAGCGGCTCTCGCGGCGGCGCCACCGACGTCATCAGCCTGGCCGGCAAGCAGACCCTCAGTTCCGCGCTGGACGCCAACGGCGACAACGTGGTCATCGCCGCCGACGACGTGGACATCAACGCCGCGGTGCGCAGCGCGGGCGCCAACATCAGCTTCCACACCATCGACCCCACGCGCGCCATCGTGCTGGGCGACATGGCCGGCTTTGGCGGCGGCGCCATGCAATTGGCCGGCAGCGACCTGGGCAACCTGCGCGACGGCTTCAGCCAGATCGTGATCGGCGGCGACGGCGCGTCCAACGATGTGCGCGTCACCAGCGCCAGCGGCGCCACGGTGACCATGAAGGACGATCTGGTCTTCTTCACCAACGGCGTGGGCGGCCAGGTGCTGATCGGCACCACGCTGGAGGCGCCCTCGCTCACCATCTTCGGCTCGGGCGACACCACCACGCTCAGCGCCGACGTCAACGCGTCCAGCGGCAACATCACCATCAACGACTCTGTGCGCATCGCCGGCAAGCGCACGCTGACTGCGGCCAACGGCGGCATCGTGCTGGGCGGCAGCAACGTGCACTACCTGGGCGGTGACGGCGCGGCCAGCGTGGACGCGCTGACCCTGGACGCCCGCAACGGCAACGTGCGCGTCACCGGCGCGGTGGGCGGCGGCGAAGAAGGCTCCGACCCCTTCTCGTTGCTGCAGGTGCTGAGCGCCATCGACGTGACCTTCGACCAGGCCGTGATCGTCGACGGCGACCTCATCATCGATGCCACCGGCATCGTCACCTTCAATGGCGCCATCACGTTGCGCAATGGCGGCGACCTGATCATCCGTGGCGCGCAGCAACTGGTGCTGCGCGGCGGCGTGCAGCTGGTGGGCAGCAATGCGGGGCAGGCGGGCGACATCCTGCTGGAAGCCGACGAGATCGACCTGTCGATGAGCGAGGAACAGTTGCGCGGCAGCGGCCTGCTGACGCTGCGGCCGACCACGCTGACCGAGGCGATCGCCGTCGCCTCGCCGCCGGGCGTGGGTTCCACCGGCGTGCTGAACCTGGACACCAACGAGGTGCGCACCTTTGCCGATGGCTTCCGCGCCATCGTCATCGGTCATCAGGGCGTGGACGGGCATGCGCTGGCCGGCACCGGCGCGGTCACCCTCGGCGCGCGCGCCGACCTGGACAGCCTGACCTTCCGCGACGCCACCTCTGTCTACGGCAGCACCATCCTGGTGGCCGACATCGGCGACCCGGCCGCGGTGCTGCGCCTGGGCGGCAGCGACCCGCTGAGCCTGGACGCGGTGAACAGCGTCACCCTGGCCAACGAGGTGGAAGCCGCGGCCGTGCATATCAACGTGGCGGCCGGCAGCGTGCAGCAAATCGATGCCGCCGCCGACGGCCGCCTGGGCGAGGCGCTGCGCACGCTTGACCTGCAGGTGGCAGCCGCCACCGGGGTGTCGCTGAAGGCGCTGGAAGTGCACACCCTGGACGTGGTGAACAGCGGCAGCGGCGCCATCGAGCTGGGCGTGCTGGCGGCACGCGACTCCACGCGCTTCAGCGCCGTGCAGATCGACGGCGGCGTCGACGTCTTGCGCCTGGCCCAGCTACAGGCCACCGACAACGGCAACATCAGCCTGTTCACGCAGGGCGGCAGCATCATGGTGGCGGCCGCCGGCAGCGGCGTGTGGTCGCTGGGCAGCGGCAGCATCAGCCTGCAGGCCGGCGGCGACGGTGCCGACTTGACGCTGGCGCAGGCGGTTCAGGCCACGGGCGGTGCCATCACGCTGCAGGCGGCCGACGCCATCCAGACCACGGGCGCGGGCCAGGCGGCGGCCAGCGGCGCGGGTGCCATCACGCTGACCTCGGGGGGCGATGTGCTGCTGGGCACTGGCATTGCCGCCACCGGCGGGCTGGTCACCGTGACCGCCGGCGGTGCGCTGACCATGAACGACGGCGTGGCGATCACCGCGCTGGGCGGTGCCGCCTCCGATGCGCAGCGTGTCGCGCTGCAGGCCGGCGCCAACCTCACCCTGTCGAAGGTCGAGGCCGGCGTCAGCATCTCGGTGACCAGCACCGGCGGCGCCCTGGTCGACGGCCTGAGCGGCGACGCGCCCAATGTGCAGGCGCCCACCGCGCGCCTGGCCGCGGCCACCGGCATTGGCAGCACCGCGGCGCCCATCCACACCCGGCTAGACACGCTGTCGGCCAGCAACAGCGGCAGTGGCGGCATCTTCATCGCCGAGTTCGACGGGCTGTCCTTCGCCAATGGCGGCGTCAGCTCGGCCGGCGGCTTCAGCCTGGCGCTGGCGCAGGGTGACCTGGTCATCGACCAGAGCATCAGCCTGGCCAGCGGCGACCTCAACCTCAGCACCTTGCAGCCCGGCACCGACATCGTGGTGCGGGCCAATGTCAGCGCCGACGCGGGTTCGCTGACCCTGAACGCGGCCGACCAACTGCGCATCGACGCCGGCCAGCGCGTGCAGACCCGCGACGCCACCAGCACCCTGACGCTGCGCGCCGGCGGTGCGCTGGTGATGGCGGCCGACGCCCGCAGCGTCAGCGCCGGCGGCACCCAGCGCCTGGTCGCCGGCGGCGACATCGTGCTGGGCCAGGCCTCGGCTGGCACCGGTCTGGTCGCCCTGCTGTCCGGCGGTGCCATCGTCGACGCCGATGCCGACGCCGCCGTGCAGACGGTAAACATTGCCGCCGGCAGCGCGCGCATCGAAGCACTCAGCGGCATCGGCAGTGCGGCCAATGTGATCGAGACCTCGGTCAGCCTGGTGGCGGCCGGGTCGGTGACAGGCGGGCTGTACCTGGCCGAGGGCAACGGGCTGACCATCGGCCGCATCGAAACCCTGTCGGGCGCCAACCTGGCCAGCAGCGGTGCCATCGTCATCACCAACGGCAACACCCATGTCGGCCGCCTGGTGGTGGACGAGGCGATCGTCAGCGGCGGCAGCGGCCCGGTGCTGCTGTCGGCCAACCGCAACACCGGCACGCCGCTGGGCAGCGTGACGCTGAACGCGCTGGTCGATGGGGGCACCGGCAGCGTCACCGTGCGGGCCCAGGGCGACATCACCCAGACCGGCAACGGCAACGTGGTGACCCGCGCTGCCACCATCGACCTTCAGGCCCTGGGCGGCGCGGTGCAGATGGCCGATGGCGCCGCGCTGTCCAGCGGCGGCGGTGTCGTCACCGTGAAGGCCTTGACCGACAGCAGCGTGGGCAGCGTGGCCTCCGGTGGCGGCGACGTGACGGTGCAGGTGGGCGCCGGCGGCATCAGTCTGTCGGCCGCCAGTGCGCTGAACACGCAGGGCGGCGGCCTCACGCTGCAGGCCCAGGGCGGCGGGCTGGTGATGGCCGCTGGCGCCAGCCTGGCCAGCGCGGGTGGCGACATCACGCTCAGCGCCACCAGGGACAGCAGCCTGGCGCTGGTCAATGCGGGGCCGGGCGATCTGTCGGTGACGGTGTCCGCCGGTGCGCTGGCCATCGGCAGCAATGGCCTGGTGCAAAGCCAGGGCGGCAGCGTCACCCTGCAGGCCCAGGGCGGTGGCCTGGTGATGGCCGACAACGCCACGCTGGCCAGCGCGGGCGGCGACATCGTGCTCAGCGCCACCAGGGACAGCACCCTGGGGCAAGTGAACGCAGGCGGTGGCGACGTGGGCCTGGTGGTCAGTTCCGGCGGCATCTCGATGGCGGCCACCGGGCGGGTTCAAAGCCAGGGCGGCACGCTTGATCTGAAGGCCCAGGGCGGGGCCCTGACCCTGACCGACGGCGCCGTGCTGGCCAGCGGCGGCGGCGACATCCGGCTGGCCAGCAGCACCAGCACCACGCTGGGCGATGTGCGCAGCGGCGGTGGCCTCATCCGCGTCAGCGCCCAGACCGGCCTGAACCAGTCCGCCGGCAGCGAGGTGTTCAGCGACGGCGGCTTCATCGACCTGAACGCGCTGGGCGGCAACCTGGTGATGGCCGACGGCGCCAGCGTGGGCAGCGCGGGCGGCAACTTGCGGCTGGCGGTGCAGGGCAACGCCGCGCTGGGCCAACTGGCCAGCGGCAGCGGCGCGCTGTCGGTGGTGGCGCAGGGCGGCATCACGCAGTCCGCGACCAGCAGCGTCGCCAGCACCAGCGGCAGCGTGGACCTGCGCGCCCTGGGCGGCGGCTTTACCCAGGCCGAGGGGGCACAGGTTGCCAGCGGCAGCGGCAATGTGCGCGTGGCCGCGTCTGGCGACGTCACGCTGGGCCGGCTGGACGCCGGCAGCGGCGGGCTCAGCGTGGTCGCCGGCGGTGCCATCGTCGACCTGGCCGACGACAACGTGGACCTGCTTGGCCAGTCCTTGCGCCTTCAGGCCGGCGGGGCCATTGGCAGCAACGGCCATGCGGTGGAAGTCCAGAACGGCACCTTCAGCGCGGCCGCCGGCGGCGCGGTCTACCTCAACGGCATCAGCAGCCTGACCGTGGGCCGCACCGCGGCCATCGGCGTCGACGCCGTCGGGGCGGACGGCAGCGTGTCGCGCGCCACCACCACCGATGCGGCCCAATCGGGCGTCAGCGCAGGCGGCGCGGTGCAACTGGGTGCCGCCGCCGACCTGAATTTCGCCAGCGGCGACACCCTGCTGGCGGCCGGTGGCGACGTGCAATTGGCCGCCGCCGCCGGCAACCTGTTGCTGGGCCAGGTGCGCACGCCGGGCGCGGTGAACCTGCGTGCCGGTGGCAACGTGGTCGACGGCGATGCGGCGGTCGACATCAGCGCTGGCCAGGTGCTGTTTGACGTCGGCGGCAGCGTCGGCAGTGCCGCCGACGCCGTGGAGCTGGCCACCGGCGAGCTGGCCGTCAACGCCGCCAGCGCCCACCTGGTGCAGGACGGCAGCCTCACCTTGAAGTCAGCCCGCGTCACAGGCGGGCTGGACCTCACGCTCAGCCGCGGCGACCTGTCGCTGGGCCAGATCGACGCCCGCAACGGCGCCAATACCGCCGGCTGGGGCGACGTGACGCTGGCGGTGGCCGGTTCGGTGATCGACGTGGCGGCCGGCCTGGCCGACCCGGTGGACGTGCATGCACGCAGCCTCACCGTGCAGGCCGGCGTGGCCATCGGTGCGGTGGGCGCGGCGCTGCAGACCGATGTGCAGTCGCTGCGCCTGCAATCCGGCAGCGGCGGCGCCTTCGTGTCCGAATCCGACGCACTGCGGCTGGGTGCCAGCAGCGTCGGCACCCTGGTCGTCCAGGCCGCAGGCGACCTGACGGTGGACAGCGCGGTGGTGGTCAGTGGCCCCGGTCGGCTGTTGCTGGAAAGCGCCGCGGTGCTGGGCGTCGGGGCGGCGGTGGGCACGGCCGCCGGCGACCTGACGCTGCACGGCGCCAATGGCCTGCGCATCGACGCTTTTGTCGGCACCGGCGAGTCGGGTGGGTCGCTGCTGGTGGATGCCGGCGCGGGTTCCATCAGCTTTGGCGCCCAAGGCGCGGTGCACACGGCGGGTGACGTGCGGCTGCAGGCCACGCAAAGCATAGGCGCAGGGCCCATCCAGACCCCGGGCAGCGCGGTGCTGATCGCGGGCGACGCGATCATCGGTGCGGCCGGCCAGCGCATCGTGGCCGATTCGTTGCTGATGCAGGCCGGCAACGGCATCGGCAGCAGCACCCAGCGCCTGGAAACCCAGGTGGCCACGCTCACCGCGCGCGCTGTCGCAGGCGGCATCTGGGTTCAGGAAAGCGACGCGGTGCACATCGGCGACGTGAGCCAGACCGTGCGCCGCGTGGCCGCCGACGGCAGCACCAGCGACCTGGTGCAGGCCGTGCAGAGCGACCTGGTCACCACCGGCGGCAACGGCAGCATCGCGCTGCGCACGCTGGACGGCAGCATCGTGCTGGGCGACGGCTCGGCCCCGGCCGACGGCCGCAGCGTCACGGCCGACGGCAGCGGCGTCATCACCCTCAGCGCCGGCGGGTCCGGCTCGGTGCTGGACGCCAACCCCGACGACATCCGCCAGCAGGGCGCCATCAGCATCGACAGCGCCTTGCGCGTGCAGGGCACCCTGCGGCTTCTGGCTGGCCTGGCCGACGGGGCAGGCAACGGTGGCGTCACGCTGCAGCGCGAGGTGGACGGCAACCCTGGCATTCCGCCTGACCGGCTGGAAGTGCACGCCGACGGCCCGGTGCTGTTCCAGAGCCGGGTCGGCGCCACGGTGGCGCTGGATGGGCTGCTGGTCGATGGCGCCACCGATGTGCGCTTCGACCAGGCGGTGCACCTGACCGGTGACCTGGTGATCCAGGCCAGCGGGGTGGTGGATTTCCGCGGCCCGCTGGTGCTGGATGGCGCGGCCAGGCTGCACATCACCGGCGCCAGCCAGGTCATCCTGAACGGCGTGGTGCTGGGCAGCGGCAGCGTCGACATCCAGGCCGACGACCTGCAGGTCGCCGGCCGCGTGCAAAGCGCGGGCGGCACGCTGAACCTCAGCACGGTGCAGGCCGGCCGGACGATCACGCTGGACGATGCCGGCGCCGGGCTGCTGTTGGACGCGGCCGAACTGGCACGCCTGGCCGGCTTTGCACAGGTGAACCTGGGCAACGCCAGTACCGGCACGGTGGCGCTGGACGCCGCGGTGCTGGCGGCGCTGCAGACGCGGCAACTGAACGTGCAGGGCAGCCGCATCGAAGTGCAGGGCAGCGGCATCCTGGCCGACGGCACCGACCTGGTATTGGACAGCCAGGGCGCCATCGCCATGACCGGCGATGCCGGCCTGGCCACTGCGGGTGGCGACGCCACGCTGCGGGCCGCGGGCGACATTGCGCTGGGTCGCATCGATACCCGCCTGGGCGCGGCCGCCGGCGGCGTGGTGCTGGTCAGCCAGTCCGGAACCATCTTCGACGCCGCGCGCGACAACGAACTGAACGTGCAGGCCGCCTGGCTGGTGATGCGTGGCCACGGGCCGCTGCTGGCCGCCGGGCAGTCGGCCACGCTGGATGCCATCGATGTGGCGGCGCCGCAGTTGGACATCGACGACAGCGGCGGCCTGGTGTTGCGCGACAGCGGCAGCGACGGCAGCACCCGGTTCAACCTGCTGGATGGCGACCTGCTGTACCAGCAGGTGCAGGCCCGCGGCGACGCCGCCCGCGTGGCCAGCGGAGCGGACAACGGCGCCCGCCCGGCGGCGCTGGCCGACGGCTACGCCGCCTGGATGGCGGCGCTGAGGCCGCTGTCAGAGTTGCGCAGCACCGCGCAGTCGGCGCTGTGGACCGACGTGCTGGTGTCGACCGAACTGGCGCCGGACAGCAGCGCCGCGCGTTACCTGGCGACCCTGGACGCCGGCGTACCGGTGCGGCCCAGCGACCTGGCCAGGGATCTGGGCCTGTCGGCCCGGCTGGAACAGGCTTGGCTGCTCGGCAGCGCGTCGCAGCAGCCTTCGGCCACCGGTCTGCAGACCATGGGCAGTGACCGTTTCGACTACTGGGAGGAACACCTTGCGCTCTGAACCCCGCCGCTTGCCCCGGGCCACGCCGTCTCTCCTGGCCAGCCCGCGGCGGTGGGGCCTTGAGCCTTTGGAGCCGCGTGTGCTGCTTTCGGCCGACCCCGTGCTGGCGGCGGTGCAGGCGGTGCTGCTGCCCGACCTGGGCGACACCACGCTGGCCGGTGCCTACGCCGGCCCGGATGCCGGTGCGGTGTCGCCGGTCGCACCCATCCACGCCGATGCACTGATCGACGCCAGCGCAGGCGGCCTGCTGGTGATCGGCAAGCCTGGCAGCGGCCAGGCCATCGTGCTGGACCGTGGCGACCATGCGCCGGTGGTGTCCCAGGCCGACCTGGTGTTGTGGGCCGATGGCACGGGTGGCGAGGTGCGCCTGGCCAGCCCGCTGCTGGCGCCGTCGCTGGAAATCAACGGCTCAGGCCATACCACCACGCTGTCGGCCGACCAGAGCGTGGCGGTGGGTTCGTTCAGCATCAACGATTCGCTGCGCGTGGACGGCCAGCGCAGCATCACCGCCGCCGCCGGCAGCATCCTGCTGGGCGGCAACAGCACCCACTTCCTGGGCGGCAACAGCGCGCTGACGGTGGACACGCTGACCCTCAGCGCGGCCAACGGCAACATCACCATTCGCGGCCCAGTGGGCAACGGGCAGGAAGGCAGCGACCCGCTGTCAGGCCTGACCATCAGCGCGGCGCAGAACGTCACCTTCCAGCAGGCGCTGGTGATCGACGGCGACCTGCTCATCAACGCCACCGGCATCGTCAGTTTCCAGGACCAGCTCACGCTGCGCAACGGCGGCGACCTCATCATCCAGGGCGCCGCGCAGGTTTTCATGCAGGGCCGCGTGCTGCTGCAGACCGGCAATGCGGCCACGCCCGGCGTGTTCAGCATCTCGGCCGATGAGATTGACCTGGCGATGAGCGAAGAACTCATCCAGGGCAGCGGCGCGGTCACGCTGCGCCCGGCCACGCTGGGCACGGCCATCGCGGTGCTGTCGCCCGCCGGGGCGGCCACCAACGGTGTGCTGAACATCGAGAGCACCGAACTGCGGGCCTTTGCCGACGGCTTCGCCAGCTTCACCATCGGCCAGGTCGGTGGGGACGGCCACGCCCAGGCCGGCAGCGGTGCGGTGAGCGTTGGCGCCAATGCGGCGCTGGACGGGCTGGCCTTCCGCGATCGCGTGTCCATCTACGGCGGCAGCATCACGGTGGTCGACTACAGCGACCGCAACGCGGTCTTTCGCCTGGGTGCGGGCGATGCGCTGCGCCTGGACGCGGTGGGCGACATCACCCTGGCCAACGAGGTGGAGGTCGACCAGGCCACGCTGTTCTCGGCCACCGGCTTGGTACAGCAGGTCGATGCCAACGCCGACAACCGCATCGGCGAAGCCCTGCGCACGCCCGACCTGCTGGTGCAGGCCGTCACCGGGGTGAACCTGCCTTCGGTGGAAGGCCAGCGTGTGGACCTGCTCAACAGCGGCGCCGGCGACATCACCCTGGGCGTCGGCGCGGCGCGCGCCACCACCCGCTTTGCCGCCAGCGAGCTGGACGGCGACATCGACATCGTGCGCATCGCGCAAACCGCCACCAGCGGCGGCAACGACGTGGCGGTCAGCACCGCGGCCGGCAGCATTGCCCTGCTGGCCGGCCCGGGCATCAGCGTGGCCGGCTCCGGCGGCGTTTCGCTGCTGGCGCATGGCGCCGGGGCGGACCTGAACCTGGCCGCGCCAATTGGCGTGGTGTCCGGCGCGGTCAGCCTGAGCGCGGCCGATGACGTGCACACCACCGCGGACGCCACCATCACCGCCAGCGGCGCGGCGCCCATCACGCTGGCCTCCGGCACCGGGGCCCTGGTGCTGCTGGCACCGGTCACCTCCGCGGGCGGGCCGGTGTCCTTCGCCTCCGGTGCGGCGCTGGACCTGTCGGCCATCACCGTCTCCGGCGGGCCTTCCGGCGTGGTCGCGCTGCAGGCGGCGGGCACGCTGACCCTGGGTGTGGTGGATGCGTCCAGCAGCATCACGATCACGTCCACCGGCGGGTCCATCCTGGACGGGCTGGCCGGCGACGCCGCCAACCTGCGTGGCGATGCCGCGGCCGCGGTGCTGAACGCCGCCGCGGGCATTGGCACGGGCGCGGCGCCGCTGCGCACCCTGGTCGCGTCCCTCGAAGCGCACAACAGCACCAGCGGCGGCATCTTCGTCGCCGAAGAAACCGCGCTGAGCGTGGCCGCTGGCGGACTGTCCACCGCCGGCAGCGGGGCCGGCGTCGGGGCCATCGTGGTGCACACGGCGGCGGGCAGCCTGGACGTGCAGGGGGCGGTAAGTGCCAATGCCACCGGAGCGGGCAGCGGCCACATCCTGCTGCAGGCGCAGGGCGCGCCGGGCGACCTGTACCTGGCGGCCGATGTGGTGTCGGCCTCGGGCAGCATCAGCCTGCTGGCCGCGCAGGCGCTGCTGCTGGCCGGCCCGGGCACCCCGGCGGCGGCCACCCAGGTGCGAACCCAGGCCACCGGCCAGACCCTGGACCTGCGCGCTGGTGGCGCCATGACCATGGCCGCCGATGCCAGCCTGCAGACGAACCACGGCGCGCTGCGCCTGGAAGCCGGCGGCGCGGTGGTGCTGGGCCGTGCGGATGCCGGCAGCGGCACGCTCAGCGTGCAGGCCGGCGGCGCCATCACCGGCGCGCCCGGTGCCCCGGCGCGCAACGACCTCACGGCCGGTGCGCTGCGGCTGGCCGCGGTTGGTGCCATCGGCAGCGCGACCGACGCCCTTGGCATCAGTGCCACCAACCTGTCGGCGCAGGCGGTCGGCGGCGGTGTGTTCCTGGCGGGCGCCGGTGCGCTGACGGTGGCTTCGGTCGCCGGTGCGCCAGCGCTGCGCGTGGCCGCCGACGGCAGCGCCGCCGCGCTGCCGCTGGATGCCGCGCAGGCCGGCGTGGCGGCCAGCGGCGGCGTGGTGCTGCAGCTGGCTGGCGGCGCGTTGAACCTGGGCGCAGGCGGTGGCGGGGTGTTCACCAGCAGCCAGCATGTGCTGCTGGCCACGCCGGGTGACATCAGCCTGGCCGCGGCGGTCACGGCCACGGTCGGCCAGGTGTCGGTGATCGCTGGCGGCGCGCTGGCCACCACCGACGCCGGCGACATCAGCAGCGGCGGGTCCGGCGGCATCGATTTGCAGGCCGGTGGTGCCATCACCATGGCGGCCGGCACCGAAGCGGTAAGCGCTGGCGGCCCGGTGCGCGTGGCAGCCGGCGGCAATTTGGCGCTGGGACGGCTGGACGCCGGCAGCGGCAACCTGGCCCTTTCCGGGGCCACGATCACCGGCCTGTCTCCTGGCACCGACCTGAGCGGAACCGATTTGCGCATCAATGCCACCGGCGCGGTGGGCAGCGGGGCCGACCCGCTGCGCACCCAGGTGCAACGGTTGGCGGTCCAGGCCGCGGGCAACGGCCTGTACCTGCAGGAAACTGATGCAGTGGACGTGGCCGAACTGGCCTTGGCCGCCGGCCAGCGCGTGGGCGCCGATGGCCAGTTGCTCGCGTCGCCACCGACTGACGCGGAGCTGGCTGGGCTGTCCAGCGGCGGCGCGCTGGTGCTGCAGACCGGTGGCGCGCTGGCGGCCGGGGCCGGCACGCCGGTGCAGGCTGCGGGTGCGTTGCGCCTGGCGGCGGTCGCCGGGTCCGACCTCTCGCTGGCGGCCGCGGTGTCCAGCGCCGCCGGCTCTGTCAGCCTGGCGGCCGGGCGCGACCTGTTGCTGTCCGCCGCGGTGTCTTTGGCCGGCGCCGGCCGCAGTCTGGACCTGAGCGCCGGGCGTGACTTGCGCATGTCCGGCGACGCACTGCTGCAGACGATCGACGGTCCCCAGTCGCTTCAGGCCGCGGGCGACATCGCCTTGCGCAGCCTGACCGCCGGCACGGGCGGCGTGGCCATGGTGGCCGGTGGCTCGGTGCTGGATGGCGACGGCAACGTCGATGTGACGGCCGGCACCTTGCTCGTGCGCGCCGGCGTCGGCATCGGCAGCGGGGGTGATCCGCTGGAAGTGGATGTGGCGCTGCTGGCCGCGTCGGCAGGGATGGGTGGCCTGTTTGTCGAAGAGCAGGCCGGTGTGGTGGTGGACAACGCGTCGGTCGTGGTGCAGCGCGTGGCCGCCGACGGCGGCTTGGCCGACCAGCCGGCCATCACCCAAAGTGGCTTGGCGGCCGGCGCCGGTGGTGCGCTGGTGCTGCAGGTGCGCGATGGCGACCTGCAGGTCAATGCCGGCGTCGGCGCGGCCGGCGGCCCGGTCTTGCTGGACGTGTGGCACGGCGCGCTGACCCTGGCGGCCAATGTGGCGAGCAGTGGCGGCGCGGTGTCGCTGCTGGCCAGCGGGGTGCTGCGGCAAACCGCCGCCAGCCAGGTTCAAACGGGCGGCGGCAGCTTAGACGTGCAGGCCGCCGCCGTCACCATGGCCGACGGTGCCACGCTGGAAAGCGCGGGCGGTGCCGTTCGCGTGGCGGCCGATGGCGCCTTCACTGTGGCCCGGCTGGACGCCGGCGCCGGCACGGCCAGCGTGCAGGCCCTGGCGCTGCGCGACGTGGCGGGCGAATCGGCGGCCGGCGCGGATATCAGCGCCGGCGTGCTGCGACTGGCCGCCAGCGGCAGCGCGACGTCGGATGGCGTGGGCACGGCGGCCGATGCGCTGGAACTGGCGGTGGCACAACTGGCCGTCGACAGCCACGGCGGTGGCGTGTTTCTGGCGCAGGACGGTGCCCTGTTGCTGGACAGCGTCGGGCCACTGTCCGGCGTGCGGGTTCAGGCCGACGGCACGGTGCTGGCCGGCGCGCTGCAGGACAGCGCGCTGGTCGGCATTGCCAGCGCCGGTGCGCTGGTGCTGCGCGTCAATGCGGCCCTGCAAGGCAGTGTGGCCGCGGCCCTGTCGGCCACCGGCAACCTGCTGTTGCAGACCCAGGGCGCGGCAGCCGACCTGCAGGCCAATGGGGCCATTGCCAGCAGCGCCGGCCATGTGTCGTTGTTGGCCGGGCGTGACCTGCGCCTGGGGGGTGCGGTGAGCACGGCCACCGCTGCACGCAGCCTGGACCTGGAGGCCGGGCGAGACATCTTGCTGGCTGAGGGCAGTTCCGTGACCAGCCGCAACGGTGCCATCCGGCTGCAGGCCGGCGGCAGCGCCACGCTGGAATCGTTGAACGCCGGCAGCGCCGGGGTGGCGGTGCAGGCCGGCGGTGGCATCGTCGACGGTGATGCGCCGGGCGACGTCGAAATCGACATCACCGCCGCCGGCGTGCTGCTGCAGGCCGGCGACGCTGTCGGGCAAGGCGCCAATGCGCTGGAGACCGCGGCCACCACGCTCAGCGCATCGGCCGCGGCCGGCGGCGTGTTCCTCACTGAATCCTCGGGCCTGCGGGTGGACACGGTCAGCGTCACCGTCAACCGCGTGGCCGCCGATGCCAGCGCGGCGGCACTGGCCGCGGCGACCCAGGAAGACCTGCGCACCGGCGAGGCTTCGGCCCTGACGCTGACCGTGTTGGCCGGCGACTTGACGGTGGCCGGCGGCAGCGTCAGCGCGGCCAGTGGCATCAATTCGGGCGGTGCGGTGCTGCTGGACGCGCGCGCCGGCAAGGTGCAACTCGACGCGGCGCTTCAGTCGGCTGGTGGCGCGGTGTCGCTTCTGGCCCGAACCGACCTGGCGCTGGCCGCGGCCGGCGACATCGCCACCTCCGGCGCGGCCACCGTGGACCTGCAGGCCGGCGGCAATATGACCATGGCCGATGGCGCCACGGTGCAAAGCGGCAGCGGCAACCTGCGCCTGGCAGTCACCGGCACCTTGACCTTGGGCGCGTTGCAGACCACCGGCGATGTCAGCCTGGCGGCGCGCAGCGTCACCGATTCCGGCAGCGCCGATCTGGACATTGCCGCGGCCTCGCTGCGCCTGGTCACCACCGGCAGTTCGCCCGGGCAGGGTTTCGGCACTGGCGCACAGGCCATCGACCTGAAGGTGGCGCGCCTGGCCGCCAACGTGGCAGGCACCGGCGCAGGCGGCTTGTTCGTGCGCGAGGCCGACGATCTGCTGGTGGACACCGTGGCGGCCATCGCGGTGGACCGCGTGGCCGCCGACGGCACGCTGTCGCGCGGCAGCAGCACCGACGCGGCGCTGTCCGACCTGGTATCGCAGGGCAATGTGGTGCTGACCAGCAGCACCGGTGGCGTGGTGCTGCGCGATGGCAATGCCGACAACCAGGCGCTGCAGGCCACGGGCAATGTGCGCGTGGACGCGGTCGCCGGTGGCCTGCAGGTGGATGGCGCGGTGCGCACCACGGCAGGCCATGTCAGCCTGCTGGCGTCGGGGCCAATCAATCTGAACGCCGACGTGGCGATTGCCCGCACCGGGCGCACGCTGGACCTGCAGGCCGGCGGCGACCTCATCATGGCCACCGCCGCGGTGGTCTCCACCGTGAACAGCGATGTCCGCCTGCAGGCCGGCGGCCAATTGGCGCTGGGGCAGGTGAACGCCGGCAACGGCGCGGTGTCGCTGCTGGCGATGGCCGGCAGCATCCTGGAAGCCGGCAGCGACGATGCGGCCGAGGTGCTGGCCTCCCAGTTGCGCTTGAGCGCCAGCGATGGCGTGGGCGCGGCCGACAACCGCCTGGAAACCCAGGTGGCCACGGTCAGCGCGCGCGCGGCCGGCGGCGGCATCTGGCTGCAGGACGCCAACGCGGTGACCGTGGGCGACACCAGCGTCGCCGTGCGGCGCGTCGGCACCGCGGGCACGGTGACCGATGTGGTCGACGCGGTGCAGAGCGACCTGGTCACCAGCGGCGGCAACGGCGGCATTGCCCTGCGCACGGTCGACGGCAACATCAGCCTCACCGATGGGGCCGCGCCGGCCGACGGCCGCAGCATCACTGCCGATGGCAGCGGTGTCATCAGCCTCAGCTCAGGGGGTGCCGCCTCGGTGCTGGATGCCACCACCGACAACATCCACCAGCAAGGCCCGGTCAGCTTTGACAGTGCCTTGCGCATCCAGGGCACGCTGCAGGTGTCGGCCGGCCTGGCGGCCGGTGCCGGCGATGGCAGCATCACGCTGCAGCGGGCGGTGGACGGCAACCCGGGTGGCGTGCCCGACCTGCTGCAACTGCACGCCGACGGCGCGGTCCGGTTCAAGGGCGCGGTCGGGGCCACCCAGCCGCTGGACGGCCTGGCCATCGACGGCGCCAACGACGTGGTGTTCGAGCAGGCAGTCCACCTCGCCGGCAACCTGGCCATCCAGGCCAGTGGGGTGGTTGATTTCCAGGGTCCGCTCACGCTGGACGGTGCGGCCACGCTGCGCATCGTCGGTGCCAGCCAGGTTCTGCTCAACGGCGTGGTGGTCGGCACCGGCGATGTCACGATCCAGGCCGATGACGTGCGCATCGCCGATTCGGTGCAAAGCGGCGGCGGCGTCCTTACGCTGACGACCGCCCGGGCCGGACAGGCGATCACGCTCGACAGCGCCGGATCCGGCCTGGTGCTGGATGCGGCCGAACTGGGGCGCCTGGCGGGCTTCAGTCAGGTGCACCTGGGCGATGCCATCAGCGGCGCGGTGGCGGTGGATGCGCAGGTGCTCGCTGCGCTGCGCACCGCGGCTTTGAACATCGAAGGCAGCCGCATCGACGTAAAGGGCAGCGGCACGCTGGTCGCGGGCACCGACCTGCTGCTGAAAAGCCGTGGCACCATCGCGATGACCGGTGATGCGCAATTGACCACCGCCGGAGGCGACGCTTCCCTCCGGGCCAGCGGTGACATCGCGCTCGGCCGCATCACGGCGGCCGTGGTGCGCCTGGAGAGCGGCGGCACGGTCAGCGACGCAGCCAACGACCTGGCCCTGAACGTCACCGCTGAACGGCTAGTGATGCGGGGCGTCGGACCGGCGCTGCAGGCGGGTGCCTCGTCCACCACCGCGGCCATAGATGTGTCGGCGCCCACCCTGGAGGTGGATGCGGGGCAGGGCGTGGTGCTGCGTGACAGCCTGCCGGATGGCGGCGCGCGCTTCAACCTGTTGGTGGGTGATGCGCTGTTCCAGCAACTGCAAGCCTCTGGACCTGCCAGCCGCGTGGTCAGCACCGCGCTCAGCGCCCTGTCGGCCAATCCGGAGCCCGCGCAGGTAGCCGCCTGGCTCGGGGCCTTGCGGCCGTTGGCGGAACTGCGCGAGACCGGACCCCATCTGGTGTTGCCAAGCGACCAGCACCTGGATCTGCAAAGCGCTGCCGTGCAGCATCTGGCCCGCAACACCGCTTCTTCCGCCTGGCAGGACATGCCTTCGCAAACGCTGTCTTCCGGCCTGAACCTGGGCAAGGAGGGCACGGTGTCGCTCTGGCTGGACAGCCTAAGCCTCTGACCCCGGACCTGACCTGACGGGTCGCTCCGCATGTCGTGACGGGTGGAGCGGCGCCTTCGGGGGGGGGGGGGGGGGTTCCGTGGCGCCTTCGGACGATGCCGAGGCGATCTGATGGGCGCC
>WBZS01001372.1_pt1 | contig 19671 bp, 20 predicted proteins | sample 5204201 | NCBI WGS metagenome assembly WBZS01 (sample SAMN12344357, study PRJNA552823) | activated sludge metagenome | biome: Activated sludge suspended growth; feature: Nitrification reactor; material: Wastewater; isolation source: activated sludge from nitrification reactor of wastewater...
CGCCGGCACGGTCGCCGCCTCACTGCTCACGGTAGTGACCTCTTTCGCCTACACATCAAAGACATCCCAGCCCGGCAGCGAAACTGAAATCATTGTCGAGCAATTGAAGCAGCCGTCCCCTGTCGTTGCCGGCACTACAAACGCAGCCTTTTCCCGAGAAGATCGTGCACGTCCGGGAGAGTCTGTAGCCGGGCTGATGCGCCGGCTTGGAATATACGACCCCCAAGTTAATGCATTCATCCGCAACCATCCTGCCGGAAAGGCGTTTCAGACCCGCCTGCGCAGCGGACAAGCCCTCAGCGCGAACTTTGACGAACACGGAGAACTATTGAATTTAACCTATCCGCTCCCGGGGATGGATCGGGCAGTGGTGCTGAATCGCAATGGCAACGACCTTTCGGTCTTGGAAAAACCGCTCGCACTCGAAAAGCGCATCCAGACTCGTAGCGGGCTGATACGAAGCTCGTTGTTTGCCGCTGCCGACGACATCGGCCTGCCAGACGCGGTCGCCGTTCAATTGGCGGAGATCTTCGGCGCAGAGATTGACTTCCACAGCGACCTGCGGCGTGGCGACCGCTTTTCGGTAGTCTATGAGGCGTACAGCCTCAATGGCCAAGAGGTCAAGGCGGGACAGATCCTGGCTGCCGAATTCGTCAATCGTGGCGTTTCTAGCCAGGCAATCTTGTATCAGGGCGAAAGCGGTGCTTCGGGATACTACACACCGGACGGCCATCGCTTGAAGAAGGCGTTCTTGCGCTCACCCCTTGAGTTTTCGCGAATCTCTTCGGGGTTCTCGATGCGCTTTCACCCCATCCTCCGCGACTGGCGCGCGCACAAAGGGGTGGACTACGCCGCGCCGCTCGGAACCAGTGTGCTCGCCACCGCCGACGGCACAGTGGAATTCATCGGACAGCAACGCGGCTATGGCAATTTTGTGGTAATCCGACACCACGACCAGTACACAACCGCCTATGGCCACCTGGACGCTTTTGCTTCGGGCCTCCAGCAAGGTCGCCGGGTCGAGCAAGGTCAGGTCATTGGTTATGTGGGTCGCACGGGATGGGCAACCGGTCCGCACCTTCACTACGAATTCAGGATTGCGGATGTTCACCAAGATCCGCTTTCGGCTGATCTGCCGGTTTCAATACCGCTCTCGGCGACCCAACTCGCGGCGTTTCGTTCGACAGCACAGCCACTGCTGACGCGCATCGCCATGCATGGCACATCACACTTGGCGATGCGCGACTAAACCCGAATTGCTTTGGAACGCCGCGAGCGCGACCGGCGAATAGCCCGAACCCGCTGGCTCAAAAAGCAATTGGGGCGGTCGCGCGCGCCCCATCACTTGTACAGCCTACCCAGTCAAGCCGAAAACGAGGATCCGCACCCGCATGTGCTTGTGGCGTTCGGATTCTTTATCACGAACTGCGCCCCTTCCAGCCCTTCCTGGTAGTCGATTTCCGCGCCGGAAAGGTATTGAAAGCTCATCGGATCTACAAGCAGGGTGACGCCGTTCTTCTCCATTACCGTGTCATCTTCGTTGGATACCTCGTCAAAAGTGAATCCGTATTGGAAGCCCGAACAGCCACCGCCGGTAACGAAAACCCGCAACTTGAGATCGGGGTTACCTTCCTCAACGATCAACTCCTTGACTTTGCTCGCCGCACTGTCCGTGAAGATCAGGGAGATGGGCATTTCGGTCATATCATTCATGGCAAACTCCATAGAAACTCAAGCAAATTGTCGAATAGGCCGAAATGGCGGTCACTTGCTGGCGGCGAGCTTCAATTCGACCGACTTCGTCGCGCCTACCTGATGCACCAGCCTGCCTTGAACAACGGCACCCAAATGCATTTCAAGCGACGTGTAAAAGACATCTCCTGAGACCCGTGCGCCGGGCTGCAGTTCAAGAAATTCCGTACAGGTTACCGGGCCGGCTACTGTCCCGTTGATCACCAAGTGCGACACGTGTATTTCGCCTTCGACCTTGGCGCGCTCGCTGATAACGAGCATACCCTGAGCGTCGGCGGCCGACCTGACGTTGCCCTTGACTTCACCGTCGATCCGCAAGCCTCCGGCGAAAATCAAATCGCCAGTTATCGTGGTCCCGGCCCCGACAAGGCTGTCGATCCGCCCGTTCGGCTTGTTCGCTTTCTTGAAGAACATAAGCGCCCCTATCCAAGATTAAAGACCTTTGCGACCTTGGTCGCACCCTCCTCCAACAGCCTCACTTCGACGCTAGTAACCTGAGAGCCGGCGGGAACCTCGAAGCCACCGTCGACACGCTGAAAGTGCTTGAATTTTAGCCTGAATTGATCTTTCTTCGGATCGCCGGGCAGTGGCAAATTGATGATAGCAGCTTTACCCTGTTGTCGCATTCTCACCACCAACTGAAGTTGCCCATAGAACTCGCGCTCGCGCTCGGCCTTGTTCGCGCCGCGAACGGCAATCAGCATTCGATATCGATATTGTCCGGGGGTCTCCTGCGCTTCGACACTGAGGCCGGTAATCGTTGCGCCAGCGCCGGCACCTTCGATTTCCGCCAGGCTTTCGAACATGGACACGTCCTGCTTGAGCCGCGCGTTCTCGGCTTCAAGCTGCTTGATTTGCCGCTCGATCTGTTCGCGAGTCGTGCGCTCGATCTGCAACGTGCTTCCGGCCGACTGCGCATTGCTGCGAAATTGCGCCAGTTCCGTCTCCAAGGCATCGATCCGTTCGCGCAGCCTGACAGTCTCGCTCGTCTCGTCCGCACCGACCCCGCGCCGCAAGCCGGAACCGAAGTACAGTGCCGCGCCGACAAGGCAGGCCAACACGAGTGCTAGCGCTGGCGCGACGCGCCAGTACCAGGGTATATGCGTTCGCACCGATACCCGAGGGGCGGTCGCGCCAAAGCGGCGCTTGAGCAACCGACTCAGGGTCAGGGCAGGACGGGAATTTGGGCCAGACCAGCGCACTCGTCGAATCCGAACATGATGTTCATGTTCTGAACCGCTTGACCGGCGGCCCCCTTGACCAGGTTGTCGATTACCGACAACACCACCACCGTGTCCTCACCCTGCGGCCGATGCACCGCAATCCGGCACGTGTTGCAAGCCCTGACAGAGCGCGTTTCGGGATGGCTTCCCGCCGGCAGCACGTCCACGAACTGCTCGTCCGCGTAGCGCCTCTCGAACAGAGATTGCAGATCGACCGCTTCCGAAGCGAGCAGACGGGCATAGAGCGTCGCGTGGATGCCGCGAATCAACGGCGTCAGATGCGGGACGAACGTCAGCCGAACAGCTTTGCCCGCCATCTGCGACAATCCCTGCCGAATTTCCGGCAAGTGGCGATGCCCCGCGACGCCGTACGCCTTGAAGTTGTCCGATGCTTCGGCGAATAGCGTATGCACTTCCACCTTGCGCCCTGCGCCGGACACGCCGGACTTCGCGTCGGCAATCAGGTGATCGGTGTCGACCATGCCCGCCTCGACCAGCGGCAGGAAACCGAGTTGCGTTGCGGTCGGATAGCAGCCGGGATTGGCTACCAGCCTGGCAGCCCTGATGCTTTCGCGGTTCATTTCCGGCAAACCGTACACCGCTTCACCGACCAGATGCGGCGCCGCGTGCGTCATGCCGTACCATTTCTGCCACTGCTCCACATCCTTGATCCGAAAATCCGCCGCAAGGTCGATCACCCGCACGCCCCGATCCAGCAAGGCGACGGCTTGCTGCATCGCAATTCCGTTGGGCGTAGCGAAGTAAACCAAATCACAGTCGTGCAGCGACGCGTTGGCCGGATCGACGAATCGAAGCCCGACTCGTCCGCGCAAACTGGGAAACATGTCCGCAACCGGAACACCCGCATCGCCGCGCGACGTTATTGCGGAAAGCTCAACCGACGGATGCTGCGCCAGCAACCGCAGCAACTCCACGCCCGTGTAACCGGTCCCGCCCACCACGCCCACCCGTATCATGGACTACTCCATTGAATAATATGTGCTTTCCAAAAATATCTGCGCAACCGCCAAAAAAGCGAAAAGCCGCTCAGCGGCGGCTTTTCGCGATTCAGCGGCGTTTGCCGCACGGCTCAACGCTTCGAGAACTGCTTGCGCCGACGCGCCTTGTGGAAGCCGACTTTCTTGCGCTCGACTTCGCGCGCATCGCGCGTCACAAATCCGGCGTTCGACAAGGCCGGCTTGAGCGAGGCGTCGTACTCGATCAGCGCCCGTGTTATGCCGTGTCGCACGGCCCCTGCCTGACCCGACTCGCCGCCGCCAGTGACGTTGGCCATGATATCGAACGTGCTCGCGTGCTGAGTCAATTCCAGCGGCTGGCGCACCACCATGCGGCCCGTTTCACGCGAAAAGAAAACGTCGACCGGTTTGTCATTGACTACAAACTTTCCCGAGCCTGGCTTGATGAAAACTCGTGCCACCGCGGTCTTGCGCCGGCCGGTACCATAGAAATAGTTGGTTGCCATTCGATAGTCCTGATCTGTACTGCTCAGATTTCCAGCGCCTTGGGCTGCTGGGCGGCATGCGGATGGGAGGTTCCGGCGTAGCACTTGAGCTTCTTGAACATCGCGTAACCCAGCGGACCCTTGGGAAGCATCCCCTTGACCGCCTTTTCCAACACGCGTTCGGGAAAGCGCTGCTGCAACTTGGTGAAGGTGGTCTCGTAGATCCCGCCCGGGTAGCCGGAATGGCGATAGTACTTCTTGTCCTGTGCCTTATTGCCGGTCACCCGAAGCTTTTCGACGTTGACCACCACAATGAAATCACCCGTGTCCACATGCGGCGTGTAGATCGCCTTGTGCTTGCCACGAAGACGGCGCGCAATTTCGGTCGCCATGCGACCGAGCACTTTGTCTGACGCGTCGATCAAAAACCAGTCCCGCGCGACTTCATGCGGCTTGGCGGAAAACGTTTTCATGGAGACTTCCTCTGGACCGGCTGTGTTTCGCGGAAAGCCCAGTAATATATCGGCTGACGAAAGCCGTGTCAAATTCTTTGGCGCGGCCAAAAAAAAAGCGCAACCCACTGGGGGTTGCGCTGAATCCACACCAAAGGAGGAGGGTGGAGGAGACACTCTGTGAGCCGACCCGGGAGACAAACTGCACCTCGCCGTTCGCTCATCAACGGCCCCATTATCGCGCAGACCGTTGTGCAGCGCAAGAGTTTTTTGTGCGGCGCGACACGAACGGTGCGGAGGATTTTGCCGCTCACCGTATATTGTTGTTTTCAAATCGTTTTGCAATTTTTCGACAAACCCTGCCGCTGAAACCTATCCGGCTCGACCGCAACCTGCGATTCGATGTGCGCGTCCCTTTGTGGCGCTGCGCCGGCATGCACCCGGGAATCCTGCGGAAATGATCGGTGGTATAAAACCGTTTCTCTCTCAGGTTTCCACAAAGGAAGCGCGCATGGAATGCAAAGTTCAGTGGGTCGATGGCATGACGTTCCTGGCCGAAACCGGCTCGGGCCACACTCTGGTTATGGACGGCGCGCCTGATGCCGGCGGCCGGAATCTCGCGCCCAGGCCGATGGAAACGGTGCTGGCCGGCACAGGAGGCTGCACGGCGTTCGATGTCGTGATGATCCTCAAGAAGGCGCGGCAGGCCGTGACCGGTTGCGACGTCAATTTGACAGCCGAACGCGCCGAAAGCGAGCCCAAGGTGTTCACCCGCATCCATTTTCATTTCCGGGTGACGGGCAAAGACCTGAAACCCGAGATGGTTGAGCGTGCGATAAAGCTCTCTGCCGAAAAATACTGCTCGGCGTCGATCATGCTCGGCAAGTCAGCCGAACTGACACACGATTGGGAGATCGTTGCCGACTGACGCCGCCTCCGCGGGCGGATCAGCCGCCTACTGCGCTTCAAACGCGATAGGCGACCGTAGTCATCACCCGGGCGGCGAGCTTCATGGCGGTCTTGATCGGGCCCGGCATTTCGCGGGCGCCCAGGTTGAGCGCAGTACGCGCATGGCGCACCTCGTCGGCTTTCATTTGCTCGATGATGGCCAGCGATTTCGCGTCCCGCTCGGAAACGCGGCCCAAATGTCCGTCCAGATGGGCTTCGACCTGACGCTCCGTCTCGGCCAGAAAGCCGAGATTCCAGGCATCGCCGAACCGCCCGGCAAGAATGCCCATCGCCAGTGCGCCGCCGAACCAGAGGGGGTTGAGCAGACTCTTGCGACCGCCCAGTTCGGTGATTCGCGCCTCGGTCCAGGCCAGATGTTCGGTTTCTTCCCGCGCCGCTTCGGCAAGCGCCGCCTTGATTGCCGGCTGTTGCGACGATATCGCCTGCCCCTGGTATAGCGCCTGGGCGCAGACCTCACCGACGTGATTGACGCGCATCAGTGCCGCGGCATGGCGCTTCTCCTCGTCGGAGAGTTCGGGTTCCGCAAGTTCCCCGCCGGGCGCCGGGCGCAACGACACCGCGGGCGCAAACACGGTGCGCAAGCCCTTGTCGAATTCGGCGATCAAATTGTCGATCATCACTTTCTCCCAATCCTCGCCAGCCCCCACCGCACCGCAGGCGATGCCCTGGAACCCGCATGGATACTGGGCCTGCGGGCACCGCCCCGGAGCCGGATCGGCGCGCCGGCAGCGCTGGCGCACGATCCGTCGGCCCACCTGCTCAACTGCCGAGCCAACCGGGCGGCCCGCCGCGACGGATGGCCTCGACGCCCTCCCGCGCCGAACGGATCGGCAGACCATGGTCGCACAGATACAGACGTGCGAGGGCCATGTGAGGCAGCGACAAGGTGCTGCTGGCGATCGCCATCCATTTGTCGTTGCGCGAGCGCGACCAGGTGCGATCCGCGCGTCCGGTTGCATAGAGGCGTCGCTCCAGCGTTTCGCAGCGCATGCCCTCGAAGCTCACATTGTCCACCCCGCTGGGCGAACGGATCACCAGAACGTAGCGGACAACACGATCTTCGCCGATCGAGATCGATTTCTGGTCGATCATGAACTTGTTGCCCGACGCCGGGCCTGCGTCGAAGGCAAGCAGCGATTCAGTCGCCGGGTAGGCGGGAAACGGCACTTCCGCTTCCTTGACCGCCGGCTCGTCCGCCGCCTCCTCGTCGCTGTCCGCCTGTGCTGGAAGCCCGCCAAGAAGCGAAACCGTGATCGCCAGGCACAATGCCGAGCGCAGGGACGCGTGTCTCAAACCAGGTCCCCGATCAGCGACGCCCGCACGTTTCCCGGCAGCGGCGACAGCGCAGCCGAACATTCCTCATGGTCGACACCGACGGACACGTCGGCACCGCCGCGCAGCGCCTGCTTCATGGAATCCGCCAGTTCGAAACGCAGAAAATGCACCGCCGACGTTTTGGCAGCGTTTTCCCGCTCCAAATCCTCGTCCGCAATGGCGAATACCTTCGGCTGGCCACCCACTTGAACCCACACCCGGTCCTCGATGCCGATCAGGCGCGCCAGCCAATGTTGCCGCTGCTGCGGATCGGGATACTCGATCAGCATGGTCGCCTTCCAGTTGCTGCCGTCCGGCACCAGCGGGTTGTAGGCATCGAGTTCGCCGGCAATCCCGGCATCCTCGAAGGTCCGTTCGATCCGCAGCATTTCCTGGATCTGGTAGCGAACCGTCAGTTCGTCCTCGAAGATCAGCGTGATGTGCTCGCCGATCTGCACGCTGCGGCTCTTCTTGTGCGCGATTACGCGGGTGCGAAAGTCGTTGCGCTGGCGCGCGTAGACTTCTAGCGATAGCAGGCTGTCGCGGGTGATCCGGGGCATGGATTCTCCTTGGAAGCTCGTTCGGCGTCAGATACCGTAGGCGATGCGCAACAGCGTCAATGGATGCGCCTTCTCGGCGCGACTTGTTGTTCCGCCGTCGCGAATGCCTTGCTGGATATGGCGCCCGGCGATCGGGCAGTCCGAACTGATGTAGTCGGGCTCGGTCGCCGCCATCGCCTTGAAAACCGGCTTGCCGATCTTCATCGACAGCGCGAAGTACTCTTCTTTGACACCCCAGGTGCCGTCGTGGCCCGCGCAGCGTTCGACGGTATTGATCGTGGTTTCCGGCACCAACTGCAGTGTTTCACGGGTCTTCTGCCCCAGGTTCTGTACCCGCGAATGGCACGGGATGTGATATGACACCTTGCCCAACGGCTTCCTGAAATCGGTCTTCAGCAAGCCGTCCTTGTTGCGCAGCATGAAGTACTCGAACGGATCGAACATGGCATCCGCAACCAGCGCGACCTCCGCGTCGCCCGGAAACATCAGCGGAAGTTCGCTCTTGAACATCAGCGCACACGACGGCACCGGTGCGAGGATCGCGTAGCCTTCGCGCGCCAGGCGTGCCAGGGGCGGAATGTTGATGTTCTTGAGTTTCTCGACCTGTTCGAGATCGCCCAGTTCGAGTTTTGGCATGCCGCAGCACGCCTCTTTCTCGACCAGTACTGCGGGAATCTCGTTGTGCGCCAGCAAGGCGAGCAGATCGTCGCCGATACCCGGCTCGTTGTAATTGACGTAACAGGTCGAGAAAACCGCGACCTTGCCCGGCGTCCGCTCGCCGGCGCGCACCGCGAAGCCCCCGTCGGGACGGGCACCGGAACGGAACTTCTTCGGCGCGAACGGCGGCAACTGCCTGTCTTTGTGAACGCCCAGCACGCTCTGCATCATGCTGCGCGCGACTCCGACACCATTCATCGCGTTGACGGTTTGCGCGACAACCGGGATTGCCGCGAGCTTGCCGAGCGCATCGGTGCTGGTAAGCAACTTGTCCCGCAGTCGGACCTCGCCCTTCTTGTACTTGGCCGCCTTCGCCCGCAGCATCAGGTGCGGAAAATCGAGATTCCATGCGTGCGGCGGCACATACGGGCATTTGGTCATGAAACACATATCGCACAGATAGCACTGGTCGACCACTTCCCAGTACTTCTGCTTCGGCACCCCGTCAAGTTCGCCCGAGTTGCCCTCGTCGATCAGATCGAAGAGCCGCGGGAAGGCGTTGCACAGGCTCACACAGCGACGGCATCCGTGGCAGATGTCGTAGGTCCGCTCGAGTTCTGCGTAGAGCTTTTCTTCGTTGTAGAAGTCGGGATTCTTCCAGTCGAGCGGGTGGCGTTTCGGCGCTTCCAGGCTGCCCTCGCGCACGGTCATGTTTTCTCCTCTAGCGGGACGCGAGCCAAACGAGGTATGGTGCGGGGTCGCCGCACCATGCCGATGAGCTGCAGGCGATCAGTCAGCGAGCGCGTCGAGCGCCTTCTGGAAGCGGTTGGCGTGGGAGCGTTCTGCCTTGGCCAGCGTTTCGAACCAGTCGGCGATTTCATCGAACCCTTCGCTGCGAGCAGTCTTGCCCATGCCCGGGTACATGTCGGTGTACTCGTGCGTTTCACCCGCAATCGCCGTCTTGAGATTCAGGCGCGTGGCGCCGAACGGCAGGCCGGTCGCCGGATCGCCGCACGTCTCGAGATACTCGAGGTGACCGTGCGCATGACCGGTCTCGCCTTCCGCAGTCGAGCGGAACACCGCGGCAACGTCGTTCTGACCTTCGACGTCCGCCTTGGCGGCGAAGTACAGATAGCGGCGGTTTGCCTGCGACTCACCCGCAAACGCGGCCTTCAGGTTGTCTTCGGTTTTCGAGCCCTTGAGTTGCATGAACATCTCCTTTTCTTGCGAGGTTGAGACGGAGCGAGACAAATTCCAAATGCTGGACAAAGTATAGAAACGAGGTTCCGGCCTGTCAATTCGGCAATGGCGACCCGCCGCCTAGGCGACCATCGCCGACTCGATTTGCGCAAAGGTGCGCGCGATTTCGGTCGTTTGCAGCGCCACGCCAAGCTGGCGCGCGATCTGCGTCGCGGAAAAAATCCCCCGCACCATCGGACCCTCGGTCGCCTCCGCATCGACGACCAGCAAATGCTGTCGCCCGAGGCTTTTGAGCGTGGCGACCACATGCCCGACTTCCGAGTGCAGCACCTCGTCAAGGTCGATCACGTCGGCAGAATCGGCCGCAACCATCAGATCGCGCACCGTGAGTTCGTCGCGTTTGGTGCCCCGCTCGATGGCCAGTTGCAGGGGGCGCTCGCCGAGCAAATCCGCTGCGCTCAGAGTGCCGATCACCATCCCGTCGTCGGAGACCACCAGCAGCAAGCGGACGCCGCGCAGGATCATCGCGTCGTTCGCCTGCGTCCAGGTCAGATCCGGATGGATCGATGCTGCCGCCACACGGCGCAAATCGGTCATCACCTCGATTGCCGGCGAATCGAGCGCAACGCGAGTTGGCATCATTGCCTCGGGAAGTCCGCTGGGGCGGCACGAGGCCAGGTTGCGCGACGAAATTGGCTTGTAGCGTTCTCGAATCATGAAGTACCTCCGCAGAAACGACGGGCCTGACAGGGAAACCGAATCGCATGACGGCGCGTGCACGACCCCAATTCTAGACCTTGCGCAAGCAGCCTGCGGGTTGATCGCTGCGTCCGATTCGGACTCGCCAGGCATCGACCGAACCGCTGATGACAAATCGTCAGGCTGAAAAACGGGCGGCTACCTCGACGGAAACGCACCGTTGCGCAATTCGGCCGGCGAATCGACTGCAGGATTGTCGCCGCCAGCCACCACCACCGGGCTGTCCGGCGTTGCTAACGGCTGCCGGCGTGGTCCGCGCTGGCTGCGGAACAGGAACCGTGCGAGCTCGCCGAGCGCGAGCTGATAGACCTCGCGCTTGAATTCGATCACCGAGTCGAGCGGCACCCAGAAGCTGCTCCAGCGCCAGGCGTCGAATTCCGGGTGATTGCTGGCGCGCAGCGAAACGTCGCAGTCGCGTCCGACCAGCCGGAGAAGAAACCAGATCTGCTTTTGCCCCCGGTAGGTGGAACGGAACTCCCGCTTCACCCACTGACGCGGCACCTCGTAGCGCAACCACTCGCGCGTGCGGCCGAGAATCTGCACATGCTCGGGCAGCAACCCGACTTCCTCGAAGAGCTCGCGGTACATCGCCTGCTCCGGTGTCTCACCGTGCTTGATGCCCCCTTGCGGGAATTGCCAGGCGTGCTCGCGTATCCGTTTGCCCCAGAAGACCTCGTTGCGTGCGTTGACAAGGATGATGCCGACGTTCGGGCGGTAGCCTTCACGGTCGAGCATGATCGTTACCTGCGTATTCAGTTGTCTGAGTTGATTTTTTCACATTTCAACCGGCTTGCAAAGGCGAATCGGCGCTATTCACGGCACTGCGCGGCGGCGGGCCGCTCACCCGGCGCTGCGATAGAATCCACGCTCCATCCGAACCTTGCCGCCGACCTATGCGCACCACCCAGTTCTTCATCGCCACCCTCAAGGAAGCCCCGTCCGACGCAGAAATCGTCAGCCACAAGCTGATGCTGCGCGCCGGCCTGATCAAGCGCGCGGCCGGTGGCATCTACACCTGGATGCCGCTCGGCCTGCGCGTGCTGCGCAAGGTCGAAAACATCGTGCGCGAAGAAATGGACCGCGCCGGCGCGATCGAGTTGCTGATGCCGGCAGTGGTTCCCGCAGAACTGTGGCAGGAAACCGGCCGCTGGGAGAAATACGGCCCGGAACTGCTGCGTTTCAAGGACCGGCACCAGCGCGATTTCGTCATCGGGCCGACCCACGAAGAGGTGATTACCGATGTCGCCCGGCGCGAGATCAAGAGCTACCGCCAGTTGCCGTTGCATCTGTATCAGATTCAGACCAAGTTCCGCGACGAGATCCGGCCGCGATTCGGCGTGATGCGCGGCCGCGAGTTCCTGATGAAGGACGGCTACTCGTTCCATTCGAGTTTCGCCGACCTCGAACGCGAATACCGCAACATGTACGACACCTACTCCCGGATTTTCACCCGCCTGGGCCTGACGTTCCGCGCCGTGGCGGCCGACACCGGCTCGATTGGCGGCACCGGCTCGCACGAGTTCCATGTGCTGGCCGACTCGGGCGAAGACGCGATCGCCTTTTGCCCGGATTCCGATTACGCCGCCAACGTAGAACTGGCCGAAGCGCTCGCACCGTCGGCGCCGCGCGCTGGCGCCACCCAGACCATGCAGAAGGTCGCCACACCGGGCAAGATCAAGTGCGAGGATGTCGCCGCCTTCCTGAAGGTGGCGCTGCAATCGATGGTCAAGGCGATCGCCGTGATCCGCACCGGAATCGAGGACGGCCAGCCCGGCCGTTTCGCGCTGCTGCTGCTGCGCGGCGACCACGACCTCAACGAGATCAAGGCGCAAAAGGCGATCGGCGAGTTCCGCTTCGCGCGTGACGAGGAAATCGTTGCCGCATTGGGCTGCAAGCCCGGCTACATCGGCCCGGTCGGCCTGTCCGCCGTGGCGATTTACGCCGACCGCACGGTCGCGGCGATGGGCAATTTCGTCTGCGGCGCCAACGAGGCCGGTTACCACCTGACCGGCGTGAACTTCGGCCGTGACGTGCCGGACATCGAAAGCGCCCGGGTTGCCGACCTGCGCAACGTCGTCAACGGCGACCCTTCGCCCGATGGCAAGGGCACGCTCGAACTGTGCCGCGGTATCGAAGTCGGCCACATTTTCCAGTTGCGCACCAAGTACGCCGAGGCAATGAAGGCCACCTTTCTCAACGAGCAGGGCAAGCCGGAAGTGATGGAAATGGGCTGCTACGGCATAGGCGTGTCGCGCATCGTCGGCGCCGCCATCGAACAGAACTTCGACGACAAGGGCATCATCTGGCCGCAGCCGATCGCGCCGTTCGAACTGGCGATCGTGCCGGTCGGCTACCACAAGAGCGCCGCGGTCAAGGCCGCAGCGGACACGCTCTACGCCGATTTGCGGGCCGCCGGCATCGACGTGCTGCTGGACGACCGCGACGAGCGCCCCGGCGTCATGTTCGCCGATTGCGAACTCACCGGCATTCCCCACCGCGTGGTCATCGGCGATCGCGGACTCAAGGATGGCACGGCGGAATACCAGGCGCGGCGGGCCTCTCAGGCCACCCCGGTCGCAATGGCAGAGCTGGCGGGCTTCCTGGAGCAGCATGTCCGCAGATGACCATTCCATGCGGCTCCTGGCCTGCCTGATCCTGACGCTCAGTGCATTGCCGGCGCTGGCCGGCAATCAGCAATATGAACCGCTGGCGGCGAGCGTGCGGGCGGCGCTGCATGCCGCTGTGAGCGACCAGGCCTCGCCCGAACCGCGCTTTGCCAGCATGGAAGAGAAGCTTCAATGGCTGGGCGAGATGTCCAAGCGGCTGCAACGGCGCATGCCCGATCCGCAGGCGCGCATCGATTTTCTCAAGACCGTGCACTACGAAGCGTCGCGGGCCGGGCTCGACCCGCAGATGGTGCTCGGACTGATCCAGGTCGAGAGCGGATTTCGCAAGTACGCCGTCTCCAGTGCCGGCGCCCGCGGCTACATGCAGATCATGCCGTTCTGGGTGCGGCTGATCGGCAACGACGACAGCAACCTGTTTCACATGCGCACCAATCTGCGCTTCGGCTGCACCATCCTTCGCCATTACCTGGACATCGAAAAGGGCGACCTCTACCGCGCCCTCGGCCGCTACAACGGCAGTCTCGGGCAGCCCGAATATCCGAACCTGGTGCGCGGCGCCTGGGAAGGCGCCTGGTCGTGGCGCCGCCCGGCGCTCGCCGAGGCGCGTTAGCAAGCCACGCCGCCGGTTTCTTCCGGGCTAGTCGCCGCGCTGCAGTTCCGTCACGTTACGCACCAGTTCAGCCAGCGATGCCGCATGCATCTTCTCCATGATGCGGGCGCGATGTTGCTCGACCGTCTTCATGCTGATGCCCAGATCTTCGGCAATTATCTTGTTCTGCCGCCCGGCGATGATGCCTTCCAGCACATCGCGCTCGCGCGGCGTCAGCGTGGCCAGGCGCGCCTCGATGGTCGCCCGCTTGACCCGCTCGCGTCGCCGCCGCGTGCTGATCGCGATCGCCTGCTGTACCCGGTCGAGCAGCAATTGTTCGTCGAACGGCTTCTGCAGGAAATCTAGCGCGCCGGCGCGCATCGCGCGCACCACCATCGGCACATCGCCATGCCCGGAGATGAAAATGATCGGCGCATCGACGCGCAGCACCTCGAGACGCTCCTGCATTTCGAGGCCGCCGATGCCCGGCATCCGCACGTCGAGCACCAGGCAGCCGGCCAGCTGGAGGCTGGCTTCGTCGTCGATCAGCTGCAGGCAACTGGCATACGAGCGGGCCTGAACGCCGAGCGTCTCGATCAGCAGGCTGACCGACAGGCGCACCATTTCGTCGTCGTCGACCACGCAAACCAGATCATTCCCGGACATTCTGCCCCTTGCGCGCTATCGGCACCACAAAACGGAAGCATGTACCACCACCCGGGTTCGCTTCGACCCACAGGCGCCCGCCGTGATTCTCTACGATGGTTCGGCAGATTGCCAAGCCGAGCCCCACGCCGTCGGCCTTGGTCGTCACGAAGGGTTCGAACAGGCTGGCCCGCACGTTCTCGGGCACGCCAGGACCCCGGTCGCTGACGCTGCATTCGATGGAATCGTCCTGGCGCAGGGCGGTGGCGATCGTCAGACGTCGCTCGGCGCCGTTCGAGGCCATGGCCTCGATGCCGTTCTTGATCAGATTCATCACCAACTGGTCGAGGCCGCCGCGATCACCGTCTACCGGCGGGAGGTCCGGCTGGAGATCGCGCACAACCTGGACGCCGGCGGCAAGCGCATCCAGTTCGGCAAAGCGGCACATGTCCGCAACCACCTCATTGACTTGCACCGGCGCAAAGCTCAACTCGCCCTTGTGCACAAAGCTGCGCACCCGACGGACGATTTCCCCGGCGCGCATGGCTTGTTCGGCGATGATTTCGAGCGTCGCCTTGACACCCTCGGGCGGGCTGTCGCCCAGGCGGCGCAGGCCCAGCGCGCTGAAATTGCGGATCGCCGTCAGCGGCTGGTTCAGTTCGTGGGCCAAGGCGGAGGCCATCTCGCCCAGCGTGATCAGACGCCCGGCATGCGCCAGTTGCTCCTGCTCGTAGCGCTCCCGGCCTTCGCGCTGCTTGATGTCTTCGATGTCGCGCAGGGTGCCGATCATGCGGGCCGGGCGATTGAGCGAGCCGTACTCCATGATCTTGCCGCGCAGCGCGACCCAGCGATACGAACCGTCCTTGCAGCGCATGCGGGTTTCGGCCACCAGTAACGGACTGGCTCCGGTGAGGTAACCGTCGAACAGCGCGCGGGTTCGCGTCCGCTCATCCGGATGCGCAAATTCGTCCCAGCCGAATCCGGCTTCGAGGTCGTTCGATCCGTAGCCGAGTATCTGCTTGAACTGGGGCGAAAGCACGATGCGCCCCGAAACCAGATCCCAGTCCCACAGGCCATCGCCGTGGCCTTCGAGGGCGAACTGCCAGCGCTCTTCCGAGGCGCGCAGGTCTTCCATCATGCGCCGACTTTCCGTGATGTCCCGATGCGTGCCGAGCATGCGCAGGGGCTTGCCCAAGGCATCGCGCGACAGCAGCTTGCCGCGGGCGGCGAACCACCGGTAGCCGCCGTCGGCGCAGCGCAGGCGGAACTCCGACTGGTAAAGCAGCGTTTCTCCGCGCAGATACGCATCCAGGTTGCCGAAGACGTATTGCTTGTCATCCGGATGGATCAGCCTGTTCCACAGCAGGTCTGGCGTATCGCCCTCGTAGCCGAGCATTTCGCGCCAGCGCGGCGACTGGTAGAACTCGTTGGTCGCCAGGTTCCAGTCCCACACGCCATCGCCGGCACCTTCGAGCGCAAAGCGCCAGCGTTCCTCGGCCTCGCGCAGCCTCTCGAGCGTGGATCGCGGTTCGCTGGTCTCGCGCACTACCGCCAGCGTCAGTGCTGGCAAGCCCGGCCCGGGAAAACACGAGAAGATCGTCTCGGCAAGAAAGGTCGAACCGTCGCGCCGCCGGTGCGTGGCGGCGGCACTCTTACCGGAATGTTCCGCAGACAAGTCGACAGCGCGAACGTCGTCTCCCAGCAGACAGGCTGCGGGAAGCCCGCAGACTTCGTCGCGTTGATAGCCGTAGAGCGCGAGCGCGCTCGCATTGGCATCGCAAACCAGCCCGTCGCCGCTCAGCAGCAGAGTGGGATCGGGTGCCGCATCGAATACCGCACGGTAATCGAGGTCCGAATCGAATTGCAGGTCTTGCTGCACAGCGGAGTCGGCGGACTCGCGGATCGACCGCAACGACGCGTTGCTCGGCCTAGCGCGGCATTCCGGGCAGCATGCCCTTCATCCCGCGCATCAGCTTTTGCATGCCGCCCTTGGAAATCTGCTTCATCACCTTTTGCGTTTGCTCGAACTGGCTGAGCAGGCGGTTGACTTCCTGCACCGGAACACCGCTTCCAGCAGCGATGCGGCGCTTGCGGCTCGCCTTGATGAGTTCCGGCCTGCCGCGTTCCAGCGGCGTCATCGAATTGATGATGCCCTCGATGCGACCAATCGATTTCTCCTCGATCCCGCCCTGCATCTGGCCCGCCGCCTGGGCGAACTGCGCGGGCAGCTTGTCGAGCAGCGACGACAGGCCGCCCATCTTGCGCATCTGCGAGATCTGCTCCTTGAAGTCGTTGAGGTCGAACCCCTTGCCGGTCTTGAGCTTTTGCGCAAACGCCTTGGCCTTTTCCTCGTCGACGCTTTTGCGGGCCTCCTCGACCAGGCCGAGGATGTCGCCCATGCCGAGAATGCGCGAGGCCATGCGTTCGGGATGGAACTCTTCGAGCCCGGCGAGCTTTTCACCGATGCCGGCAAATTTGAGCGGCTTGCCGGTCACCTGCCGCACCGACAGTGCAGCACCACCGCGCGAATCCCCGTCCAGCTTGGTCAGGATCACGCCGGTGAGCGGCAGGTTCTCGTTGAAAGCGCGCGCGGTATTCACCGCATCCTGGCCGAGCATGCTGTCTACGATGAACAGCGTCTCGACCGGTTGCAGTCGGGCATGCAAGGTCCGAATCTCTTCCATCATCGCTTCATCGATGCCGAGCCGGCCGGCGGTATCGACGAACAGCACATCGTAATAGTGCCGCTTTGCGTGGTCGAGCGCAGCAGCGGCGATATCGACCGGCTTCTGACCAGCCTGGGACGGGAAGAAATCGATTCCGGCCTGTTCGGCAACCAGGCGTAACTGTTCGATGGCAGCGGGACGGTAAACGTCGCACGAAACGACGAGGACTTTCTTCTTCTGCGTCTCGCGCAGCAGCTTGCCGAGCTTTGCGGTAGTCGTGGTCTTGCCCGCCCCCTGCAGCCCCGCCATCAGGATGATGGCCGGCGGCTGGGCAGCAAGGTTCAAAGCGGCATGCGCGCCGCCCATCAAGTCGGTCAATTCGCGATGGACGACGCCGACCAGCGCCTGACCGGGTGTCAGCGACCCGACGACTTCTTCACCGACCGCCCGCTGCCTGACCCGCGCGATGAAATCCTTGACCACCGGCAGCGCCACGTCTGCTTCGAGCAGGGCCATCCGCACCTCGCGCAGCGCATCGGAAATGTTGTCTTCGGTCAGGCGCGCGTGCCCCCGCACCGTTTTTACGACACGCGCGAGACGCTGGGTCAGGTTATCGAGCATTGGGATTTCCGAGCCATTGAAGTACGAAACAAGCAAGCGACGCAGCGGCGGCCGGGTGGACGCCCATGCGGTAAACTGGGTCCATGACGATTCTACTGCAAGTGCTTCCGGCGGCACTGTACGCCTTGCTGGGGGTTCACTTCTGGCGAACCCGGTGGACCGACGCCAGTCTGCCGATCGACGCCAACCCGACGCTGCGCCGCTTGGCGCTGTGGGAGCGGATCACCCTGCTGTGCGGTATCGTGTTGCATGGGGCGGGGCTGTATTTGCTGCTGTTTCCGGGTGGCGCGATGAAGTTCGGGTTCAGCTATGCGCTTTCGCTGATCGTCTGGCTGGCGCTGGTTTTCTACTGGATCGAAAGTTTCTACGCCAGGATCGAGGGTCTGCACACGCTGGCGATGCCGGTGGCGACGGTCTGCACGCTTTTGCCGCTTGCCTTTCCCGGCCAGCATCTGCTGGCCAACGCCGGATCGCCGGTCTTTCGCGCGCACTTCATGGTGGCAATGCTCGCCTACAGTCTCTTCACCCTGGCGGCTCTCCACGCGCTGTTGATGGCGGCAGCGGAAAAGCGTCTGCATCAGGGCCGATTGTCTCGTGCGCTGGCGGGATTGCCGCCACTGCTTACCATGGAAGCACTGTTGTTCAGGCTGATCGCGATCGCGTTCGTGCTGCTCACGTTGACGCTGGGCACCGGGATCGTGTTCTCCGAGGCGTTGTTCGGCAAGGCGTTCCGCCTCGATCACAAAACGGTGTTCGCCATCGCGTCCTGGCTGATTTTCGGCGCGCTGCTTGTGGGCCGCCACTTTCGCGGCTGGCGTGGCCGCATTGCGCTGCGCTGGACGCTCGCCGGTTTCGTGACGCTGATGCTGGCCTACGTCGGCAGCCGGTTCGTGCTGGAAGTCATCCTGAACCGGGCTTGACGCTCCGGCAGGGTCTGCCGATACTCGTCTTCGATCCCACGCCCGACCTAGAACTTGGACGACCTCTCCCTGTCCTTGCTAACCGGGGCATTGCTGCTCCTGTTGGTCCTGTCCGGATTCTTCTCGCTGTCCGAGACGGCGATGATGGCGGCCAATCGCTATCGGTTGCGCGCGCTGGCGCACTCCGGAAACCGCGGCGCCCAGTTTGCCGCCGACTTGCTGGCCAAGACCGACCGCCTGCTCGGCGTGATCCTGCTGTTCAACAATTTGATCAACGCGGCAGCGGCGACGCTGGTGAGCCTGATCACCATCGAACTGTTCGGTGACGACAAGTGGGCACTCGGAATCGGCACACTGCTGGTGACCTTCCTGATTCTGGTATTTGCCGAGATCACGCCCAAGGTGATCGGCGCCCGCAGCGCCGACCGGCTCGCGCCGCTGGTGAGTTTCGTGCTGGCGCCGCTGCTTCGGGTGTTTTCGGTGGTTGTGAATTTCGTCAATCTGTTCGTCTCGGCGCTGCTCTGGCTGCTCAGGCTGAAAGGGCCGGCCGAGAACGACGCGCAACGCCTGTCCGCCGAAGAGTTGCGCTCGCTGGTACTCGAATCCAGCCGCTTCATTCCGCAAAAGCATCGCAGCATTCTGCTCAATCTCTTTGAACTCGAAGACATCACCGCTGAAGATGTCATGACGCCGCGAAACTCGATAGAAGCGATCGATCTGCGCGCACCGCTTGATGAGATCAAGGCGCAGATCGCGACCAGCTACCACACACGGCTGCCGGTATTCGACGGCGAACTGGACAACATGGCCGGAATCCTGCACCAGCGCCATTTGCTGGCGGCAGTAGTTGCCGGGGAACTCGACAAAGAGACGCTGCGCGAACGCCTCGCCAAGCCCTACTTCATTCCAGGCGCAACGCCAATCTACTCGCAGCTGCAGTTTTTCCAGGAAAACCAGCAGCGGATCGCCTTGGTCGTAGACGAATACGGAGAACTCGAAGGACTGGTCACACTCGAGGACATCATCGAGGAAATCGTAGGGAAGTTCACCACCAGTACACCGAGTCATGCCGAACTGGCCTGGGACAGCGAGGACGCGGTATTGGTCGATGGGCACCGCAGCCTGCGCGAACTGAATCGCAAACTCGGCCTCAATCTTCCGCTGGAAGGGCCGAAAACGCTGAATGGGCTGATACTCGAGCACTTTGAAGATATTCCGGAGGCGGGGGTAGGTGTTCGTATTGCCGGTGTGCCGA
>WBZS01001298.1_pt2 | contig 19667 bp, 18 predicted proteins | sample 5204201 | NCBI WGS metagenome assembly WBZS01 (sample SAMN12344357, study PRJNA552823) | activated sludge metagenome | biome: Activated sludge suspended growth; feature: Nitrification reactor; material: Wastewater; isolation source: activated sludge from nitrification reactor of wastewater...
GAAAAACACTGGGACGGCATCGCGGCGTACTGTCAAACGGACAACAAAGTTGCTCTGGGGTTCGTCGAGGGGCTGAACAACAAAATCCGGGTGCTGCAACGCCGAGCGTACGGCTTGCGCGACGAGGAATACCTTCGTCTGAAGATCCTGACGTGTACGCTGCTGAAGCTGTGAGTTAGGTAGAAACATCTGGCCTTTTACCCACTAAAGGACACGAAGAGCCTCCTTGAAGTGCGCCAGCCCGGCATCGGTTACTTGGGTCCGCGCCAGGTGGAGATCGGCGAGGTTTTTGTTGTCCTTGAGGAATGCTGCGCTTTTGTCCGTTAACTGCCGACAGGAGTCGAGATCAAACAAGATCAGATCCTTGCAGTTCTTGAAATTCTCCAGGCCCGTGTCGGTAACATTGGTGCCTATCAGGTACAAGAAGCGGAGTTTGGTGCAATCCTTGAAATACACCAGCCCCGCGTCGGTGACCTGGGTTTCGGCGAGATTAAGATACACAAGTTCTTTTCGGTCCTTCAAATGAGCCAATCCTGTGTCGGTTACCTTGGTCTTGTTGAGTGACAGGGCAGTCAGGTTCTTACAGTCCTTGAAGAGGGCCAAACCCGCGTCGGTTACCTGAGTTTCGCCCAGGAATAGTGCCTGCACGTCTTTACTGTTTTGGATGTGTGCTATTCCGTCATCCCCGATCGGCACATTCTCCAGGCGGATGGTTTTCAGGTGTTGGCAGTCTTTGAATATCGCCAGGGCCGAGTCGTTGATTTGCTTGTTCTCTTTGAGAGAAATCCAGGTCAGGCGGAACTTTCCATTCGGCAAACCGGCAATGTACTTGATCGCGGCAATTTTGGAGTCGTTCACGTTGACTTCGCCCCCGACCGACAGCACCCACTCTGCGGCCTTGCGGTCCGGGTCGCCGGGCGAACCTGGCAGTTTGACCCACTTTGCCTCGAGGATTGTTCCATGGTGAGTATTTCCCGATGTGTCGTTCAGCACCGTTCCCTGGCCCTCTCGAAATTGATACAAGGCCAAGGTTTGCTCATCCTTGGCAAATTCACGAGCAGGGATGAAATTCTCGCGGTATCGGGCGCCTTTCGAGATGCGGACTTGTTCGATGATCCCCGCGAAATTGAACCCGAGGTGGGTTCCGCCACCACCGCCGTGTTTTTCCGGTTCCACGAAATCCTGACTCGGACGTTTCCCATCCAGGTAAAAGGTCGTTCGTTTTCCATCATAAACACCGCACCAGTGGTGCAGCGACGCATCAATGGTAATGGATCCAGCCTTGGCCACTTGGGAGTTCGTCGCAATACGTGTAAACCCTAGGGTGTTGTGGTGGGCGTGCCACAAAAAGGTTGACGCCTTTGGTCCAACGTGGGATACGACGAGGCCACCTGTGCTGGCCGCTGGGATTCGAACCATTGCCTCCACCGTGACGGGCCCACCGTCATATTGCAACGACGGAATGTCGACAAACGAGGCTTTCCCATCGAACTCCAAACCATAACGAACGCCCTCGGCTTGGGCTGGGGGCTTTTCCTCCTTCGCCTTGGACGCGATTTTCCGCGGCTCGAAATACACACGCACCTTTTGGTCTTTGCCTTTGGCCATCGTGAATTCCGGCGTGTCGACCTTCAAGCCGTCGGCGCCTGCGACGGTGATCTTGTACTCGCCTGGCGGAAGGGTTCGGTTTTTCTCGCTTGGCTTGAGTGTGTACTTGAGTTCTCCCTTTGCGTCGAAGATTTCCAAGGAGCCATCTTTGAAACGGACCTCGGTTTCTTTGTCGGAAACGTCGACGATCAGATTTCCGTCCGAGGTACGAAAGACGAGTTGATAAACCGCCATCGCTGTGAGCAATAGCAAGAAGCCTGCCGCCAGAGCGACAATTCCGAACGAAGACCAGGATTTCCGAGGCTTGGGCGATACGGTCGACGATGAGAGATCGGCCTCGATCTTGGCGAGCTCGGTCGCGACCTGCTCCGCCGAGGCCGGGCGATTCGCCGGGGCTTTCTGCAACAGCCGATCGATGAGGCCCGACAAGGCCTCGGGCGTCTCAGGCCGATGAATGCGGGCTAGTGTGGGATGATCGCTGGCCAAGCTTAAAAGGACGGCCATCAGGGTTGGACCTTGGAAGGGGCGCGAACCCGTCACCATCTGATATAGCACGCAGCCAAGGCTGAACAGGTCACTATGAGGGCCGACCGCTTGAGCACTCGCCTGTTCCGGCGCCATGTACGAAGGCGTGCCGACGATCGATCCGCTGCTGCTCACATTCTGATCGCCAACTTCGACCGCGCGGGCCAGGCCAAAGTCGAGGATCTTGACTCGGCTCTGCATTCCTTGTGAGCCGTGGGTTTGCAGCCAAATATTGCTCGGCTTGATGTCGCGATGGATCAATCCGCGTTCGTGGGCGGCGGCCAACCCAATCGCGATTTCCCGTCCGATTCGGCACGCTTCTGCCAAGGGAAGCTTGCCTTCTCGCGTCATGCGATCTTGCAACGTTTCCCCTTTCAACACGGGCATGACGAGGAACGGCATCTCGTCTTCTTCCCCTACCGAAAGGATTGCCATGATGTTCTCGTGCTCGATCGCCGCCATGGCCCGAGCCTCGCGCAAGAACCGGTCACGTGCCGGCGGGTGGACGGCGATCTCCTTCTTCATCACCTTGACGGCGACCTTGCGGCCGAGTTTTTTGTCCAGGGCAAGATAAACGGTTCCCATGCCTCCCTCCCCAAGTATCTTTTCTGGAATAAAACTGCCGATTTCCATGGGCAGCGCGGGTGCGTCCTTTCCCATCGGCACAGGCTGAGACAACGTGTCGATACTCGTGTCCCCCACCAACGACGCTTTCGTGGATTGGGTAGGTTCCTCTTCTGCCGGAATGCATGCTTTTTGGAATCGTCGAAGGACCGTCACCTTCTCGGACACCTGCGTCTTTAGTTCGGGACAGTTTTGGCAAAGGTCCTCAACCGAAAGGAGCGTACCTTTCGACAGGTTCTCCGACCATCGGTCCAAAAGTTCTTGAACTCGCGAATCGTTCATCATTCACCTCTTGGTTCGGCGAGGCAGCGTCATCAGTCGCCCCCGACTTCGCATCGAGCGTTGCCGACCTCGGCGGAACGGGTCACTCGAAGGGTAGATCTCCCTGGAGAGCTTCATTCAAGTGAAGGCATGCGAATTGCCAATACCGACGAACCGAGCGATCCGTGACCTGAAGCAACTTCGCAATCTCCACGTGGGTCCATCCATGGTAATACTGAAGTCCAAATACCTCGCGTTCCTCCACGGGCAGGCGTTCGACGGCGCCATGGAACGCGTGCCAACGTTCCAGGCGATCGTCCAGCGTGGTTGGATCCGGCGGTTCGAACTGGACAGCGTCGGGAGAATGGGGCGCTAGGTTTTTCCCGAGCCCCAATGCACCTTTGTAATGCCGGGTGAGATCGATAAGTTCACGGCGAAGTTGGGTCGTTGCCAGGGCGTAGAACGAGCGTGTGTTTTCAAGTTTCACTTCACGCAACGCCTTGAGCAGCCGGAGCAAAGCGTTTTGCAGCACGTCGGCGGTTTGCTCCCATCGCTGGACGGCGGGATAATCGCGGATCATGTTGTGCGCCAAACGTTCTAGCCGTTGGCCCGTTCGCCGAACCAACTCGTCCTGTGCCCGCGAATCGCCTGCCTGGAGACCATCGAGCAGGCCCAAGAGAGTTCCCGTTTGAAGCGAGGATTCAGACATCACGGCTCCAGCGGAAACCTGACAACGTTATCCAGTTTCGTTCAATCTAAACGGGACACCACGGGGAATCCACCGGAAAATCGACCGACATACCCCGCGCGACCGGGCGACGAGGTGGTGGCGGGGTGGTTCGGGACAGTTTAGGCACGTTTCGAGGTCAGCATTTCGTATCCTCGGAAGTTCGCCCGGAATTGAGCCAAGGTAATCGTGAACAGCCCGTCGTTGGCGGTGACTCGGTTGCCGTTGGCATCAATGTCGAACCGCGAACCGAAGCTGTCATCCTTCTGCCACGGGTTGAACAAGCGGATGTACTCGGTTCCAACGGCATCGCGGAACACGGCCTTCACCACGAAACAGTGGGCTCCCGGAATGCTTTCGCCGGCGTTCGTGTGGCTTACTGCGAGCAGACGATTGGCCGCGAAATCCGATTGCATCTTGGCGAAGTTGACCATCTGCCCGGCAACCCAAGCGGTTTGCTTGCCGACCAACGTTGGATAGGCGACTCGCGGGCTTTGCCAATCAAGATTCGCGGAACGCCATTGGTCGGAGGGAAGGGCGCGGCCCTGGGAATCCCGTGCTTGCACGTTCATCAGTTCCAAGTAGGCCTTTTGGTAGAGTGTCACCCAGAGTTTTCCGCCTGGGTCACGGCCCCGGGTCCAGGCCCCATCCACCCACACTTCTTTGCGTTCCCAGATTGCACCAAACGAGAGCTGGCGTCCCAAGATCGTCATGTATTTCGTGGTTTTATGATACAGCGTAACGCCGAATTGCTCGGTCGTGGGATTGTATTTTATTCGGCTTTCGAAATCGGCAGACGCCGATGGATCGTCGGCGAGGGCCGCCAGGGTCGACAGGAATCCACACGTCGCCGATCCCGTCTGACGAACATCGGACAAGAACGCTCCTGTGACTTCTTCGGGTGAGCTGGCCGGCTCATCTTCCGCCTCCACGCTGCTGTCGGACGCGACGAGATTGAATTCCGCGTTGACATCCAAGTTTCGAAAGTAGGTGTCGAATCCAGTTTCATAACGGTAGAACCTGTCTACATCGGCGCCGCCGTTGAGGATGTCTTCTCCGGAACCGCCTTCGAGGTAATCTTTGCCAGCACCGCCGCGGACCATGTCGTCGCCTCCTCCGCCGTAAAGGAAGTCGTTCCCGGCTTCGCCGTAAAGGGTATCGTTGCCGTCGCCGCCGTATACGTAGTCGTCTCCGAAAGAACCGTAGAGCTTGTCGCGGCCGCGGCCGGCGCTCAGGTAGTCATTTCCCGACCCACCCCAGAGGAAGTCCGCCTGAGGGCTTCCGGAGAGATGGTCATCGCCGTCGCCGCCGTCAAGCGACCCACCAGCACGGCCGAGGTAGAGTTGGTCGTTGCCCGAGCCGCCTTCGAGTTTGCCGACTTTGTGAACGCCCCTCATGTCGATGACGTCGTTTCCTCCATACGTTCGCACCATGACCGTGCCTACGAGCCGAGCGTCGATGGTAGTGACAACACGGTTGGCGACTTCGTCACGCACGAGAATGCCATCGTTAGACGTTTGCTGCACGCGGATCTTGTCGGCGGCGTTGGTGCCATGAATGGTCAGGCGTTGGGAAAAAAGCGAGTATTCCCAGCTCACGTTCATCACTTCGCGAGCTTCAAGGGCTTCGAGGTTTGGCTTCAGTGCATTTCGTTCAGTCTTCATTTTCATCTCCCGTTGGGGTTGGGTGGTGTTGGTGTCACCCCTTTCGGCGAGAGCCAGCCTTCAAACCGGACAGGTTTTTGAAGGCGATTTCAACAATTCCACAAGTGCCGTTCCGGAAAGATGTTGCGTGTCATGAGTGATGAACAAGAACTCCGGCTCCCAAATTGTTTTCGTGCTCTTTGCCACTGCGATTCCGCCGTCTTCACTGGTCACCATGGTCGATCCGTGCCTCGTGGGGCCGTTTTTCTTTTTTTTTCGAGGATGTTGTTGTCCGGTCGGCGCAACCGTTCACGCCAATATGGGTGAAGAGCCTTAACACGAGATCGCAAGAAAAATCTATCAGGAGCCGACCATGTTGAAGAACATCACCAAACGAGTTCAACTGAACCTGGAACCCCTCGAATCCCGCCAAGTCTTGTCGGTGTTCGGCAAGGCCGATTGGATCCGAGCGAGCGCTTCCGAATCAGCGAATTACCCCTATCGAGCCGCAGTCTCCATCTTCACGAGGAGGCCCGACGGTAGCATCGGCGCCAAAGCTGGAAGCGGTACCATGATTGGTCCGAACGTGGTGCTCACCGCAGGCCACGTTATCTGGAATGAACGCACGAACCAGTGGCGAAACAACCTTCTGGTTATTCCTGGTCAAGTGGACGATTTCAAGCCATTCGGTGCCGCCGCGAGCAGCTACGTGCAATCGTGGACAACCTACACGAACGGTCAAGATGCGAGGTTCGACGTGGGCCTAATCTACCTGGACCGAAACCTCGGCAACTTCACGGGATGGTTTGGGCTAATGAACAAACCCGAATCCTATTTTGACCAGAAAGGGAATGTCAGGATCCTCCATTATCCGGCGGATTCGCTAAACGGTAAGAAACTGGTGTTGTCTCAAGGAGCCGTGGATTACGGGACCGCAGACTTTATTCGCTACGGCGGAACGCTCGACACGGAACCCGGATCTAGCGGGGCCGGAGTTTACGTCATCGAAAATGGCGTTCGTTATATCGTGGGTGTGCATCATAAGGGAAAAAGTAACACTGAAAATAACAACCAAGCGGTCCGCTTGAACGATTTTTGGTACAAGACGATCGTGGATTGGAAAGATGATCGAACAACGACCGACTTGCCCGACTTGATGGATCGGGACCTTTGGTTCAACGCTCGGGAATCCAGCGTATCGGCGCTTGGCGCAACAGCCGGGGGCAACTTTTCGGTCAATGCCATGGTCTGGAATGGTGGAACGGCGGCGGCGAACAACGTGACGGTGAGATTCTACGCCTCGAATGATACAGTTATCACGACTGCGGACACCTACCTTGGCCAAGTAAATTTCGCATCGCTGGCACCCTTCCAATCGGGGCGGGCCACCTGGGCCGGTACGTTGCCGAGTTCCATGCGAGCGGGTTCCTATCACTTCGGTTGGATCATCGACGCGAATAACTCGGTGAACGAATATCGCGAGAACAACAATACAGGCTATGTCCGCAACAAATTGGTCGGCGTGACTTCGTCGGCCATGCCGAACGTGGTGGCGATCTTCTCGGCGGGATCGCAAATCGCCGCCACGCGTTCCACGACGGTACCCACTCGCCTGGCGGCCGCAAGGAGCATCGAGAAAGGCCTGGAATCGGTGCCGACGGCGAACATTGGCCGAGCGACCGTTCAGCCACAACCCGTCGTCAGCCTGCGTGTGCGCCGAACGGCTTGCGACTGCGTATTCGGAGCCATGGATCTTGCCGAACCAAAAATCCAATTGGGTACCATTAACCCGTGAGGATGCCTGGGACCGAAGTTGGGCGACCTCGACTTCTGTGAGGGAAACTATTGGGGAAGGGCCCGCTTGATTATTCCGAACGCCCTTCCCTTGGGCCAGAAAGCCTGGGATCATGACATCGTTGCAGTCCATCGAATTTACTTGCAGCCACGACGGCAGGGCGCCCGGCGGCTATGAGCCACCTCGCTCAATTATCGTTCGCTGGCAGTACTTTTTTTCGTGCCGTGACCGAACATGCGATTGGTTGATCCTTTTTTGGGGTAGCGACGCTGGCAGAACGACTCGTCGAGATTCCGATACGACCTTGTGGCCTTGAATTGGTGAATGCTACCCGCGCATTGGTCGTTACGTCGATCCTGTTGCGCCCGGTGTAGCAGACGGTGTATTGTCTTCGGCGTCAAGGCACGTCGCTTTGACATTGATCCTTTTCACACCGGAGGCAACATGTCTGCCGAACTCATCCTCCATGCCGGAGGAAAATTGGCCAGCTATGAAGCGTTGGCCCAAGTCGAAGTCCCCGCAGCCACGCGAACCTGGGTGCCGATCAAGCACACCACGGTGCTCGACACGACCGTCGCCACCCTGCAGGAAGCGGGCTACGGCGTCGTTAAACAACGGCTCGCGCTCAGCCACCACGGCTCAAGATTCTTCGGCGTCCTCGATTTGCAAAACGAATTGACGGCCGACGGAATCGTGACGCTTGCGGTTGGGATCCGCAATTCGCTCGATAAGAGCTATCCCATGGGCTTTTGTGCGGGGTCGCGCGTATTCGTTTGTGACAATTTGGCATTTCGGGCCGACCTGATGGTCAAGCGGAAACACACGCTTTACGGAGCCGCCCGATTCAGCAACGCCATCGCGAACGCCGTCATGCAGCTTGGGAGCTTTCAGGAAAACGAGGCCAAACGCATCACCCTTCTGCAAGAAACCCCGATCACGGATGAACGGGCCGAATCGTTGATGCTGCGAGCCTGCCTCGCCAAGGGAATCTTGGCCCAACGTCAATTACCGGCTGTTTGGCAGGAATGGCGAGAACCTCGCCACGAACTCTTTCAGCCCCGCACGGCCTGGTCGCTCCTGAACGCGTTCACCTCGGCTCTGCACGGACTGCAAGAACGCAATCCCGCCGACTTGGCTCGCCGCACCATGCGGCTCCACGCCCTCCTTGCCGTCCCGGCAACACCGTCCTCCACCACTTGAAAAGGCAGCCCCATTCAACGGAATGGGGCTCTTCGAAGTGGTCGCATTTTCATTTTTCGCCACGCAAGTCGAGTCGTATTGCGCTCGTTCATTTTCTTGGGCACACTTCCTCCCTTGTCCGTTCGGGCAAGGACCGAGTTCATCGGTCATTCGCACCATAGTCAGGCGAAAGGAGCAATGAATGGATCCCCAAGCTACTTGGGACGGGTTGTTGGCCGCACTTGCCGAGAAAGATTGGGACATGATCGAAGACTCGGCCAGCGGCCTTGCCGATTGGCTAGCACGCGGCGGTTTTTCGCCGGTCGTTGTGGGCCTTCCCGGAACAGATTTGGATTTCGAACGGGCGTTGGCGAAGGCGGGATGCAGATACGCCCTCGGCCTTGTGAGAGCGAGGCGGCAGACGTCCGACATTCTGCCCGGATTCGGAACGGAGGAAACGTGAGCGTTACCACCCACATTGGCTATGGACCGTATCAATTGGTCGATTTTGTTCCCGGTCAACTCTTCGCGAGGTTCGACGCAACCCTGGCAAAGGTCTGCGATCCGCAGCCCACCGGGCGGCCCGACCAGATTCAGGTTTGGACCAACTACGGAACGCCCCATGCCGATCGCATTTGGCTTCACCAGAGCGCTCAAGCCTACGCCATCTCCGAAGAACAAGCGTGGGAGATCGAACGTCGCCGGAGCGGCAACCCTGACGAAGATTAACGCCTTGGAGCGCCTGACAAACGCGATTCCGATGAACGCGCCCTCTGCCAATCGCAGGGGGCTCTTTACGTGGTTTCGAAAATCGCGTCGAAATGCTTGACGAACTTGAACTCGGCGCGTTAGCGTCGCGCCAAGATGGAATCAGGCTTTCAAGACTTCGGCCCCATCACGGTTCATGGCAATCTCGGCCGGGCGGCTTTCGAACGGAATTCGCCCTCATCGGCATCCTTCACGATCTCTTACGACACGCCAGAGCAAGACGTTTCCGCTGGCTCTTCCGAAGAAGCCGTTTCGTGGGCATGTTCGCGTGAAATTGGCCACATGCGGCGAGCGTTGACCGATTTGGGCGTGGCTTTGGCGAGCCGATTGTCCGCCGAGGGAGCTGCGCCGCGTGTCGAACGAAGCTGGGAGAACGCCGAAAAGCGGGCGTGGAGCCGGTCGGCGACCGGGCTACGCGTCTCGGCATCGACTTGGGCGTGCCAAGAGGTCTTGGAAGGAAGCGGGCGTTATTCCGATCGCCATTTGGTTTTGAATTTGGTGACCCAGGCGATCCAGCAACGTCAGGAAAACATCAGGGGGGCCTATGCGAAAATCCTGTTGGAGATCGATTCTGCGACACCCTTGCTTACCGAACCGAATCGTAGGCACTCATCGCATTTGTACGAATCTTCTCCGATCAATTTTGGTCGCTGAAGCAGCCGAAGAGTGCGAGGACCCATCCAGTCAGGAATCCAATCGCTCCCACCCAATATGGCCCCATGGGTTCGATTTCCTGCGTGAGAAGCCATTGATCGATGGGGGTCGTCAAAAACCAGGAGGCGAGCCCAGCGGCTAACGATCCGTAACACAACATCCCGCCCACAATCAACCACCAGCTAACGCCGTATTTCGAGCGGGCGACCTCATCGAGAACTCGCAGCACACCCGTCGGACGATGCCTGTAGCTTCGCATTGTCAAGGTGTAAAACAGAACCAACCAGTACACGAATTCGGCCATGGTCCAAGCCCCAAACGGTAATGTTGTGCCGTTTGCGGCTGAGAATTTGGCGACGACCGAGTAGGCAAAAATGGCCAACCCTGCTAAAAATACCGCCAAAAACAGGGACTTCGGAATGTTCAAGCAGGCCCATTCGATCGGCCTGGTTCGAATCCACAACCCGCCATGGGTGGGCGGAAGCCCAATGAAAAAGCCGATCGTCGCACTCAGGACCGCTCCGCCAACTGTGAAAAGCCGAAACCAAACGAGCGACGAATCCCAAAATGAAAAACCTAACGTTCCGACTACGACAAGTATAACGATTGCGCGTACGGACAACCACCGCCCAAAACGTATGGCCAGCAACAGGCTCCAGGCCCACCTGCCAACGCTCGTACGGGTGGAGGAGTCATAGGTTTGTCGTAGCCATCCAACCGAACTCGACGAACGAATGCTAGGCAAATCCGGGATCAGAAAAATGATGAGGCCGAAAATCGAGCCCAAAAGGATCCCCTGAGCCCATGGCGGCATCGCTGTTAGTCCGATCGACGCGAGCAACCAATCGATGATCCCCGACCGAGACCCGTCGAGCGACTCATGCTGACGAATCGGAGCCAACAGCGGCAGATCTCTTGTAAGATCCGCCAACTGAGCAATAACGGACACGAAGCAAATCACAAGGAGAGAGACAATGAATTTTTCGCCACGACTGGCGAAATGCGTCGGAACGTCATAGGACTTTACCTTCCCGTCCGATGAAAGATGGCGTGGGATCTTTTCGTCCAGAAAGGCTTGGAGATCTGCTCGTAGTTGGGTTGCTGAGGCGTATCTCAGGGTTGGATCTGTGTAAGTGCATTTAAGGCAGATTCCCTCTAGAACAGGTGCGACGTTGGCGTTCAATTCCGCAGGGGCAATGAAGCGAATTTCCGCTCCGACCATGCGAGCCTGGGCGGAGTTCTGAGGCGACCGGCCTGTCAGAAGAAAGTACAGGATGGCGCCCATTGCGAAGATATCGGCGCTGCGAGAAACGCGTTTGGGATCCTTTGCCTGTTCCGGGGCCATGAAAGCTGGCGTTCCAAGCAGACCGGCGGTCGCGGTTAAGTTTCCTTCCAGCCAAAGATCGCGAGCGATGCCAAAGTCCGTCACCTTGGCTTTGCCGTCGAGCATGACCAAGATATTCGATGGCTTGAGGTCGCGGTGGATGATTCCATGCAGGTGGGCGTGTTCCATCGCTTCCGCGATTTGCACCATCAGGCGAGCAACTTCTTCGTTGGTTGGTCGCCGATTCGAATAAAGTGATTCCAGGTCCTCGCCTTCGATGTACTCCATGCGGAGGAACGGGATCTCCGCCCGTTCGTTGATTTCAAACATCCGGACAATCCCAGGATGTTGGCTCAGACGAGCGGCTGCATTTGCTTCCTTTCGAAAGCGAGCGCGTGACTCGTCGGAAGCTCCAGTGCCGCCGGCGATCTGCTTGATCGCAAATCGTTCGTGGGAATTGCCGGTTGGCTTCACGAGGAATACCGTGCCTTGTCCGCCACGGCCTAAGATTCCGATCGTCTTGTAGCCGACAAATTCGGGCAACGGCATCGTTTCGTCTTCTTCCTCGTATTCTCCGTTCACGCTGGTCCTTTCGACCACGGCCCTCTCAACGGGTCTTCCCCGCAACAATTCATCGATCAGCTCAGCAAATTCTGGGAATTCTCTGCTGTACTTCTGCCGATGGAACTCGTCGCTTGCTGGTCGCCAGAATTCACGATCTTTCTTGAATAGCGCCGCGAATACTTCGGCACGAAGGGACTCCTCGATGCCAATCAGATAGGACTTGAGGTCGGGCATTTCGCCACGTTCATGCGCTTGCCCAAATTCAACGATTCGACGAAAGGCGAGCTTTTCGGGAACGGACATGACGAATCACCCGACTTGCGAAACAGAATTCTGTTGTTGACTTGACCACAATTCTGCGATCCAACGGAGACCAATCGCCACGGCCTCCTCTGGTTGTCTGATTTGCTGCGCAATTTTTCCGACTGAAAGGCCAGAAAGTCGCAACTGCGCTATGTCTCCCAACAGCGGAGGCTCTGTCTGCTTGAGATGGTGCAATGAGCGAATCACGAACGTTAAAGCGAAGTTGGCAGACTCAACTGTTGGTTGAAACGCCCAGCCGTGTGAGGTTCGACCGTCCGTGCTTGTCTCGGAATCACCTTGCGTTGCATTCTCGCCGGAAGCTTGTAGGGTCGAAAAATCGCGTGCTGCCGCATTCAGAAGTACCTCCCACAGGTTCGGAGAGTTATCTGAAGGCGCGGCCAGCCGATGCGATTCCTCCAGGGCCTTTGCGACAAACCTTCGAATCTCATCGTGCGCGGACTGGGTTTCTACCAGGCCTCGCATCAATCCCAATTGCCATGCGAATTCGGACGTTGATTCAGCGGGTGCTTCACGGGGTTCGAAGTCGGTCCAATCGATGTCGAACGGCCGATCATTCCCACGAAACAAGCGACCAAGTCGCCGATTGAGGCCGCTGTTGGGGTCGTCGAGCTCGCGCAACACGAGTTCGTCCGAAATCGAGGCGTCCGTCTTCCCCTGGATTACTATTTCGATCTGTTCGGCAGTGAGTTGGTCTGAACTCATGGAACCTCAAATGGTGTTTCGTAGATGTCGATCGCCTGCCAAACCCGTTCCCAGGTTTGCATCCATGTCTGCCACAATTCCAGGCATGCCGAGGGTGAGAGTCTTCCAATCGGACCCGGGTCATCGCCACGCAATCGGTCGAGCATTCGAAATTTATCGTATTGGCAGTTGGCTTCAACAAAAACTTCATCGGTTGCAAGCTGAAGCTGGCGGTCCAGTGCCGGTCGCGCCGTGACACTACTTCGTTGCCAGCGCAACAAATTACGAAACCATTCCGGCTTCCTCCACAGCGCAAACACCACGCAGAATACCCGAATCGACAGATCGAGGCTTGGCCGCCCAGCGGTCTTCCGCATTAAGTACTCCGTGGCTTCCCGAAATCCACTCAATGAAAGTTCTTCCGGACTCAGCGAAGGCAAGTCCTTCATGGGAATGCGTAGCTGAAGCATGATTGTCGCTAATCGAGTCACACTGAATTCACCGGCAGACAGACCTCTGGAGACTTGACCTGGAGACATTGCCAATCGATTGGCCAATTGACTCATGCTCCACCTTTTGCTTTTCGCGAACTCGAACACCAAGAAATGCCAAATATGACGTGCAAGCCAAGCGGCCGCACCTGCTTCAAATCTGCCAATCAGTTCCTCCTCGGCCAGTGTCCTCCTTCTGCTCATCAGTACCCTCATCCGTTTCGAACTCAACCACTCGCCGTATCATTCCGTGAAAACTCCGAGACAAGTAGTCCAGTCGAAACTTCCCGTCAGGATGACACGTTTTGTCTACATCGGCGGCATGTTGCCGAAACCTCTCGCTCAATTCGCTTTTCGGATCATCCAACTGTCTCGATACCTCGGCCTGTTCTGCCGGGTCCGTGATTTCTTGCCCGTGCCATACGCGTTCGATGAGGTCGTCGGGCAAAATCACGGCGTGATTTTACGGGATTATCCTTTCGATGTCAAATCGCCGATTTGCGCTGGGCGCAACGGCCTCCGACGAGTCAGACCTACTCCAAGTCTATCGGCAACTGTTACGCGTGTTCAAACCATTTCCTGCATTGGAGGTGCTACATGACCCTTTGGATGTCTTTGGTCCCCGTCTTCGGAGTCGCCGTGACTGCAATGCTGTACGGGCTTGTGCAAAGCTTTTTTCAGGCTCGCTGTCGCGAGGCGACCGAAGAGGTGAAACGTTTGCATCAGGAAAAACAACGGCGTGCCAGGGATTGCGACACTCAGTTCGTCGGAAATCTCCTCGCCAACATGGACGCCGATCAGGCCATCGACACCCTGGTCAAGGCCCGGCTCGCGATCCATTCGATCCCATCCGAGCAGCCAGGGAATTGGGACGCCGAAGACCTTCGGCAGTGGGAGATTTCCCAATTCAAGGAGCGCTCGGCGGCGATTCTCGCCAAAAGCCGGCTCATCAGTTTCTGCATCGCGGTCGCCATTTTTCTTGGAGTGGTAGTTGCCGAAGCAGTCCTCTACAGCCAGATGAGTTCGTCGTTGTCGGCCGTAACGCCCCAGACTCCTACAAAACGTAGTTTCCCAACCCCGTGAGCCTATTTCTTTTATTTCCAATGGAGAAAAAACATGACCCGAGAGTCCACGACTCCTGTAACCAACCCGCCTTTCGAGCGGTCTAAGGTTTCTTCGAGCGTGCTGCCAATGCCCGATGCCCATTTGCAGCCGCTTGCATGGGCTGGTGCGGGCAATGCGTCGATTCATGTCGACAGCGCGGGAGATTTTGCGGCTGTGAGCGAGCTTTTGCTGCCGGTTTTGCAGGACAAACTCGATAAGCCGGCCGACCTCGCGTCGATGCCGAACTTGGACCGAGTGGCGCCACGTCGCCTCGCGTCCGAATTGGCCACGCAAATTTCGAGTATGACGGAACTAAGCGATCCTGGCCTCGATCTTGAGATACAGGCACAGCGCAAAGGGACGCTCGTCGCCTTGCACTCCAACGCCATTCCTGATCTGAAACGCAACCTGAGCCGCCTCGCCACATCCCTCGTGCAGACAACATGCAACGAGATTGAGGCGGGATTTCAGCAGGCCGCTGCAGCGTCGCCAGTCAATGTCCATGGCTACGTGACGGAAGCCCGACGGGTGCTGGAAGGCTCGACTCCGGCCGATCCCATCTGGACGCCGCTCAAGAAGTGGCAAGAATGCCAGCGGATTGCTGACAGGCTGCGCCAGAAGAGAATCCGCATTCCGCCGTCCTCTTACGCACATGCCATGGATGCACTCAGCGGAGTCATCCGCGAACAATACGACTCGACGATGCATGTCTTGGCTCTATGGCTGATCCTCCCGGCGTGGCGTGAAGGCCGAGCACAGTTGCTGACCAAACTTGCCGATCTGGAGCGGCGTAGTCTGGCAGTTCGTCACGCCATGTCGTTGGCCCAGAAAACCGCCGAGGCCATGCACAATGACCAAGCCGAACGGCAGCACGTTTCCGAGGCGTCGGTGCTGAGGTGCATTCCCGGTCCTACTAAAGACGAAGTCATCGCTGGCATGCGGCACCATCTGCGAGTCGGCGACCAGCCGGCCCTGGTTCGGCGACTGGCTGATGATTTTGAAATGGCAATTCACACCCAGTGTGAGGAACTCGGCTTCAACGCTCAATCGCCTTTGGGTGATTTAATTCGGGACATGCCTACACGCGCGGCGGTCACGACATTCTTCTCGGTTTTTCAGCGATCCAAGGGCAAGGGCCAAACCACGCTGGAGTGTATTGACCGCTACGGTGTCAACGAAACCGCTGAATTCCTGATCCGCCGCTCCGCGCCACTGATTGACCTCACCGGCCGAGATCAACCTCAAACTGGCGTCGTGCCGCAGCGGATCCGAATTGTTTCGCTGCCCAAGCCTCACGGTCCGAACGATCACGCGATTCTCGAACGCCTCAGGTCGCGGATGAACGAGATCGGCGACAAACCGGTTTTCGTCGAGGCCGACACCGCGTGCCAGTCAATCACGGCGACGAGTTTTTCGGTCGGATTCCCCATCGCCATCGAAGCCCAATCGGCGCCTCTGCGAGATCGATACGAAGACGCCGCCGACTTTGGCCACTTGCCGCACTTGTTCGGCTTGCTCCCAGAATCCCCAAACGGTGAGATTCTGCCCGCTTACCGTTCATCACCTACCGTTGATCACGAATCGCCGTCCTAACCCCATTAGAGGAGTACTGTCATGCCTTCCCACCAAACTGCATTCTTGAACCTCATCTTGGGCGGATCCCCCATGCTCGCTCTGCCCACATTCCATCGGCTACGCCGTTCCGACAGCACGCCAGTGCCCGCGTACACCGTGGGACTTGACACCGAAGCGGCCAAGCCGGACTCCGTGAAATCCGGCTTACTTGATAATTCCCTTTCGATCCGCCTGCCGGAAGATCTCGCTCGAACTCTTCTCGCCACGCCCACGAACTTCGGAAAGATGGCGGCGACATTAGTCGCGAGATTGGGCCACCTGGTCTCACCCATCGCCATTCAGCATGGGGCCCGCACGATTCGTCCCATCTGTCAGCTTCTCTTCGAGGTCGCCAAGGGGACGCTCGCCGCCGATTTGAACGGTTGCATTGACGCAATCATGCGTCGGTATGGCTGCACGAAGATCGTTCCCGTCTTCGAAACTTCGTTTGGCGGCGGCACCGGAAGCGCCCTTACCTCGCTGCTGGCATGGAACTTCATGCCCGGGTCGTTTCGGCGGCGCATGCTGCAAGGCTATCCCGATAGCTTGTTGGCCAAACCATTTGTTTTCGGGGTCGAACCGTTCTTTCGCGCGGATGCCAACCGAGGAGACCCGAATCACGAATCGAAGATCCTGGCAAACGCGATGGCGACCCGAATCGAATTAACGCACCTGCTACACCTCGATGCAATCGACTATGTGTACACGGCGAGCAAGTCCAACTCCGGTGGCGTCAGTCTGAGCACTAACGACGAAGTCGGGGCCATGCTTGGTGCGTCGGTTTATTTCTTCGAAAAATACCTCGATTCACAAATCAGGCCTCGAACGGCCGATCGCGCCGATGTTAACCGCTTCGCCGCCTGGTATCGCGGCGCCGACGTTCAGATCACGGCCACCGTTGCTCGAACCTCCGCCAGGAACTTGAACGATTCCGGCGACGAATTGAGCCGTGACGCTCAACTGCGATTCCGCGAGTCTGTAATGCAATCAACTTTTAACGGCAATCACGCAATCGGCACGGATGTATCGCACTAACGGTCCGAAGCCGCGACGCCTGGCCTCCGCTGGGCGTCGCATTTTCTTGGGGAGGAAATGAACATGATCTGTTTTCTGCTTATGATCCGGTTATTCGTCCGGTTTGCCATCCCGCATCGGCGACGGGTGTTGGCAGTTGTTCTGGTCATCCTGGTGGTGCACCGAGCCGCCGCCCAAACTCCGATGCTGGTGCGCGTCGTTGTCCTTGACACCTCGGGCAGCATGGCCGGATCTCGAATGGACTCCGCCAAGGCGGAAATTCTCTCCCTGGCCCGGTCCTTGCCACCGAGCGTTTCGCACCCAATTGTTCTGGTACCGTTTCACAAAACCGCCCACAACGTTCGCACCTTCACCGACCTGGCCTCGTTTGAGCAGATGGTATCTTCATTGCCTGCTAACGGCGGAACCTCCATCGCATCCGGCTTACGGCGGGCAATCTCCGAACTCGGCCCCTACCGACAATCCTCGCAGCTGATTCTTTGCCTGTTCACCGACGGCGAGGACGACAAAGTCCAATCCATTGCCGATGCCGAAGAGGAACTCAACAAATTCCTCGCGGTTCGCAGTCAGCAGAAACTCTCTTCGCTGGTGTTCGCCAAGCGTTGGGAAGGCGCGAACGCAGCTCTACTTCGGAAAATCGTCGACCGGGGCAACGCACAGCTCATCGACGCGGGCGAACTGAAAATCGTGCCGGTGACCCTGAAGCCAAACGTTCGCGTCGATCGCATCGCTTGGCACAGCAAAAAGCCGCTCACGTTGGAAGTCATTGGCCAAGCGTCTATTGACCTTCAAGGCGTTTCGTTCGACTCCCGCATGCCGCTTCAGCAACTTCGGTGCACCTATGGCGGCGCAAACTTTGGTCCCTGGCACATGATTCCAGGCCAGCCGAGTTCCGTTCCAATTTCTCTGGAATTTCCCGTGACGACAGACGTCCTCGTTCATGGGACCACGACTCTGCATTTTTCCGTTGAACGAATTCAACCGATTTCGGCCCTAGGTGCCGTCGCGCTTCCGCAAGTCCAGCCAATCAGCGTGCCGATTTCGATTCCCGCCACCGTGCTTCCTTGTAAACTCAGCGCGACCTGGAAGGCAACGAAGCCTCCAAAGTGGTCCGACTCGTTTGCCTTAAAGCCGACCTGGCATGGTCTCATCACGGGCGAAGTGGTGGCGACTTCAGCAACGCCATGGCATCGCCCGCTCAAACTCCGGGCCCATTTGTCCAAGGGAACATGGAAAGGTGGCACCGACACGATCGAGCTCTCTGCACCGGGTCCGTTTTCTTTTCCCATCGCCATTGAAGGCGATCCAATCGCGGCACACGTGCCTCAATTCTCCGTTTCGCTCACATTGCGAATCGAGTCCATGGACTTTCAAGCGACGCCAAGCGAAGTTTTGTTAGTGGCCGACAGCCCGCTGCCGGATCCGATCAAGTCCACGATGGACGCCAAAGTTGTCCGCGTTGGAACACCGACTTGGGTGGACTTGGCAAAAAGCTTGGCCGAATTCGACGTCGACGCGGAGTTCAATGTGCAGGGGCCGCTTCCGGCCAACACCAAGGTCCTACTTCACTGCCCACCATCGATTCCGGAGCTCACGATTCATCCCGGGACCCTACGCGAGGGCATGCAACTCGTTCGCTTGAAGATGATTGGGAATCTCCCAATCGCCCCTGGTGTCGGCAAATTCTCGATTCAGGTACAGCCGCCCGCAAATTCGCAGGCGATTGAATTCCCCGCCGGACCAGTTCTGGATTTTGCGGTCTCCGGCCTTGACCCCGTTCAGTTGGCCATCCTCGGCGCGGACGGCCAGGCCGCTCCTGAGATCTATGTTCGCGATCGAACGCTTCCAATCCAACTGGTTGGCACACCCACGATCCTCGCGGAGCTCCCTCCAAATGCCGCCAATGGCCTTTTCGCCGAAGTGCGTTTCGGCTCCTTGCTAGGGGCGCATCGGGTGCCTGACCTACCGATTCACGTCGGCTTGCGGACACCCGTTTCTATATTGCACGCTCCCGAGTCCTTTTTTTTTGATTCGACCATTGAGGAGGTAATCGACACCCAGCCGTCACCCCCAGTTCCTGCGGTGGTTGGGTCCAAACAAACGTGCCGAGTCACGTTCGAAGCGCCCTTCAAACGATTGCTTTTCTGGCTAGTTATGGCCCTGTCGGCCGGAATCGCCCTGGCCTTGCTCATTAAAATTCTCGCGCCCCGCCAACTGTCATTTGACGATTCCCACCCGGAGGAGGCGGGATGTCGATGACCATCGTAACGAGCGACCTCCTCGGGATTCTCGAAAACGGCGAACTCAGCTCGCTCTTCGCAACATTGATCGTGGTATTGGCCGTTGCCCGCATTTTTCCCAAGTACACCGACAAACAAACCTCCTCAATGTTCGCCTCCGTGCGTTCGTTGCGTTCGCAGTTTACGCGTGTCAACGGTGGACAGGCAAAGGGGACGAAAGTGCCCTGCTGGAAATAGTTCTTCGGTCGTGCGTCGCCTCGGCTTTCGCTTTCGCGTTCGGGCAGATCGTTCAGGCCACCATCGCGAGTGTCGACGATTCATTCAAATCTGGGTGGAACGTGGAAAATCGAAAAATCGATAGCTGGCTGTTCTGGGGAGGCATCGCCCTGTCCGTCGTCACTGTCGGACCGGTGCCGATGATCCCCTTCGTCTTATTGAAGGTTTCTCGTGCGTTCTGCCATCTCCGGACCGCCATGGACCATTTCTTGGAAAAGAGACGACAAAAG
>WBZS01000671.1_pt1 | contig 19666 bp, 21 predicted proteins | sample 5204201 | NCBI WGS metagenome assembly WBZS01 (sample SAMN12344357, study PRJNA552823) | activated sludge metagenome | biome: Activated sludge suspended growth; feature: Nitrification reactor; material: Wastewater; isolation source: activated sludge from nitrification reactor of wastewater...
GTTTTGCCACGAATTTCACGAATTGATACGAATTCTCACGAATGGGGATCGTTCGTGCCAATTCGTTTCAATTCGTGAAATTCGTGGCAAAGAGACCGGTCCTCGCGAATAAGATGCGATAGCCCTGCGATTGCCCTGCTCAAACTGCAGTTCAGGCATCCGGTGTTGTAAAATCGCTAGACGAATACGTTTCAGCCGAATACGGTGCCTATGGATGCCCAGCAGCCCAATGCGGTGACTGTCGCGATTCTGGACGATGACTATCCCCTGCACGACTACGTCCGCTTCCAGCTTCAGGGCCGAAGCGACATCGTCCTGACCGCCGAAGGCTGGGCCGGCGAGGACCTGGCCGGCATGCTCGAGGCGCGCCCCAACGTGCTGCTGCTCGACGTCATGATCCCGGCCCGTCGCGGCGGCTACGCCGTCGAAGATCCCTTCCCGACGCTCGAGGAGCTGGCCAAGCTCACGCAATCTCTTAAAGAACTGCAGACACGCGTGCTCCTGCTCTCGACCGAGTTTCACTACGACGTGCTCGACCTTGGCTTCGCCTCCGACACGGTCTGCGGGTATCTGCTCAAATCCGATCAGCGCACGCGCGACCTGCCCGCGCGGATCCTCGAGGCTATGTCGGGGCAGCTGGTCTTCTCAAACAAGGTCAGCGAATCGCTGGGCGCGGGACCGCGTCGCGCGATGCTCGATCTCAGCCCGGCCGAACTCGACCTGATGCTGGCGCTCAGCAAAGACGTCCGCGCGACGCCGCGCGACCTGGCCGGCAAGCTCTTCAAGTCCGAACAGACCGTCAAGAACCAGCTCAGCGCGGTGATGAAAAAACTCGATGCGCCGACGCGCGGCGCGGCGCTGGTCATCCTCATGCAGCAGGGCATCATCCGCTTGCGCGGCACGGGCCCGCTCTCTGCGCCGGGTCACGTCTGAACCGATGACCGCTTCGGCCGCCACCGAACCCGATCTCCCGGCGTCGTTGCGCCGCCTGACGATCACGGCCAGCATCGAGCTCTTGCTCCGGGCCGGGATTTTTGGGCTGGTCATCAGCCAGTACACGTTCGGCGGCAGCATCCTGCCGCTCACGTTCACCTACGCCCTGGCCTACGCCGTTTTTTCGCTGATCTCGTCATCGCTCAACGTCTACTTCGCCCGGTTCTCGCCTCCGCCGTTGGTCATGACGAGCGCGGTCATACTGATCGTCATCGGCGCGGTGTTGATCACGTTGCAATGGAACGGTCTGACGACGCCCTGGCTGATTGCGGCCGCCGTGCCCGTCATGCTACCGCTGGTCGTCCTGATCTATCGGGCGCTCCGAAGTTCGCGCACCCTCCTGGCGCGTTCGGTCGAGAACCTGGTCTACCCCGTGATCGGCGACGGCCTCGAGGGCGTTGCGCCCGAGATGATCGGCGGCGTGATCCTGATCCTGTTCGGCCGCCAGGGGATCCTGAGCATCGGCGTGTTGGGCGCTATCGGCGCGCTCCTGTTCGTCGCGATCAGTCCGCAGGCACTGCGTGCTCGCCGAGCGGAGGGCACGGGCGTCACCGTCAGTCAGCTACTCGGCGACATCAACACCGGTCTGAACAGCGTCCTGGCTCACCCACGGCTGACGAACCTGCAACTGGCGGCCCTCGGGGCGAACTTCGTCCTCAGCGCGGTTTCCAGCCTGCTCTTTCCGCTGTCGCTTTTGCGTGGCAACGGAAAGCCGGATGTGTTGCTCTGGATCCAGGGCGGCGCCCTGCTGGGCGTGTTGGTCGGGGTGCGCGTGCTCAACGGCTATCGCTCGCGCATGGGGCGCCCTGTCATCTTCTTTGGTAGCTTCATCGCCACCGGATTGCTTTCGCTGCTTGTCATGGGGTTGAACGTCCCGGTCTACGTCTGGGCAGCGGGATACAGCGTGCTGGCCTTCGTCTCGCTGAGCGCCATCTCGCCCATGTTCAATCAGGAGCGGTCCAGAGTGTCCGAAACCGCGATCCTGCGTGTGGCCGACCAGGTGAGCTTCTCTGCCAGCGTGCTCGGCATCGCGACGGCCGGTATCGTGATCGAGCGCATGTTGACCCCGGCGCTGGCGCCGGGCGGCATCCTGGAGCCCTGGCTAACGCCGTGGATCGGCACCGGGCCGGCCGCGCCGCTGGCCGCCTACTGGTTGATCGGCGGTCTCGCGCTCCCGATCGTGGGCATCATCGCCTGGCAGGATTTCGTGCGGCGACCGATCGGGCCGGTTGCCGTTCGTCCGGTCCTGGATGAGACCGTGCTGGCAACGCCTCCGGCGCTCAGGCTGCCCGCCAGCCGGATCGCGATCGCGATTGGTTTGGCCGTCGTGGCCAGCATGATGGTCGCGATCGGGTTGGGCAGCCGCGCCGGCGAGGTGTACACGGTTGTGCTGAGCGTGTGCGCCGTGATTTACATCCTGGTGAGCGTCTTGCTTTGGGTGGGGTGGCCGCGTGCTCGCCTCGGGGCGGGCGAGGCGGCGACGACGTTCGGGCTGGCGGGCCTGGGCCTGGCGGCGCTGGTCGCCGGCACGCCGATCCAGGGGCTCGCGGCCGTGACGTTGCCGTTGGCGGCGACCCGACTGCCCCGTCTGAGCTGGCTACCGATTACGGGCGTGCAGATCCCGCCCTATGTCAGCGGGGTCATCCGCGTGCTGGGCCAGTTCGGCGCCATCGTCGCCGGTGTCAACGCCCTGATCTGGTTGGGGCCCGTCGCCGGTCACGATCTGGCGATCTGGCTGACGGCCCTGACGCTCTTCGTCGGCGGCGTGATCTATCTGGTCGGCGCGGTGCTCAGGTATCTCGCCACGCACCGTTCGGTCCAACGCACACAGCTTGGCCTGCTTGCCGGTGGCGGTGCGCTGCCGCTTGTCCCGACCATTATCGGCGCCGCTCTGCTGGCCTACGTCTTCCCCGATCTGCTCAGCGCTGCGCCCATCTGGGTGTCGGCCGCAGCGTTGTTCTCATTGCTGACGCCGATGACATACGGCTTCGTCTTCTGGAACCCGCCCGGCCGAATGATGCGGCTCGAGCGACGGATCGCGCCTGTGCTGTGGGTCATCGTCATCGCCACGCTGTACGTGCTCGCGAGCCTGGCGCTGCGCGGCTGGGGCGTGCCGTGGGCCGTGGATATCGGCCTGGCCGTCGCGGCCATCGTCGTGGCCGTGGTCGGGCTGCGCGACTGGATGCCCGTGATCGCTCATGGACGCGGCAGCGATCTCGAACGCTCACTGCTGCGGCGCCCGACTCTGGAAGCCGTCGATCAGGCGCTGATCGACCTGGCCGAGCAGCTGAACGTCCCGGGCCTCATCCTGGCGCACGAGCAGCCCGGCCGACGAGGGTGGATGCTGCGTCGCACGCTCGAGACCGAGGCCCTGACGCTCGACGAATCCACACTACCGGCCGCCGCCCCCGACGACTGCCTGGTCGCGGCCGAGGCCGCGCCGGGCACCGGCTGGCTGGCGGCCCCCTGGGTGGCCGTGGCACAACCGATCCGGGTCGAGGGGCAACCGGCGCTGGCGTGTCTGCTCCTGCCGCGACGTGGGCGCCCTTACCTGGACGCCGATCTCAAACTTGTGGCGCAGGTCGCCGACGCGCTGGCCACGCCGCTTCAGGTGATCACCTTGCGCTGGGCGGCCCTGCGGCCGTACCGCGAACGTGAGCAAGCGCAACGTGAGGAGCGCACGCGGATCGCGCGGCGGCTGCACGCCGAAGTCCTGCAATCGCTCGCGCCCCTGCCCGGCTATCTGGCGATCGCGGCGCAACGCAGCGAAGACGCTTCACTCCGCGAGATGCTGTCGCGCCAGGAGCAGGAGGTGGTCAAGGTCGACGACGCGATCCGTCAGGTCGTCACCGCCATCCGTCCGGCCTCGCTGAACGCGCCGCTGGCGGTGCTGATGGAGCAGGCCCTGCGCCGCGCCGCCACGGAATCGCCGGACGTTCAGTTCCAGAGCGACATTCAGGTGCAGCGAGATTTCGATCTGCCGGTCGAGGCAAAGTGGCCGGTGCACAACATCGTCGACAATGCGTTGAGCAACGCGCGCAAGCACGCGCAGGCCAAGAACGTCTGGCTGACGCTGCGGCGCGAGGGCCTGCACCTGGTGATCGTGGTCGAAGACGACGGCGTCGGCATCCCGCTCAAGGAGGGCGAGACCGACGCCCTGGCCCTGATCCGCAACGGGCACTTCGGTCTGGCCGACATGTTCGACGACGCCGAGCAACTCAACGGTCGTCTGGCGATCGGTCGCCGCATGTCCGGCGGCACCTATGTGCGGCTGTGGTTCCCGGTTGAGGCCGAGCGATGACGCCCGCCGCCACGCTCAGAATTAATTGATCTTCGCCGCCACCACGTCGGCTAAACTTGGCCCTGTCACGCTCAGGCGGACCGCATCGGCATTCGTCTGCGCTCAGCGGTCCGCCATCCAGTCGCCGTCCCAGGGAGTGCCGTATGTCCATCGCCACCGACCTCGCCCGGATCGTGCTGCAAGAGGAGCGGCTGCAATTCGAAAGATTTGACGCCAACACGGCCTGGGAGATCGGGAGCCGCCTGAAGGCCGCGGCCGAGGCCAGGGGCCTGTCGGCCGCGATCGACATCTCGCTGCACGGCGGGGCGACGTTGTTCTTCTTCGCCATGCCGGGCACGACGCCCGACAACATCGACTGGATCCGGCGCAAGCGCAACGTGGTCCTGCGCTTCCAGCGCAGCTCGTACGCGATCGGGCTCGAGTTGCGCCAGAAGAACACGTCGCTGCGCGAGCGGAGCGGCGTCGACGACCGCGATTACGCCGCGCACGGCGGCTGCTTCCCGCTCAAGCTGAGCGGCACCGGCTGCGTGGGCACGATCACGGTCTCGGGTCTGCCGCAGCGCCTGGATCACGGGTTGATCATCGAGGTGCTGGCCGCGTATTTGAACCAACCGCTCGACGAGCTCGCGCTGGCCGAGGCCGAAGCGCCCTGACTCGTCTGTTCTCTTCGGAGTGATCGATGAAAGCGTCTATTTGTATCGATGCCGTTTTGCCCGGTCTCGAGCCGGCCGAGCAGATCGCGCGCGTCGCGGCCGCCGGCTTCGACGCCGTCGAGTTCTGGTCGTGGCGCAATCGGGACCTGGATGCCCTGGTCAGCGCCTGCGACCGGCACGGCGTGCGCGTCGTCAGCTTCACGGGCCACCACGAGGGCGACCCGATCGCCGCGGCGGCGCACCCGCTCTTCATCGCCAGCGTGGCCGAGACGGTGCCGGTCGCGCGCAAGCTCGATTGCCGCGCCCTGCTGCTCCTCAGCAACGTCCTCGGACCAGGCGGACGACCGGTGAACACGCACGACGACCTGAGCGACGAAGCCAAGGCCGCCAACCTCGTCGCCGCGCTCAAGCGCGTGCTCGAAGAGACGCCCGAAGACATCCACTTCAACCTCGAGCCGCTCAACACGCGGATCGACCACCCCGGCTACTGGCTGAGCGACATGCGCACCGGCGCGCGTCTGATCCGCGAAGTCGGCGATCCGCGGCTCAAATTGGTGTGCGACCTGTATCATCAGTGCGTCATGGGCGACGACCTCGTGGCGATCGTGGCCGAGCACCTGCCGCACATCGGGCACTTCCATCTTGCCGACGTCCCCGGCCGACACGAGCCCGGCACCGGCGCGGTCGACTGGCTCCCCGTGCTGCGGCGCATCAAGCGCGGCGGCTATCGCGGCTATGTGGGCTTTGAGTTGTTCCCGGCGGGCTCGGCCGACGTCGCGCTCGCGGCCATCCAGAAGTTGTGGGGGTCGATCTAGGAGCGATCAGCGCAGACGCCGGGTCAGGTACAACACCAGATCGTCGTCGGCTGCTACGGAGGCGCCGGGCCGCACGGGCTCGGCGCCCGAGATGATCCCGCGGCCGTCGGGAACGTACCCGCGACGCACATAGAGCACCTGGGCCGCGCCGTAGTTCGCGGTCAGACCGACGCCGATGCCGGCCACCGGCGAGCGCTCGGCGATCAGGGCCTCGGCACGATCCATGAGCGCGCTGCCGATCCCGCGCCGCTGAAAACGCTCGAGCACGTTGAAGTCCGCGATCTCGGGGATCGCGGCTTCTCGAAACGCGGAATACCACGACTCCCAGAGCACGTTGAGGTAACCGGCGAAGACGCCCTCGACCTCGGCCACCAGCGTGATGCGCCGGCCGCTCTCCTGCTCGGTCGCGTAGGCGTGGTACTGCTCGGCGGGCTTGTGCCAGCCCTGCGCCGCGAAGGCCGCCGCGATCGGCTCAGCGTCATCGCGTCTCAGCCGCCGGATGACCAACGTTGTTCGGGGCGCCGATTCTAACCTTCGACCTGACAGGTCCATACGTGATCCTCGGATTCCAAAAGGTTTTGCAAATCGTTTTCACCGAAATCCGGCGGAAACTCTAACCTTGAGGCCGGCTCACGTCGAGCACGATCGGGTTGATCAACAGCCGGCCCGCGCGCACCGTGCACAGGTTGAAGCCGGGCTGGGAATAGACACGCATGCCCGCGCAGGTCGGGTCCCACTGATTGACGACGCCCGGCGCCGTGATCGAGACCGAGCCCGCAAACGCCCCGACGACGCTGAAGTGCAGGTGCCCGCCCAGCACACCCAAGACCGCGTGCGGGGCCAGGATCTCGGCCAGCTCGCGCGAATCGGCCAGCTGGTCCTCTTCGACGTTGGCGATGCCCCACAACGTCACCGAATGGTGCAGCACGATCAGGGCCTGTCCGTGCGGCGTGCGCTCGAGCTCCGCAGCCAGCCACGCCCGCTGTGCCGGGCCCAGCGCGCCCGAGACCTTGCCCGTCACCTTGCTGTCGAGCATGAAGACGTGCAGATCGCCGACGACGCGCTTGTAGTAATACTGCGCCTCTTCGTCGGCGCCTGCCTCACCCAGCACGGCCTTGCGGAAGGGCGCTCGGCGATCGTGGTTGCCGAGACCGTACAACACCGGAACATTGAAGGCCTCGAGCTCCGGAAGCACCACCTCGCGGAACAACACATAGCTCTCCGGGCCGCCCGCGTCCGACAGATCGCCGCTGACGATCACACAAGTGGGCCGGGCATCGGCGGCCCGCGCCATCGCCACGACGCGGCGCAACTGCCCGAGCGCATCGACATCGTACGACAACCCGCCGGCCCGGTCGGGCAGATGCAGATCGCTCAGATGAAAGAAGGATTGGTCAGGGATCGACGCCATAGGTCGCTTCACACTTGGAGTGGGTTGTGAATCACGCGCGACGATCGCCGCGCCGACGCATTGTACATGTGGGAATCTCAAGACAGAGTCTGAGAAACAATCTCGACCACTTTCAGACCACTGTCTCGTGAGCGCTCTCTCGGGACCCCTTCAGCGCGACCGCGACACCGTTCGTGCACGGCCTCACGGTCGCAGCGAGCGCCCGGGGACGAGGGGCGCAAACAGAACAGATGAGCCTGCTTTTTCCGCTCCGGGGGCCTGCTTGACTTTACCGAACACATGATCTAAAATGTAGGTCAGATTCGCTCATTTGTGCCATTGGTGGCGGGTGAAGTTTCTCCCAGCCACATGGGAGTCGAGCATGGCAAAAGGCAAGCTTTCGGCGCGGCAGGTTGAGATCCTGCGCTTTATCGGCACTTTCGCGGAGGATCGGAATTATCCGCCCACGATTCGTGAGATCGGCGAAGCCGCAGGCATCTCGTCGACATCGGTCGTGAACTACAACTTGACCAAGCTGGAGCGCGAAGGCTTCATCCTGCGTGATCTCAAAGTGTCGCGCGGGGTGCGCCTGACGGAGGGCGGCGAGCGCGCAGCCGGTGTCGCCAGTCGACGCCATGCGTTGGCCGCGGTGCAGGTCCCGGTCGCGGGCTTCATCTTCGCCAGCGAGCCCGTGATGGTTGGCGACACCGCCCAGACCTCGTCGGACGAGTACATCGAGCTGACCCGCAACCTGGTCAACGACACCGGCGATCTGTTCGCCCTGCGCGTCAAGGGCGACTCGATGATCGACGCCATGGTCGCCGACGGCGACATCGTCGTCATGCGGCGCGCCGATCAGGCCCGAAACGGCGACATGGTCGCGGTCTGGCTCACCGATCGCAATGAGACCACGCTCAAGTACTTCTTCCGTGAAAACGGCAAGGTGCGCTTGCAGCCCGCCAACCCGACCATGGGTCCGATCATGATCGACAACCCGGCCCAGGTGCAGGTGCAGGGCAAGGTCGTCATGGTCATGCGCCAGATGGCGAACTGAACGGTTCGTCTCTTTGATCGATCACGGCGGGCGCCCCCAGGGGCGCCCGCTGTCGTTCTTGCCGTGAGGATCATGGGCGCGCAGCGCGAGCACAATCCACCCTACCCGTGCGCCTGGATCGCGGCCCAGGCCTTCTCTTCAACCGCCTGTACTCTTAAAGAACCCCACGCCGAACGTGTTATCCCATCGGTCTCTATCGCGCGACCCGGTCACCCCCGGCGCGCCACGTTTCAGGAGTCTCACGATGACCCTTCCACCTCAAGTCAACCGCCCGATCGGGTTTTGGGTACGACGCGTCGACCAGTTGCTCGAGGCGCAGATCGCGCGCGCCCAGAATGCCGAGGGCTTAACTCGCACGCGCTGGCAGATCCTCAACGTGTTGACCGAGCTAGGGAGCGCCGCGACGAGTGAGGTGGCCGACGCCCTGCATGCCTTCATCGACGCCGTAACGGCCGACAAGCATCTGCTCGAATTGGCGGAGGCCGGTTGGGCCACATCCGCAGACGGGTCCTGGCGTTTGACTGAGGCCGGCGTCGGCGCACATGCAGCCGCATTGGAGCGCCAGAGCGTCGTACGGCGGCGCGCCATGGCCGGCATCAGCGAAGCCGAATATGCCGCCACCGTGCACGTGCTGCAGCAGATCACGCGCAACCTCGAGGAGGCCGAGCAGTTACAATCGGGCGCATGACATCTCCCTTGATCCTCTGCACCAATGACGACGGCGTCGAGTCGCCCGGTCTGTGGACGGTAGCCGATGCGCTGCGCGCGCTGGGTGAGGTGGTGATCGTCGCTCCCGACAAGCAGTACACGAGCGTCGGCCGCGCCCACCCCGCCAACGTGACCGGTCGGGTGACCGACATCTCGCGCGAGATCGGCGGCAAACGCCTGACGGCCTACGCCGTCGACGCCAGCCCCGGCCAGTGCATCCACCACGCCGTGCTCGAGCTGCTCCCGCGGCGGCCCGATCTCGTGGTCTCGGGCATCAACTACGGCGACAACGTCGGCACCGGGCTGACCGCCTCCGGCACCATCGGCGCCGCGCTCGACGCCGCCTCGATCGGTCTGCCGGCCCTCGCAGCCTCGATGGAGGTCGACGAGGCGCACTTCTTCTCGAACGCGGACCACATCGACTTCACCCAGGCCGCGGCCTGGACGCGGTTCTTCGCCGAACGCATGCTCGGTCGCGCGCTGCCCTTCGACGTCGACATCCTCAAGGTCGAAGTGCCCGACAACGCCACGCCCGAGACGCCCTGGCGCGTGACCCGCCAATCGCGGGCCGCGTTCTACAAGCCGTACCGCACCAGCAACGACCTGCAACACCCCGGTCGCATCCGCTGGCGACAGCACATCGACCCCTCCGCCGGCGCGGATTCCGATATCCAGGCCGTCGCCGACAAAGTCGTCTCGGTCACGCCGCTCACGATCGACCTGACCTCGCGCCTGGCGCTGGCCGATCTGGAGCGTTGGCTGGGGCGATAGGCGCCGACATCCCGGTTACTCCCCCATGCACCACGCGAAGGGGCGACGCAAGGCTGCGTCGCCCCTTCGCGTGGTGCGTGCGGATCGAGCACTGCCGCGCTACAGCGTCTGCCAGATGAGGATCACGCTCGAGAGGAACAACAGCGCGATGATCACGCCCTCGAAACGCTGCGGGTCGAGACGCGTGACGACCCGGCGCGCGAGGAACACGCCGATGGGCACGAAAACCAGCGCCCACGAAAGGTCGAGCGTGCGCTGGAGGTTCAGGATCCCGGCGTAATAGAAGAACGGGATCTTGACCAGGTTGAGCACGGCGAAGAAGAGCGCGCTCGTGGCGATGAACGGGCGCGGTTTGATCTTCTGCAACAACAGGTAGGCGTTGAACGTCGGGCCGCCGTTGTTGAAGAGCCCCGAGAACATTCCGGCCAATCCGCCCGCGAGCGGGCCGTGCCAGGGCTGAGCGACGTAGCGCCACGACTTGAGCCGATCGCTGGCGAACTTGTAAGCCACCAGGATCACGATAAACCCCGCCAGGATCAGACGCAGGCCGTTGGCCGAGACCGAGGTCAGCAGCCACGTCCCGAGCAGCGAGCCGACGGCCGCCGCAGGCAGCATGCTCCAAAACACGCGCATGTCCCATTCGCCGCGATAGCTGTACACGGCAAACCAGTCGCCGAAGATCAGCATCGGCAAGAGCACGCCGGTCGCCTCGGCCGGCGGCAACGTCAGGGCCAGGATCGGGGTCAACAAACCGCCCAGGCCGCCGAAGCCGCCTTTGGTGAACCCGACCAGAAAAGCGACCGCAGCGACAAGGACCAGCGCCAGGGGATTGAGGGACATAGCTTGTGATGGAGTCATGTGAACCAGGGATGAAGCGCCGATCGCTCAGCGCAGCAGAAAGGTCACGGTCAGTGTGACGACGGTCAGGCCGGTCAGCAGCGGCGTCAGAGCCTCCGGACCGAGCACGGCCACGCCCAGGCCGATCAGATACGGGATCGTCATGCTGGCCACACCGGAGCCGCCCAACGCGATCGCGTTGAGCTCGGGGCGCCACATCGGGTGACGGCGCACGCCCCACACCAAAAGCGTCGGGAAGACCACGCTCTGCCCGAGCCCGGCCAGCGCGAAGCCCAGCCAGCGCGCGGGCGACCAGGCCGTCAGCGCGATCCCGATCACGGCCATGGCCAGGCTGACGCGCACCATCCGCATCAGACCGAGTCGATCGACGAGCGGTCCGACGAACCACCGCCCCAGCGTGAACAGCACGAAATAGCCCGCCGTCGCCAGCACGCCCAACACGACGCCCTCGCCCAGACCGGCGAAGAACGTCGTGGCCCATGACGAGGTCGAGTTCTCGAGCCCGACATAGATGAAATAGATCAGGCCGAACGGCGCCATCACGGCCCAGGCGGTCGGTCTGACGCCGACGCCCGTGGGCTCGCCCGGCGCATCGGCGGGCGCATCCACCCACGGCCAGCGCAGCACCAACGCCAACGTCAGCAGCACACAGGCCAGCGTCACAACGCCGATCCAGCGCCACGGTTGCCCGCCCGCGATCAGGGCCGCCGTCACCAACGCCGCGATGATCCCACCGATGCCCCACATGCTGTGCAAGCGGTTGAGCGTCCCGCCCGGTCTGTCGCCGGCGAGATACTCGACCACGCGATTGAGTTGCACCTCGATCAGCGAACTGCCGCAAGCCTCGAGCCAGACCGCGGCATACAACCACGGCAGCGGCAACACCATGACCCCCAACAATCCCAGCCCCATAAGCACGACGCCGACCGCGCTCCCGGCGCGCAGCCCGATGCGCTTCGCCACCGGGTTGGCCAGAAGCGTGCCGCTCAAGAAGCCGAGGCCCGAGAGCGAGAAGATCAGGCCGAGGGCCTCGGGCGTTGTGGCGTTCTCGATGGCCAGCAGGGGCAGCACCGGCCCAAGGAAGTTGAGCGTCAGGCTCTGGGACATCATCGACAGATAGGCGCCCGGCAAGACCTGATGGAGTGCGGCCGGGGGACCGGCTGCGCGGCGAGCGGCGGAAGTCATGGCGAAAGTGGGGGACAGATCGCTGAGCCCGACGAGCCGAGCGCGATCGGCACATTGGGCTCAGCGCAGAAGAGACCCGGACGGGATCTCAGGATTTGATGTTCATCCGTCGACCGGTCTTCGCTGACGCCAGGATCGCGTCGCAGATGACGGCGTTCTTGTAGCCGTCCTCGAAATCGGCCCCGTTCGGTGTCACTTGCCCGCCCGCGCCGCCGCGATGCAGGGCGCGGCATGGGCGTCGTTCGGGCCGCCGTTGTCGAAGGGCCGCACGCGAACGTCCTTCACCCGTTTGCGCCAGTCGGTCGCGTAGTCGTCATCGCCGAAACGCCCGGCGGCCGCGCGAACCTCCGCTTCGTTCCGCCCCGCCACCGTGACCCGCTCCCAAGAAAAACAAAAGCGAGGGGCAGGCGCAATCGCGCCCTGTGCCCCTCGCTCCTTGCTCTTGAGCTATTTCCGTTCGAACGCGGCATCAAAGGCGATCGCCGAGGGCGGGAAGTCGAGCCTGCGCACGAACGCGCAGGCCTCGGTCGCGCCGTGCTCGCGATCCATCTTGCCATCCTCCCACTCGATCGAGAGCGGGCCCTGATAGCCGATGTCGTTCAGGGCGCGGATGATCTCCTCGAAGTCGACCGAACCGCGGCCCAGCGTGCGGAAATCCCACGCGCGGCGCGGGTCGCCGAAATCGAGGTGGCCGCCGAAGATGCCGCCCTCGCGCCGCGTCGGCGAGAGGTAGGCGTCCTTCATGTGGACGTGATAGATCCGGTCCGCGAACTTACGGATGAAGCCGACGTAGTCGACGTTCTGGTAGACGAAGTGGCTCGGGTCGTAATTGAAACCGAAGGCCGGCCGGCGACCAAGCGCGTTGAGTGCTGCCTCGGCCGAAGCCACGTCGAACGCGATCTCGGTGGGGTGCACCTCGAGGGCGAACTTGACCCCGACCGAATCGAACACGTCGAGGATCGGGTTCCACATCGTGGCGAAGAACTTGTAGCCGTCGGGCACCAGGTTCGGCGGGTTCGGGGGGAACGAGTACAGGTACGACCAGATCGACGAGCCCGTGAAGCCCGGGACGACCTTGACGCCGAACTTGGCGGCGGCGCGAGCCGTGTCCATGATCTCTTGCTGAGCGCGGCGGCGGACGCCGTCTTCCTGGCCGTCGCCCCACAAGCGCTCGGGCAGGATCGACTTATGGCGCTCGTCGATCTTGTCGCACACGGCCTGGCCCACCAGGTGGTTCGAAATGGCCCAGGATTTCAGGCCGTGCTTGGCGAGGATGTCGTGACGCGAGCGGAGGTAGGCGTCGTCGCTGAGGGCTTTGTCGACCTCGAAGTGATCGCCCCAACACGCGATCTCGAGGCCGTCATAGCCGAACGACTTGGCCTTGGCGCAGACGACGTCAAACGGCAGGTCGGCCCACTGGCCGGTGAACAGGGTGACTGGGCGTGCCATTCTCGGGCTTTCTCCTTGGTATGCGTCGGTCGCGTGCCCGAGGCCGACGTCTAGAGAGGATTGTGTGGTAAGCGTGCTGCAGCGCCAAGTATAACAACATCGCGCATTCGGCCCCAGGCCCTTGGGCCGGCGCGAAATCGCCCAGTGAGGATCAAGCCGGCTCGATTAACGAAAAAAGGCCACGGGGGATGTGGCCTTCGGTGTGGGCAATACAGGGCTCGAACCTGTGACCTCACGGATGTGAACCGTGCGCTCTGACCAACTGAGCTAATTGCCCAAGCGAGTGAGGATTATAACAGCCTTGCTGCGTGGGTTCAAGACGCTTTCGGCCGTTCGGAACGGCCTGGGACGACGCGCCCTTCACGAATTCACACCAATTTCAACGCCGCATACATCGCGCCCGACGTACAGTGGCATTGGCGCATCCCGGCGCTCCCGATATTCTTGCCTTCCGCCGCCATGCTCAAAAAGTTGCCTCCCCTTACTCATCTGCTTGTGGTGCTCGGCCTTCTATGTTCAGCGCTCCTTTCCTTGTTTTCGCCCGCGGGCCGCGCCCTGGCCGGCGAGAACATCTGGACCTGGGTTTCGGGTATCTCCGGCGCCCAGTTCGTCATCAGTTCGGTCACCGACTCCACCTGGATTTACCTGATGGCCTACAACCCGGACCGGCTGTATCGATCCAGCGACGGCGGCGCAACCTGGGTACAGGCGGTTCTTCCACCCGAGAACTGGTACAGAATTACCGCTCCCGTGCCGTACCACTCCGAACGGCTGGTCGCCGTTACCTTTGCCAGCGATGGGGGAATGACCACCCCGAATTACATCAGCCTCGACGCGGGCGTCACATGGCACGCGATGAATGTCATCGCCGAGGAGCATCTAGGGTTTTCGTACGTCGATCCCAACGAGATGTACTCGACCGACGGCACAGCGTTTTTCACATCGGCCGACTCGGGCCAGACCTGGGTGACGACGGGCGCCATCCCCGCAGCCTGCAAATGCGTCTACGACGGCTCCAATCCCGGCTGCGGATCGCAGCAGCCCGTCTCCGAGATCCAGGCGGCGCCGAGTGCGCCCAATGTCATCATGCTCAAGATGCAGTCGGACGAAATCACTCACGATTCCTTGTGTCGCAGCGCCGATCACGGCGCGACCTGGCAGGCTCTCCCGCTGCCGGTCACGAGTACGCACGACTTCATGTTTGATCCGAAGAACTTCAACACAATCTACCTCGGCGCATCCGGCGGCGGTTGGAAAACAACCGATGGCGGCGTCACCTGGAGACCGATGGCGAACGGGTTGACCGAACCGTGGTCCTTCCTCATCGATCCTGAGAACACGCAGAACCTGTTTGCCCTGAACGACAATGCCGTCTGGGAGTCGGTTGACGGAGGCGCAAGCTGGCAGAAGCTTGATGGCGGGATCCCCGGGCTTCAGGTCGGTTCTCTTGCGATCACACGGCGATCGACTCTCCATCTCTATGTACAGGTCGGGCCCTCCGGGCTATGGGAGTTGGATCGCACAACGGCGCAGACCTATTCGGCCTCGATCAACGGCGGCGCGTTGTTCACAAAGACGCCCAATGTCACGCTGACGCTGAGCGCCCCGGCCGGCACGACGCAGATGCAGATCAGCAATGACGGCGGCTTCGCGGGAGCGGCCTGGGAACCTTTCGCCGGACAGAAATCCTGGACCATCACCAGTGTGGGCGAGACGCCGATGCCCCGCACCGTGTATGTGCGCTATCGCACCAACGGCCAGGTTTCGGGTCTCTATCTCGACGACATCGTCCTGGATCGCGAAGGCCCGCACGGCTCCTTCCACATCGACGACCCGCTGGCCGGACCCACCGTCGCTGCGCAAGCGCCGGCCGGGCTGGAGCGTTCGAGCGCCGTCGCCTACAACCTGCTCCTGCCGTTCCTGACGGTCCGCGACATCGCCGGCATGCGCGCCGTTGCGCTTCAGCTGACCGCCGTCGACGAGATCAGCGGCGTCGACAGCATGCGCATCGGCGCACACGCCGACCTCGCCGATGCCCAGACTCTGGACTTCGCGGCGTCAACCGAGTGGTACATCCCGCGCAACGGGAGTACGACGCTGTACGTCAGCTTCGTTGACCGGGCCGGGAACGAATCGCCCATCTACGCTGCGACGACTTCGACCCCTTGACCCGATCAGGGTCGTCCATTGACACGGAAACTCACCCCACCGGCGGCGGCCTGATATCCGCCGCCGGTTTTTATTGGTCTGCCCCACGGGCCGATCGCAGATAGATCCGCCCGGGTGTCCTTCAGGTCATGATCTCCTCAAGGGAACATTTGTGCTATCCTTGCCGAAGGAGGCTCCCCATGACCCATCCACTGGTCGATCAACTTCGGTTTGCGCGCAATGAATTCCAACGCGGCCTACTCGGCGTCACCGACGCCGAGGCGCAACGCCGCTTCGCGCCGATGAACAGCATCGGCTGGAACATCGGGCATCTGGCCTGGCAGGAGCAGCGCTACTGGCTCACACGCGCGCAGAACATCGTGCTTCGCTCGGACGTCCAGGAGCAGTACCGCTATGGCGCGCCGGCTTGCACGCCCAAACTGGATGACGTGCAGGCCGCCTGGCGCGAGATCACGACCGCCGCAGATCCCTGGCTCGACACCCTGACCAGCGAGCGACTCACCACGGGCGTCCAGGTCACGCGCATCGACGGTCAACCGGGCGTGATCACGTTCGGGTCGCTACTGCTGCGCGCGATCTATCACTACTGGTATCACAACGGCGAGAACCAGGCGATCCGCCAGATGCTCGGCCACACCGGCCTACCGGATTTCGTCGGGAACATCGACGACGAAGCGCCGTATCGGCCTGAGTGAGTGCGCCGCCTGCGGCCCGCGCTCATCCTTCTCATCGCGGAGGTCCGGCCATGTCCGGCTCGTTCATCTATCCACCGCGCCTGCACGCCGGCGATGTCATCGGCATTGCCGCGCCCTCTACTCCGATCGGCGCCGCGCACCGGGCCCAGCTCGAACACGGCACAGCGTTCCTGAGGAGCCTGGGCTTCGAGGTGCGTCTCGCTCCTCAGGTCGAGACGCACAGCCTGGGCTTTGCCGCCTCCGGCGCCGAGAAGGCGGCCGACATCAACGCTCTCTTCGCGGACCCTGACATTCAGGCGATCATGTGCGCGCAGGGCGGCATGACCGCAAACGCCTGTCTGGCACACCTTGATTGGGCTTTGATCCGTGATCATCCCAAGCCCTTCATCGGCATCAGCGACATCACGGTCTTGTTGACCGCGATCACGGCGCGCACCGGCGTGGTGACGTTTCATGGCGACGATCTGCTGTGGGGCTTCGGGCGCAAGAACACGGTGTACAACCGCTCCGAGTTTCTCGCCGGTCTGGTGGCGGGTCGTTGCGGCCCGATCCCGCCGAACCGGCCGCGCCGCGCGCTGCGGTCGGGCACGGCGCAGGGTCGATTGTGGGGCGGCAACCTGACCGCGCTGCTCAAGCTCGCCGGCACACCCTGCTGGCCCGACCTGACTGGCGCGATTCTGTTCCTCGAGGACATCGACCTGGCTGCGGATCGTTGCGATTGCGAGCTCACGCAGCTCTTGCATCTTGGCGTGTTCGACCGCATCGCCGGCGTCGTCATCGGCTTCATCGATGGGCAGGATGGGGTCGCGGATCCCGGGCAGAGCCTGGGCGAGATCCTGCTCCGCCTGACGCCCGATCGCGGCTTCCCGATCCTCAAGACCGAAGACTTCGGACACAACTGCCCGAACACGGTCGTGCCGGTGGGAGGTCTGGCGGGCGTCGATGCGGATCGTCTGACGTGGGAGTTGCTGGAACCCGCTGTCGCCTAGCCGACCGGGCATGCGCGGTTCGTGGCGCGAGGTTGAGCTGTAAGCCGCGAATTGCGTCGCCGCGCAGTTTTATCGCGCCGCGCTGGTCTATCGCGCCGCGCTGGTCTATCGCGCCGCGCAGGTGATCGGCGCCGACCAGTCGTCGTACACGCCGGCCCGAACGCCCAGATAGGGCGAAGGGTCGAGCGTGTTTTCAAGTCGCGTCTCGTTCATGAACGACCCCTGGCCGTCGTCGCGCACGATGGAGATGTGCAGATGCGTGCCGGTCGGGTTTCCGGGATCGCCCGAGTAGTTGCCCTGACGACCGAGCACGGTGCCGGCTTCGACATAGACCTCGGCCGTCCCGGGCGGGAAAGCCGCGTCGACGAAAGGTGCGCCGTCCGGATCGGCCATGTGCGTGTAGTACACCCAGATCTGTCGCCCAGGCTGAAGCGGGTCATCGGGCACGCGGATGATCACGGTGCTGACCCAATCCGGAAGCCGCGTCAGATATCCGGGATAGGCGGCCACCACCTCGGTCTGATTGAGCCCGTCGGGCGAGAAGATGTCGAAGCCGGTGTGACGATGTCCGGGCCGCCACGAGTCGCCGTAGCCGAACCCCAGATATCCCTCGGTCGGGAAAACGAAGGGCGCACCGGCACAGCGTTCCCCGCGTTGCAGAACCCAGTCGCTGTGCTGGGCCGGAGCCGTCAGGAATTCGCCCAGCCGACCCAACCGGGGCCAGGTGACCACGGTCGGCCAGAGCCAGACGCCGACGCCGACGACCGCGACAAGACCCAGCAGGCCAGTAAGCCACACCCAGCGCTTGAGCGAGCGCGGCAAAGGAGTGAGGGAAGAAGGGGCGCGCACGGGGCCTCGCCTCAGCGCATGCTCTCGGCGAACGTCTTGATCAGGTGCCACGTGCGCACCGGATTGCGCAGGAAGCCGACGTCTTGCAGCCGGCCCGCCCGAAAGGCCGCGTAGAGCTCGCCATCCTCGGGGCTGATCGATTGGACATGGCGAAAGCCCATCGCCCAACCCGCGAACGCGCGCACGCCGATGGCTTGATCGAGCAACACCGTGAACTGGTTGTGCCGCGGGTCACGCTGGATCCGGGAGACGGCGGCGCGCACCGGCGCCTCCGGGCCTTCGAGCACCTGAATGAAGTTCCCGTCGTGGTACAGCAGCAGTCCGGTCAGGCCATCACGCTCGTTGCGCTCCCGGCTGACCTTCAGGATGTCGCCAAGTTCGTCAGGGGTCAGTTCACGAGTCGCCGAGCTGACGTAGGCGACCGTGATCAGGTCGTTCTCAGGGTCCATGAAGTTCCCCTTCCTGATGCTCGGCGAAGAGCATATCGACGACGCCGGCGTCCGGGCCAAGTAACTCCACCAGGACCTCGCCGGCGGCGACGCCCTCCGGCGAACTCATCGCGGCCGTCAACGCAGCCCGGTCGTCGAAGTACAACTCGTGGATCAGGCGCACGTCGCTCGGCCCGGCGGGCCCGCCCTCCACATGGCTGACGGTCACACGCCGAAGCCCGGGCATCCGGTCCGCCTGCGGCACGAACCGCGTGGACCAGCCGATCAAGAAATCGGCCCCCAATTTCGTTTCGTGGAAGATCAAGATCAGCTTATACATGAAGGCGATCCGGGTTCGGCGCAACGCCGAGCCGGAACGAAGTATAGCCCGGTGGCTCGGCCAGCAGGAATTTGGGCGACAAACGGGGGTTGCGGGCCCGGGCTCCGCCCCGGCCCTCCCATCCCCCCGTTTGTCGCCTGCCTCTTCCCGACAGGGCAGACCATTTGCGATATGCGTGGCAGTGCTCGCGCCGCCCCACTTATGACTGCGATCGCCCCGGGGGCGTTACTTCTCGGCGTGCTCGGTGTCGAAGGCCGTGAACGCGATCAGCACCGCCGAGACCACGGCGATAGCGACCGCGAACCACAGCGTGTCGAGCGGGTCCTTCCACTCCGCGAGTTTCTCGACGAACTTCACGGCCATCACCAGGATGACCACGCCGGCCAGCCGCGCCTTGAGTTGATGCAGGGTCTCCACTCGCAGGAAATCGGGGACCGTCAACTCGCCGATGAAGAGCTCGTACAGGCCGATCGCCGTCATCAGGAGCGCGATCGCGACCAGGAAGCGGTCGAGCAGCCCCAGCATGGCGATGGCGCCAGAGGTTTCGCCTTGCGTGACGAACAACTCGATCAACACCGGCACGGCGCTCCAGGCGAAAGCCGCGAAGCCCGCCACTGTCACGATGAGCACGACCGCCACTGCGATGAGGACAAGATACCGAGCCGCTTCGACGAGACGACGCATAGGGCCTCCATGTAGGAACGCCGCTCAAGGGGTCACGGCGGTGTCACAATCGCCGCGCACCGCCCGCGGCGCCGAAGTCGGCTGATTATAATGACGGCATGCGTCGCCAGTGGTGGGGTGTAGCAGCTTCCGTGCTCCTTGGAGCGATCCTGTGGGGGAGCCGCGACGGCCTCTCCGCCTGGGCGTTCGCGCACACGGGTGAAGAGGAGCCGCTCAGTCAGGCGCGGGCCCTGATCCATCTGGCTCTCGGCGCGCTGCGCCCGCCGCTCGACCTGCGAGCCGACATCCCGATCCGCCACACCGGGGTCAACCCGTTCGGGATGAACACTTTCCTG
>WBZS01001374.1_pt1 | contig 19657 bp, 13 predicted proteins | sample 5204201 | NCBI WGS metagenome assembly WBZS01 (sample SAMN12344357, study PRJNA552823) | activated sludge metagenome | biome: Activated sludge suspended growth; feature: Nitrification reactor; material: Wastewater; isolation source: activated sludge from nitrification reactor of wastewater...
GCCACCATTCGCGCGGCGGCGCGGCCGGCGGTCCCACGACGACGGCGTGCGCGACGGTGACGATCAGCAGGGCGACCGTGCCCGAGAGGAAGTTCATCAGCGTGGTGGTCAGCGCGCTGCCGAGCCGCGCCCGCAGCTGCCCGTTCGCCGCCTGCTGCCAGGCGACACCGACGCCGGCGAGGAACGGCAGGATCAGCAGCCACCACCGGACGGCACCGACCGAGCCGGCGCTGAGTGAGATGCCGACGGCGGCCAGTGCCATCAGGCCGCCGATCAGCCGCGGCAGGGTCACCGCGACCACGCCGCCCGGACCGAAACCGACCCGGTCGAGCACCAGCCCGAAGACCACCTGACCGGCGACGAATCCCACGGTGAACAGGGCCACCCCGATGATTCCGACGGCCAGCCCCTGGGTCGCCACCGTGAGCGCACCCGCGACGCCCGGCAGCAACATCCACCACGGAATGCGGCGGGCCCGGACGCCGTCGACGAGGGTGCGGACGCCACGGCGTCCCTCGGGCAGGGCCACGGAGAGGACGGCCAGGATCACCAACCCGGAACCGAACGAGATGCTGGCGGCCGCGAAGCCGTCGCCCAGCCGGACGCCGAGCTGGCCGTTGATCCGCGCCTGCACCGCGGCCAGGGCACCCATCAAGGCGGTGACGGCCAGGGCCGGTGCCGTCCGGATCCGGGTGGGTCGCAGCGTGTTCACTGTCACGCGCCGGCCGCGGGAGTCGAACCCGCACCCGCAGTCGGGTCGATGCGCCCATAGCGCCAGCCAGCCGACCGAGCAGCCTACTCTTCCGCGACCCCGGCCATCCCACCCGGACCACCCCGTCAGAACAATTGAGCAGCAAGATGCTTGTCAGCTAGGTCTTATCGATCTATAATCGAACACATGAACCTGCACCTGCTCGACTCCACGGCGACCGCCGTGGAGCGGCTGCAGCACTCGGTCGAGTTGCGCCGGCAGGCCGACATCGACGAGATGCAGGCGATCGCCGACCTGGCCGCCGAGCACTCCTGGACGACCACCGACGAACTCGACGTGGTGGGCGAGCGGGCCGTGCGTCTCGGCTCGGACGGTTCCCGACTGGTCGGCGAGTTCCTGCTATTGGAGATCGCGGCCATCAAGGGCATCTCGGCCAACGCCGCCACCTGGTTGATTCGCGACGTGATCGACCTCGAAGCACGGCATCCGGCCTTGTGGGGGGCGGTGAGGGCCGGGCACGTCGCGCCCTATCGCGCGTTCCAACTCGCTCGACGCCCGACGGGCGAAGGCGCTCGGCATCCTTGCTACCCCCGACAAAGCCGCCGCGCTCCTCGTCGGTCACACTGCGATCGCCACGAGGTATCGACCGCGCACCACCGTGTACCTGCATTTGAGCGAGGAGGCCGTCACCGGCACCTGCGGTGGCGTCGCCCGCGACGAGATCCTGGGCCCTATCACCCGCAACCAGTTGGCCGAACTGTTCGGCACCCACCACATCACCATCAACCCCGTCGTGCACTCGGGTGCCGAGACGGCCGTCGACAGCTACGAGATTCCGGATCGCATCCGGAAATCGGTCCAGTTGCGCGATGTGTGCGAGGTGTTCCCGTATTCCTCCCGCAGTGCGCGAAAGCTCGACCTCGACCACACGATGCCCTACGTTTCCGGAGCCGTGGCCCAGACAGGACCCGAGAACCTGGGCCCGCTCACCCGACGGGTCCATCGGGCGAAGACCGCAGGGCGTTGGCGACTTCGGCAACCGCGCTCGGGCGTCTTCTGGTGGCGCTCTCCGGCCGGTCGGCAGTACCGGGTGACTCCCGACGGCACCGACGACCTGCACGACTGGTCACCCCTCGAACGCGCCATCAAATGGGAGCTCGACACCGGCTGAGCGTGACGACAATCCCTGACCTCAGTCCGGCAGTATCCGGATCGGGCCACCGCCCGGCAGCCTGAGGATGGAGAAGTGCCGCCGGTCCAGGGTCACCACGCGATCGGTGCGGTATTCGACCGCAAGCACGACGAGGGACGCATCGGTCACCCCGATCGGGACGTCTCGATAGGCCCGCACGATTGATGTCGCCGCGCGCAGTCGGTCCGGCCCGAAGTCGGCAAGATCCCACGCGCCGCCCGAAAGCTCGTCCAGAACGACCTGCTCGGCGTGGGTGCCATGCCGGGTAAGCAGCAGATAGTCCAATTCGGCAATCACATACGGCGAAATGACCAGCGGTTCGGCCGCCTCCTCAATGACCGAAACGACCGACCGATGGCCCGGCTCGTTCGAATCGAAATACGCAAGCAGTGCACTCGTGTCGACGATCACGCCGCGCCAAAACCTTCGAGCAACTCGTCGACACGGTCCGCGATCGGCTCGGTGCCGCTGAAGAGCGCACCGCGCGGCCGCGGCCGCGCCGAGCCCAGCTCACGGCGCAGCGCCTGTCGGATCAGCTCGGCTTCCGACTCGCCCCGGCGAGACGCCTCGCGCGCGAGTTCCGCCTTGAGATCGTCCGGGAGATACAAGGTCGTCTTCACCATGCCATATACGGTACCACCGGTGGCATACATGCCGTCGACCATGCCCAGAAGGTGGCGGTCGTGGCCCGACACCGCGGCCGCCACCCTTGGTCGCACGCTAACTGCGGCCCCTGGTCGCTGATCGCGCGGGGTCGGACTTGGTCCGCGCTATGGTCCGCGCGGGCAGCCCGGGTCTACGGTGAGGCCAGAAATAACGCTGGAGCCCGGATGACCCTCTCACCCCACCCGACCCGGCTGGTTGATCCGACCGACGCCGTTCCGCGTCCCGTGGTCGACGAGATCCATGCCCGGCTCGGTGAGTTGCCGTCGCCCCTGTCGTCCTGGGCGCTCCGGCTCGGCATTCACCGCACGATCACCCCGGCCTCGCTCGGCGTGCTTCCCGAGCGGCTGCTGGGCCAGGCCCGCGCCGCGATCGACGCGCTGTCCGGCGCGGGGCTCGTCGTCCGGGAGGGCAGCGAGGCGGCCTGGCGCTTCGATCCGGTCGTGCATCGGGCCATCGTCCAGCGCTGCCACGAGCGCGATCCGAGGGCCTCGCGCCGCAGCCATGACGCACTGGCGACCGCGCTCGCCCTCGCCGACGACCCGCGGCTCGACGAGGACCTGCTGTACCACGCCCGCTGGGCGGCACGCTGGGACATCCTGGGCCAACTGTGGTGGCGCAGCGGGCAGGCGCTGCTGCTGCGCGGCTCGGACGTGGCCGCGTGGGCCTACCGTGCCCTGCCGCCCGGGGTCGCCGGGCATCACCCGACCCTCGCCCTGGCCGAGATCGTCGCGGAGTCGGCCGGCGGCGGCGTCCACGCCCACAACGGACGCCTGCTGCGGGCGATCGCGTCCGGCGCCACGGTGGGCCTGCCGGAGCTGTCCCGGGCCGCGGGAGCCGAATCGGTGCTCGCCGTGGGCACACTGCAGATCGTCGCCCTGTGCCACACCGGCGACCTCGCCGCCGCGAACGCCTGGGTCGACGCCGTCGAGACCGAACTCGGCCGACGGGCCCAGAGCGTTCCCACCGGGGCGCGCCGGCAGTTCCAGGTGGAAGCCGCCATGGCACGGCTGCTGGTCGGCCGCGTCCTCGACGTCCGCCACTACGCGGGGGCCGTGATCGCCGAGTCGGACGGCGTCGGCGACCCGGACCCGTCGGTGCAACGGGCTCTCGGGCTGCTGGCCCTGGTCAGCTCGATGTTGGGGTGGGAGCCGGACGGCCCCGTCCCGGACGCCGGGCACGAGCCCGACCGGACAGCGCCGCTGTCGGTCCGGATCGCCCTGGCCCATCGCGCCGGCGACGACCTCGACCGGGAGTGGCTGGGCCGCCTGATCGACGGCATGGAGGTGGGACACAGCCCGCTGTGGGCCTTCGTCCTGGTCGCCCGCGCGCTGTTCGCGCTGCTCGACGGACGGCCGCTCGACGCGCTGCCCCGGATCGATCTGGCGGAGTCCGATCACCGGGACTGGCTGCGCGACGAGGGCTTCGCGGCACGCCTGCTGCGGCGGTGCCGTTCCGAACTCCTGCTCGCCGGCGGGGAACTCCAGCGGGCCTCGGCGCTGCTGCTGACCCGCGAGCCGTTGGCGCCGGAACTCCGGGTGCCGCTGGCCCGGCTCCACCTGCACACCGAACAACCCCAACAGGCCCTCGACTTCGTCGCCCAGGTGCTGGCCGACCCGGCGCTGTCGCCGCGCGAACGCGGCACGTTCGAGACGATCACCGCCGCCGCGCTGCTGCTTCTCGGCCGGCGGGCCGAGGCGCGGGCGGTCACCCGGACCATGTTCGCCCGGTATCCCGGAACGCCGCCCGGCTGGAGCGTGCAGGCCATGCTGCTGCCGCGGGAACTCCGGCTGGGACTGCTGGCGCTGGCGCCCGAGGACGCCGTGCCGGCCCGGCTGGCCGAGCGACTCAGCCGGATCGGCGGGCCGGCACCGGCGCCGTCACCGCGGCTGATCTCGCTGAGCCCCCGCGAACGGATCGTGGTCGCCGAGCTGCGGCGCGGCGGCACGCTGGCCGAGATCGGCGCCCGGCTGTGCGTGTCGTCGAACACCCTGAAGAAGCAGACGGTCTCGATCTACCGCAAGCTCGAGGTGACCGGCCGGGACGCCGCCGTGCGGCGCGCCGTCCGGTTGGGCCTGCTCGACCCGGACGCGTTGTAGTCGGCCGCGCTGCGGTCGCGGAAGGTCTCGGCCCAGCGCATGAAGCGCCAGACGTCGGCGAAGTTGCTGGCGATGCCGAGCGAGACGCGCAGCGAGCTGGAGTCCTTGCCGGCCTCCTGCGCCTTGACGTACATCTGCCGGAAGGTGACCGGTTCGGGCCGGCCGAAGAAGGGCCCCATCATCGCGCCGGGAAGCCCGTTGGCGTACTCGCCCGTGCCCGGGTTGCAGAAGCAGCCGGTGCGCAGCGAGATGCCGGCGGCACCGGCGTCCGCCTCGAGCAGCTGATAGTCGAACGACCGGCCCCGGTCGTCGAGCAGCAGGAAGGCGATGGTCGCACCGCGACCGGCGGTGCCGGCCGGGCCGTGAACGTGGAACAGGGGTGCGCCGTTGCCATGGGTGGCGCCGGCCATCGCCTCGAGCAGCCAGCGGGTCAGCAGCATCACCCGTTGATGGATCCGCTCGATGCCGACCGCCTCGATGTGACGCAGGCCGATGCCGACGGCGGGCAGGCTCAGATAGTTGACGGTGCCGTCCTCGAAGCCGGCCTCGCCGTCGCTCAGGTAGTGCCAGCCCTCGCCCTGCACCGACACGATGCTGATGGTGCCGCCCGCGAACCAGGGCCGCCGCAGCCGAGCCAGCAGCTCGCGCCGGACGATCAACGCACCCACCCCGGTGGGGTAGCCGAAGATCTTGTAGAAGGAGAGCGGGACGAAGTCCGGCTTGACCACGCTCAGGTCCAGCCGGTTGGTGGGCACGAAGGCGGCGCAGTCGAGCAGGACGTCCCAGCCGAGTCCCCTGGCTCCGGTGACGAGGTCCAGCGGGTGTTGGACGCCGGAGAAATTCGATTGCGCCGGAAAGGCCAGCAGCCCGGGCGGCAGCGCACGCAGCTCGTCGAGCAGCCGGGCGACGTCGACGCGCAACTCGGGGGTGGCGAACGGCAGGTAGCGCACCGGGGCACCCCTGGCACGAGCGAACTCGCGGACGCCGTTGACCGAGTTGTGGTTGTCCCACGTGAGCGCGTAGGGCCGCGTCGCCGAGAACGGGTACGCCTCGCCCACCAGTCGCAGCGCACCCGTGCAGTTGGGCGTGAAGATCACCAGGTACTCGTCCGGGTCGGCGCGGAAGTAGTCGAGCACACGGCGACGCGTCGACTCGACGAGGTCGGTCATGGCCTGCGACGTCGGGTTCGTGCTGTGTGGATTGCCGAACACCCGGGAGCGGAGCAGTGCGAGATGCTCGCTCAGCTGCGACTCCGCGTAGAGCCCGCCACCGGTGTAGTCGAGGTAGACCGAGCCGGTGGCGTCGAGCCGGCCGTACTCCCGTGTTCGCAACTCGTCGAAGACGCGCGTGCCGGCGTAGGCCGGCTCCCGGGTGCCGAAGGCGTCCTCGGCCTCCCTCAGAAGTTGCCCCACCATTGCGCGCGCCGGCATGGCCGCACGCTAGCCACCGCGCGAACCGGGGTTCGCGGGCGGCCGGTGATTTGGTCCGGCCGCTGGTCCGCGGACCAGTTCCCATGGAACCCCACCGACGCCGATTTTCGCCACGCGGCGGCACACATCCCACCTCGGACCGCCTGATTGAATGGACCGGTGAAGACCTATCGACTGCCGCAGACCGAGCTCGAGGCGTCCAGCATCATCCTCGGGCTGATGCGCATCCCGTCCCTCACCGATTCCGAGATCCGTGCCCTGGTCGGCACCGCCCGCGACGCGGGCATCACCATGTTCGACCACGCCGACATCTACGGCCGGCACCGGCACGAGTGCGAGGAGCGGTTCGGCGCCGCGCTCGCGCTGACCCCCGACGAGCGTGAGCAGATCCTCATCCAGAGCAAGGTCGGCATCCGGCCCGGCTACTTCGACTTCTCCGCCGAGCACATCCTGACAACGGTCGACGAGTCGCTCGCGGCGCTGCGCACCGACTACCTGGACGTCCTGCTGCTGCACCGCCCGGACACCCTGGTCGAGCCCGAGGAGGTCGCCGCGGCGTTCACCGCACTCCGGGACGCCGGCAAGGTACGTCACTTCGGGGTGTCGAACCACACCCCGGGCCAGATCGAGTTGCTGCGGGCCTACGTCGAGCAGCCGCTGATCATCAATCAGGTGCAGCTCAGCATCACCCACGCCCCGATCATCGCCTCGGGGCTGGCCGCCAACATGGCCGGCGCCGACCAGTCGATCGACCGCGACAACGGCATCCTCGACCACGCCCGCCGCACCGGGCTCACCCTGCAGGCCTGGTCGCCGTTCCAGAAGGGCTTCTTCGACGGCGTCTTCATCGGCGACCGGGAGAACTACGCCGAGCTGAACGACGCCCTCGACGAGCTGGCGCAGGCCTACGGCGTCACCCCGACCGGCATCGCCACAGCCTGGATCACCCGGCATCCGGCGAACATCCAGGTCGTGCTCGGCACCACCAAGCCCGAGCGGGTCGTCGAGGCGGCGGCCGGCAGCGACGTCGCACTCACCCGCGCGGAGTGGTACCGGCTCTTCCGGGCGGCGGGTCACCTGCTGCCCTGACCGGCGCCCGCGCTCAGCCCGTGACGGTCAACCTCAGCGCGGGCCGATCGTCCGCACTCGACGTGCCGACATGGACGGCGTAGTCACCGGGCCGCACCACGAACGCGTGGTCGGCCACCGACCACACCGACAGCGGATGATTGGTCGCGGCCGGGTCGATGGTGACCGCGACCCGTCGGGTCTCGCCCGCTTCCAGGAAGACCTTGGCGAAGCCGACCAGCCGCTTCGGCGGCTGCCGCGGCCCCGGGACGCCCAGGTAGACCTGGACCACCTCGGCGCCCGCCCGGTCGCCGGTGTTGGTGACGGACGCCTCGATGACGATCGGCGTGCCGCCGTCGGTCTCGGCGGCATCGATCGCGACGTCGGTCAGCTCGAAGGTCGTGTAGGACAGCCCGAAGCCGAACGCGAACAGCGGCTCGACGCCCTGCGCCTGGTGCCACCGGTAGCCGACCTGGTGTCCCTCGGAGTAGGTCATCGTCGGGTAGCCCTCGCCGAGGTCCACCCCGGGGTAGCGCTCCGGGTGACCTTCGTACAGCGTGTCGGTCTCGTCGCGCGGGTAGCTGGTGGGCAGCTTGCCCGACGGGTTCACCACACCGAACAGCAGGTCGGCGACGACGTGGCCGTCCTCGGAGCCCTGGTTCCAGACCTCGATCACGGCCGGGGCCCGGTCGATCCACGGCATCAGCACGGGGCTGGAGTCCTTCAGCACCACCACGACCCGCTCGGCCGCGTCGAGGACGGCCGCGATCAGGTCGTCCTGGCCGTCCGCCATGGCGATGGACGGACGGTCGGCGCCCTCGGTCGCCACCACGCCGGCCATCACGATCACGGTGTCCGCCCGCCGGGCCGCCGCAACGGCGTCGTCCAGGTTGCCCAGGTCACGGTCGACGACGAAGGCGTCCACCGTGGCGTCCGAACCGAGAGAGGCCAGCACGTCGCGCAGGCCGTCGACCGGAGTCACGGTGTACAGCGGGTCGACCCGGGACGAGCCGCCGCCGCCCAGGCAGGCCTCGGCGACGAACGTCCGCTGGCCGACCAGCAGGATCTGCCCGGCCGCGGCCGGGTCGAGCGGCAGCACCGGCCCGTCGTTCTTCAGCAGCACCGCGGTCTGCTCGCCGATCCGGCGGGAGCGGGCGCCGTTGCCGGCCGCGTCGATGGCGACGGGCGCGTAGGGACGCTCGAACTGGCCGAACCGGAACATCTGGGTGTACCGCCGCACCAGGGCCCGGTCGACCGTCTCGATCTCCAGGCTGGTGTCCTCGAGCGCCGCCTTCACGTTGGCGGCGTTGAGCCACTTGGCGTCCGGCATCTCGTGGTCGAGTCCGGCACCCAGGGACGCCGCGGCCGACCGGCAGGACCAGAAGTCGGACTGGACGTAGCCGTCGAAGCCCCACTCCTTGCGCAGCACGTCGGTGAGCAGCTGGCGGTGCTCGGTGGCGTAGGTGCCCCGGACCCGGTTGTAGGAGCTCATCACCGCCGCGATGCCGGCGTCCTTCACCAGCATCTCGAACGGCAGCAGATACAGCTCGCGCAGCACGTCGTCGTCGACCTCGACGTTGGCGCGGAACCGCTCGTACTCCTGGTCGTTGAGCACGTAGTGCTTGGCCATGGCGATCACGTCGTGGGCCTGGATGGCGCGCGTCACCTCGATGCCCATGACGCCCGACAGGTAGGGATCCTCGGAGAAGTACTCGAAATTCCGGCCGGCGATCGCGGTGCGGTGCAGGCACACCCCGGGACCCTCGAGCACGTGCTGGCCCAGGGCGGCAGCCTCGTCCCCGATGATGTCGCCGTAGTCGGCCGCCAGTTCCCGGTCGAAACCGGCGGCCAGCGCGATGGCCATCGGCAGCGAGGTGGCGGGCGGCGACGGCGTGCCGTCGCCCATGCCCACCCCCACCGGACCGTTGGTGATCCGGAACCGCGGGATGCCCAGCTCGTCATTGGCCCTGACATGCCGTTCGATCCGGATCTGGGCGACGAGCTGCTCCATCTCCTCGGCGGTCGCCACGTTGTTGCTGAACTCGTAGATGTTGATCGTCTGCATCGCGCCGTGCAGTTGCTCGATCTTCTCGTCCAGCGTCATGGCGGCCACCAATGCCACGGCCCGTTCCCGGGGCGCGAGGGTGGCGTCGAGCCAGGCCCGCTCGGCGCGGCCGCCGGCCGCTGCGTTCTGTTCAGGCATGGGTCCACCTCGCCTTTGCGGCCGCGATGATCAGCTCCACCAATTGGTCCTCGGTGAATCTGGTGGCGTCGAGCACCAGGTCGTAGTAGTCGTCGCCGGCCGGATCGAATTTGAAAACCCGCAGCGACAGTTCCCGACGGAAGTCGTCCTCGATCGGCTGGCGCACTGCGGAGCGCTCCTCGGAGATCCCGGAGAGTGCGGCCGCCCGGGCGATCCGCTGGTGGACCTGGCCGACCAGCTTCACGTGCAGCGACCCCGGCTTGTTGCGCAGCAGGAAGGCACCGTTGCGGCCGAGGATGATGCCGCCCTCGGCGGCGAATCGACGGACATCCTCGGTCACCTTGCGGGCGGTGTCCTCGGTGGTCTGGGCCTCGGAGATCGCGGCGTCGCCCGCGCTGCTGGTGGGGATGGCCGCGGGGACCAGGTGGCGCAGGAATCGTCCGAACGACCCCTCCCGTTCGCGAGCCGCCATGGACTGCTCGATCTGATCGCTGGAGAAGGCCTGGCCGTGCAGCGGCACGTTCAACTGCTGGGCCAGCCGGGTCGCCAGGGGTTCCATGCCGCAGCCGTAGAGTTCCCAGATGGTGATGGTCTGAGCGCCGGTCGTCGCGCTGGTCATGACGGTGTTCCTTGCTCTCGTGTGCGGATGCGGGTCACTGGGTCACCAGGGCGGCCTGGCGACGCTCGTTGAGGATGTCGACGTTGCTCAGGACGACCTTCTTGGTGAGCGGGTACCAGAAGATGAGGGTCAGTGCGACCAGGGCGTAGAGAATGCCCGGGGCCAGCGTCGACAGGGCGTAGATGCCCTGGACGGTGCCCGGGGCCTGGTCGGTGGTGCCGGCCTGGTAGCCGACCATGGCCAGGGCGAAGCCGCCCAGCCCGGCGGCCAGGGCCTGCCCGACCTTCCGCGCCCAGGAGTAGACGGAGTACACGACGCCGTCGTCCCGCTGGTCGGTCAGCACCTCTTGGTAGTCGATCACATCGGTGATGAAGGCCCAGATCAGCATGTTGAAGGTGCCCAGACCGATGCCGGCCAGGACGGTGGCGATGATGAAGGTCCACGGCGAGCCCTGCAGCGGGACGAAACTGAGGCCGATGTAGATCAGGGCGGTCACGCTGACCCCGACCATCGACACCTCGCGCTTGCCGTAGCGGCGGGCCAGCGGGGTGGCGAAGGGCAGCAGCAGCAGCGTGGGCAGCAGCGCCAGCGAGGTGGCTGCGCCCTGCAGGGCGCCGTTGTTGAAGTAGATCGCCCACAGGTAGGTCATCATCGCCTGGGTCAGCATGGTGGCGATCAGCAACAGCAGCGCCGCCGCCACGATCGCGGCCATGGCGCGGTTCTTGAACAGGCCGGCCAAGGTCTTGCCCATGCCGACGGCCTCGTGGGCCGGCGCCGTCTCGACCTTGACCCGCTCGACCGACATTCCGTAGCAGGCGAAATACGCGATGATCGACAGCACCGAGCAAATGATCGCCACGTAGAGGAACATCTCGGGGACGACCTGGGTCTTGCCGTTGGCGTCCTTGGCGAAGATCAGCAACGGCACCGTGAACGACAGCAGCAGGTTGGCCACGAAGGCGCCGAACGAACGGAACACCGACAGCGACGAACGGTCCGTCGGATCGGACGAGATGACCGCGGCCATCGAGCCGTAGGGAATGTTCACGCACGAATACAGGACGCTCCACAGCAGATAGGTGAGCGTGACGTAGACGATCTTGCCGAAGTCGCCGAATCCCGAAGCCATCGGCAGGTACATCAGCACGGACGCCACCGCGACCGGCACGCCGAAGCGGGCGATCCAGGGACGGAAGCGGCCGTTCGGGCCCAGCGTGGAGCGGTCCACCAGCCGGCCGATGGCGACGTCGACGAAGCCGTCGGCGAGGCGGACGAGCATCATGATGGTGCCGACCTCGGCGGCGCTCACCCCGATGACGTTGGTGTAGAAGATCATCAGGAAGCCGGCGGCGAGAATGAAGGTGAAGTCATTGCCCAGATCGCCGAACGCGTATCCGAGCTTGTCACGGATTCCGAATGGTTTGGTCACAGGAACTGCGGCAGAATCGATGGACACTGACCGGCCCCTTTCTGGATGGTCATCCGGTGCCGGCTCTGGCACTCGGGCACTGTGGAGTTGACTGGCGGGCCGTCGTCCTCGAAGGTCCTGAGAGCCCCCCGGGCTCTCGTCGGTCGACTCACCGTGACTGTAAGCAGCGTGGGCTGGGCAGGGCTTCTCGTTGCCAGTAATTGCCACGGCGGCCGGGGCCGGGCCGAATCACATCGGTGTAGTTCTCCACAGCTGTGGACGCCGCTGTGGACGGGACCTCACCCAGCGGCCCGAGGCCGGTGAGATTCCGTTTACACGGGCGGCACGCCTCCGAAGCGGCGGCGAAATCCGCACTGCCGACGATGACGGGGTGAGCCGTCCCGAACCCAGCACCGTGCGATCGGCCTGCTCCTATTGCGGGGTGGGCTGCGGCCTGCTGCTGCAGATCGCGACCGACCCGGCCACCGGACGCCGCCGGGTGAGCAAGGCGTCCGGCGACAAGCAGCATCCGGCCAACCGGGGGCGGCTCTGCACCAAGGGCGCCACCAGCGCCGAGATGCTGGCGGCGCCCGGACGCCTGGAGCGGGCGATGGTGCGGCCGTCCCGCGGCGCCGACCCGGAACCGCGGCCCATCCGCGAGGCCATCGCCGACCTCGGACGCCGGCTGCGCGCCCTGGTCGACACCCACGGCCCGGACGCGGTGGCGCTGTACGTGTCCGGCCAGATGTCGCTGGAGGCCCAGTACCTGGCGAACAAGCTGGCCAAGGGCTTCATCGGCACCCACCAGATCGAGTCGAACTCGAGGCTGTGCATGGCCAGCGCCGGCTCGGGCTACAAGCTGTCCCTCGGCGCCGACGGCCCACCCGGCTCGTACGCCGACTTCGACCACGCCGACGTGTTCTTCGTGATCGGCGCCAACATGGCCGACTGCCACCCGATCCTGCACCTGCGGATGATGGACCGGGTCAGGGCCGGGGCGAAGCTGATCGTGGTCGACCCGCGCCGCAACGCCACCGCGGACGCCGCCGACCTGTTCCTGCAGGTGCGGCCCGGCACCGACCTGGCCCTGCTGAACGGCCTGCTGCACCTGCTGGTCGCCGACGGGCAGATCGACGAGGCGTTCATCGCCGAGTACACCCAGGGCTGGGACCAGCTGCCCGCGTTCCTGGCCGACTACCCGCCGGCGGTCGTCGCCGGCCTCACCGGCGTCGACGAGGCCGACCTGCGCCGCGCCGCACGGCTGATCGGCGAGGCCGGCAACTGGATGTCCTGCTGGACGATGGGCCTCAACCAGAGCACCCACGGCACCTGGAACACCAACGCCCTGATCAACCTGCACCTGGCCACCGGGGCGATCTGCCGTCCGGGCAGCGGGCCGTTCTCGCTGACCGGGCAGCCGAACGCGATGGGCGGTCGCGAGATGGGCTACATGGGGCCGGGGCTGCCCGGCCAGCGCAGCGTCCTGGACGCCGGCGACCGCGCCTTCGCCGAAGCGGTCTGGGGCCTGCCCGCGGGCACGCTGCGGGAGGAGTCCGGCACCGGCACCATCGACCTGTTCCGGCGGATGGGCGCCGGCCAGGTCAAGGCCTGCTGGATCATCTGCACCAACCCGGTCGCCTCGGTGGCCAACCGGGCGACCGTGATCGACGGCCTGGAGGCCTGCGAGCTGGTGATCACCCAGGACGTCTACGCCGACACCGAGACCAACGCCTACGCCGACGTGATGCTGCCGGCGACGCTGTGGGCCGAGTCGACCTACGTGGCGGTCAACTCCGAGCGCAACCTGACCCTGCTGCAGCAGGCGGCCGACCCGGTGGGCGAGGCGCTGCCCGACTGGCAGCTGATCGCCGAGGTGGCCCGCGCGATGGGCTACGCCGACGCGTTCGACTACGCCTCGTCCGAGGAGGTGTTCGAGGAGATCAAGCTGTTCTGGAACCCGACGACCGGCTACGACCTGCGCGGCGTCAGCTACGCGCGGCTGGCCCGGACGCCGGTGCAGTGGCCGGCGCCGCCGCTGGACGACCCGGACCGGCCCGACACCGGACGCAACCCGACCCGCTACCTCAACGACGGGATCAGCCAGCGGCTGCTGGAACGTGCGGACGGCGGGCGTCCGCGGCTCGCCTTCGCCACGCCGAGCGGGCGCGCCGTCTTCTACGCGCGCCCCCATCTCGACCCGGCCGAGTTGCCCGACGACGACTACCCGTTCGTGCTGAACACAGGTCGGGTGCAGCACCAGTGGCACACCCTCACCAAGACCGGCAGGGTGGCCAAGCTGAACAAGCTCAACCCGGGGCCGTTCGTCGAGGTGCATCCCGACGACGCCGCCCGGCTGGACCTTCGCGACGGCGATTCGGCGGCGGTGGCGTCCCGGCGTGGGCGGGCGGTGCTGCCGGTGACCCTCACCGACCGCGTCCAGCCCGGGAACCTGTTCGCGCCGTTCCACTGGAACGACATGTTCGGTGCCGACCTCGCCGTGAACGCGGTGACCAGCGACGCGGTCGACCCGATCTCGTTCCAGCCCGAGTTCAAGGTGACCGCGGTCAGCCTCACCAAGGTCGCCGCGGTGACCATCCCCGACGGAACCGCCGCCGACGGGATCGCGGCGTCCGCGCTCGCCGCGCTCGGCGTGGACGCCGTCACCGTGCCCACCTTCGGCACCGAGCAGCGCCACTACCTGCACGGCCTGCTGTGGGCGCTGGACAACCGCCCCGATCCCGGCCCGCTGACCCTGCCGGACTCCGCACCGTTCGACCCGGCGGCGCGGGCCTGGCTGGACGGCATGATCGCCGGCCTCTACGGACGCCGGCGCCCGGAGACCGGGGACGCATCGCCGGAGCCCGCCGGCCCCCGCGTGCTGGTGCTGTGGGCGTCCCAGACCGGCAACGCCGAGGATCACGCCGCCGACTACGCCGGACGCCTGCGCGACGGCGGGCTCGCCGTCGACCTGGCCGGCATGGACGACTTCGACCTGGCCCGGCTGCCCGCCGCCGGGGTGGTGCTGCTGATCACCAGCACCTTCGGCGACGGCGGCCCGCCCGACAACGGCGAGGCCTTCTGGGACGCGCTGGCCGACGGCGACGTCGGCTCGCTGGGCGGCGTCCGGTTCGCGGTGCTCGCCTTCGGCGACTCCAGCTACGACGACTTCTGCGGCCACGGCCGCCGGCTCGACGACCGGATGGCCGAGCTCGGCGCCGAGCGGATCGTCGCGCGGGCCGACTGCGAGCCCGGCGACGAGGCACCCGCCGAGGCCTGGTTCACCGCCGTCCTGGACCGGCTCGCCGAGCTGGACGGCGCACCGCCGCCGCAGACCACCTACCTGGCGCCGCCGACGAGCACGGTCAGCGTCGAACCGCGCCGGCCGCCGGCCGCGGAGCCGGCCCCACCGAGCCGGTACTCCCGGCAGGCGCCGCTGCTCACCCGGGTCACCCTGAACAACCGGCTGGGCGGCCCGGGCAGCAGCAAGGACGTCCGCCAGTTCGGCATCGCGGTCGACCCCGACTTCGGCTACCGGGCCGGCGACGCGCTCGGCGTCCGTCCCGTCAACAGCGCGGACGCCGTCGCGCGCTGGCTGGCCGTCACCGGGCTGAACGGCGACACGGCCGTCGAGCTGGACGGCGTCGGCGGCACGTCGCTGCGGGACGCCTGCACCCGGCACCTGGAGATCGTCAACGTCACCCCCGGCCTGCTCCGGTTCGTCAACGAGCGGGCCGGCGACCGGGAGCTCGGCACCCTGCTGCGGCCGGGCAACACGGTCAACCTGCAGCGCTGGCTGTGGGGGCAGCAGGCCGTCGACGTGCTGGGCCGCTACCCGGTCCGGGCCCCGGCCGAGGACTGGCTGGCGGTGCTTCCCCGGCTGCAGCCGCGGCCGTACTCGATCTCGTCCAGCCCGCTGGAACACCCCGGCGAGGTGCACCTGACGGTGTCCGCCGTCCGGTTCGAGTACGAGGGCCAGCCCCGCGCCGGGGTGTGTTCGACCTTCCTCGCCGACCACAGCGACGCCGCCGAGGTGCCCGTCCACCTGCAGCCGACCACCCACTTCCGCCCGCCGGCCGGCCCGGACGTGCCGATGATCATGGTCGGTCCGGGCACCGGCGTGGCACCGTTCCGCGGCTTCCTCCAGGAACGCCGGGCGCTCGGCCACACCGGCCGCAACTGGCTGTTCTTCGGCGAGCGGAACTCGGCCACCGACTTCTACTACGCCGACGAGCTGGCCGGGCTGCGCGACGACGGCGTCCTGACCGAGCTCACCGTCGCGTTCTCGCGCGACCAGCGGCACAAGGTCTACGTGCAGGACCGGCTGCGGGAGCAGGCGGCGCGCGTCTGGGACTGGCTGCAGGACGGCGCGCACGTCTACGTCTGCGGCGACGCAAGCCGGATGGCCAAGGACGTCGACCTCGCGCTGCGGGACATCGTCGGCAGTCAGGGCGGCCTGTCGGACGACGACGCGACCGACTACCTGAAGGCCATGGCCAAGCAGCGGCGCTACGTCCGCGACGTCTACTGATCCCCCACCTCACCCACCGAAGGAGACTCCGATGAGCACCACGACCCGGACGGCGACCGACCGTCCCCGGCTCGAAGCCAGGCGTTTCGGCCGCTGGATCGACGACTGGCGTCCCGAGGACCCGGCCTTCTGGACGGCGCACGGCGCGGCGATCGCCCGCCGCAACCTGATCTACTCCGTGGCCGGCGAACACATCGGCTTCTCGGTCTGGACGCTGTGGTCGGTGCTCGTCCTGTTCCTGGGCCCCGACTACGGGTTCGACGTCGGCCAGAAGTTCCTGCTGACCGCGGTGCCGTCGTTGCTCGGGTCGCTGGTCCGGGTGCCGTACACCTTCGCGGTGGCGACGTTCGGCGGCCGGAACTGGGCGGTGATCTCGGGCTCGCTGCTGCTGCTGCCGACGGTGGCGATCGCCGTCGTCCTCGAGCCGGGGGTCTCGTTCGCGACGCTGCTGTGGGTAAGCGCCCTGGCCGGCGTGGGCGGCGGCAATTTCGCCTCGTCGATGACCAACATCAACGCCTTCTTCCCGGCCCGGCTCAAGGGCTGGGCGCTGGGCGTCAACGCCGGCGGCGGCAACCTGGGCGTCGCGGTGGCGCAGCTGATCGGGCTGGCCGTGCTGGCGCTGACCGGCACCCAGTACCCGCGGCTGATGGTGGCCATCTACATTCCGCTGATCGTCACCGTCACCGTGCTGTCGGCGCTCAAGATGGACAACCTGGCCCAGGTCAGCAACGCCAAGGGGGCGATCCGCGAGGTCGCCACCCATGCCGAGAGCTGGGTGCTGGCCCTGCTCTACATCGGCACCTTCGGATCGTTCATCGGGTTCTCGTTCGCCTTCGGCCAGGTGCTGCTGGTCCAGTTCCCGAACGAGTTCCCGAACCCGGCGGCGGCCGCCGCCCTGACCTTCCTCGGCCCGCTGCTCGGCTCGCTGATCCGTCCGGTCGGCGGCCGGCTGGCCGACCGCTACACCGGCTCGCGGGTGACGTTCTGGAATTTCGTCGCGATGGCGCTCGGCACGGCGGTGGTGCTGGCCGCGGCACTGCTGCACTCGCTGCCGCTGTTCGTGACGGGGTTCGTCCTGCTGTTCGTCTTCTCGGGCCTGGGCAACGGGTCGACCTACAAGATGATCCCGGCGATCTTCCTGGCCAAGGCCCAGTCGGCGGTCGGCGCGGGCGCCGACGTGAAGCGGGCGGACGCCGTTGCGCTGCGCCGCTCGGGTGCGCTGATCGGGCTGGCCGGCGCCATCGGTGCCCTGGGCGGTTTCGGGGTGAACCTGGCCTTCCGGCAGTCGTTCCTAAGCCTGGGCAACGCCAACGGCGCCTACCTGGCCTTCATCGGGGTCTACCTGATCTGCCTGGCGGTGACCTGGTGGTGGTTCATGAAGCCCCGCCCGGGCCGGTTGACCGGGGTCTGAACGCCCGCGAACCGGTCGTTGCTGCGGGGTCTCAGTCGGTGCCGGCGGGGGCGTCCGGCTCGGTCGTCTCGGACGCCTCGGGCAGCGGCCGGTTCGGCAGGTAGAGGGTCACCTTGCCGGATTCCAGATCGAGTGGTTTCGGGCCCCAGCCGCCCTTGCGATAGTCGACGACCAGCATCTTCTCCAGGTCGCGCTGCTGTTGCGTGTGCCGCGCCCCGGGGTTGAAGAGCTGGAAGAAGTCGCTCATCGCCACAGTGTACGCACAGGCACCCCAGCCGACCCGGTGGTCAGGGGTCGGTCAGCCGGGCGACCTCGTCCGGCCCGATTCCGACCAGGACGTCGCCGACCAGGGTGGTGTAGAGGCCGTGCCGCTGCCGGTACGCCGCCTGTTCCCGGCCGTCCACAGGGTCGAGGACGCGGACCGTGGAGTCGGCGAGCAACAGCTTCCCGCGCCACGCCCATGCGTCGCCCACCGATGACGGCTTCGGCTGGCGCCAATGCAGCTCTCCGGTCCGGGTGTCCACGGAGTACAGCGTCGAGGAATCCGACAGCAGGGTGAGCCCGGCGACGAAGGACGCCCGCGGCGAGACGGTCATCCCGAACGCCGATCCGTTGCGGGTGCGGGCCAGCGGCCCGAGGGTCTTTCCCGTGGTCAGCTCGACCCGGACGGCGCGGCCGTCGGCCTCCAGGAAGACCGGATCGGTGACGTCGCCCGCGCGCGGGTCCCGGTCGGGGAAGGCTAGGCGCGTGTTGAGCGTCGTCTCGTGCAACTTCCGCAGCGTGTAGCTGTAGGCGACCGCCAGCGGGCCGTCGTTGCACCACAGCCGCTCACCGTCGTCCACCAGCCGCGAGCAGCGCGGCATGCCGGCCAACTTCCCGGTGCGCAGGTCGACGAACGCGGTGGTCTGCCCGGACCACAGGGCGGTCAGACCGTCGGCGACCCTCCTGATCCGCGGCCGGTCCAGGGCCGGGCCGTCCGGGATCGGGAGCTTGCGGTAGTAGATCCGGTTGTCGCTGAACAGGCCGGCGTGCTGTTGCTGGTCGCTCAGGTCGAGGTGCCAGCGCTGCCGCAAGTCGGCGTCCAGCCCGGTCAGGACGGCATGCGGCGCCGGCTGCCGCTGCTCGACCAACAGGACGCGGTCGCCGTCGACATGGATCAGGGTGAGCCAGCCGGTGAAGTCGGCGCCGCGGGTCTCGCGTCCGGTGGCCGGGTCGAGCAGCGAGATCCGCCACCGGGTGCCCAGCCCGGTCGCCGGATCGGTGGCCACGGACGCCGCGCAGACCAGCCGCGACTTCAGCGGGATCGCGGCGCAGATGCCGTTCGGCAGGTCGGCGCGCCACAGCGGACGTCCGGTGCCGGCGTCCAGGCCGTGCACCGCGATCCGGCGGTCCTCGGCGTCGCCGGTGAGCACCGCCCAGGTGTCGCCCAGCGCCACCAACCGGTTGGCGTCGAAGCTGCCGTCCACCGGTGCGATGAACTCGGCCGCGCTGAGATCGGGTCGCAGCTGACCGGGATCGACCGACCAGGCCGGGGGCAGCACCGGCACCATCGGCGCCGATGTCCGGGTCGGGCCGGGGGTGGGGCGGCCGGCCCGGTTGGGCAGCAGGCCCAGGACGACGATGACCAGCACGAAGATGCCGACGTACAGGGCGAGCAGCCGGACGGCCCTGGCCCGCAGCCGGCGCAACTCGTCCGGGCTGGGTGGTTCGGTCGGCGTGCGGGCGGCGCGACGCGTGCCGGCCCGGGTCTTCTTCCCGGATCGGTCGGCTCCGGCTGCGCCGTCGAGTTCGGCGACGCTGCTGTGCCGGGCCGACGGCGCGGAGCCCGGCATGGGGGGCGCGGAGGGCCAGCGGAAGTCGGGGCCGGCGGACGAACCGCCGAGCCCCTTGAGCGCGCGGGCTCGCCGGCCGCGGGAGCGAGCACGCCCGCGGGGCGTTTTCGCGCGTCCCGGGGACGGTTCGGCCGGTGACTGGTCCGCGCCGGGCGAGCGTTCGGCGTCCGAGTCGCCCAGGTGCGACCACTCCGGCGGCCTGGCGAAGAAGTCGGGCCGGCTCATGCGTCGACCGGTGCGGCGAGCAATGAGGGCGGCGGAGTCATCGAGCCCACGTTAGCCGCGGCGGGGGCACCGGATTCCGTGCTCAACGCCGCATCGACCACAGAAATTGGCATGTCAACGCGCGATGAATGCCCCTGACGGGTCAGCGGATGACCCGGGCGATCCGGCCGGGTTACGCGGGCGTAATGTTCTCCGCATGCCTGCTCTGCGTTCCCGGACCACGACCCACGGCCGCAACATGGCCGGTGCCCGCGCCCTGTGGCGCGC
>WBZS01001268.1_pt2 | contig 19633 bp, 14 predicted proteins | sample 5204201 | NCBI WGS metagenome assembly WBZS01 (sample SAMN12344357, study PRJNA552823) | activated sludge metagenome | biome: Activated sludge suspended growth; feature: Nitrification reactor; material: Wastewater; isolation source: activated sludge from nitrification reactor of wastewater...
GCGCGCATGCCGCAGTACGGCACGGCGCAATTGATCCGCGATGCGCTTGTCAACACGGCGCGAGTGCTGACGCCGGTCGACAACACGGATCTGTACGGCTATGGCCTGGTGCAGGCTCGCGATGCCATCGAATGGAACCCGGATGGGGCCACCGATGCCTGCCACCTCGCCTACCTGCCCTCGATCGAAACCCGATAATCGATACAATTGACGCATGCCTGTGAATGACGAACCCGGTCGCGTCGAAACACGCGCCGAAATGGAACCCGCGCACTCGCCTTTGAGCGAGCGCGAGATCGAAATCCTGCAATCGGTTGCTTCGGGCGCGAGCAACAAAGAGATCGCGGCCCGCCTGTCGATCAGCCCGAACACGGTCAAGGTACATATCCGCAATATCTTCGGCAAGATCGGCGTGCAGTCGCGCACCGAGGCCGCGCTTTTCGCCATCCAGCGCGGCTACGTCGAAGTGCCCGGCGTTGTGCAACCCGTGATCGCCGAAGAGGTGGAGACGGACCCCGCAGAGACCGGCCCACTCGCGCCGGCGCCGGCCGTGCGCCCGGCCTGGATGGCGCCGGCCCTGCTCGTGGCCGCCCTGCTCGTCTTCACCCTGGTGGCCTGGCGGCTCCTGGCGATCGCGCCCCCCGTCAACCAACCGGTCGCCACGCAACAGACGCCTTTGCGTTGGGGCGCACTGGCCGACCTGCCGAGCGCAATTGCCGGCCCGGCGGTGGCGGTCTACGAAAACGAGATCCTGGTGATCGGCGGCGAAGACGCCCAGGGGCCGACAGCAGCCGTCGCACGCTACGATGCCGCAAGCGATCGTTGGACGGCGGGTAGCGCCAAACCAACGGCCGTCGCGGATGCTCAGGCCGCCATGATCGGCGGCAAGATCTACGTCCCGGGTGGGCGTGGCACCGACGGTGAGCCGGTGCGCGCACTCGAGATCTACAATCCGCGCACCGACGATTGGGAGACCGGCGCGGAGCTACCCGTGGCGCGGTCGGGCTACGCCCTGGTGGCTCTGGACGGCAAGCTGCTGCTGTTCGGCGGGTGGGATGGGCAGCGCTATAGCGCCAGCGTTTTCGAGTACACGCCCGAGGCCGATCGATGGAGCGAGCGGGCGGCGATGCCCACGGCGCGAGGGTTCGCGGCCGCAGCCGTCGTGGCCGGGCGCGTGTTCGTGGTCGGCGGCACCGCCAACAGCGGTCCCCTGAGCGTCGTCGAGGCATACAGCCCCGAGGCGGACGGCGCTCAAGACAGCGGCTGGGCCGGCAGGGCTTCGATGCCGGTGGCAGGCAGCTACCTGAACGCCGCCGTCGTGGCCGACACCATCCTCGTCTTTGGCGGCCCGGAGGGCACTCAGACGATCCGGCTCAGCTACAGCGCGACCGAGGATGCCTGGGCCCAACTCGATGCGCCGATCAACGCCGCCCCGGCCCGCACGGGCGTGGCGGCCCTAGGTCCGCTGGTCCATCTCATTGGCGGCCGGCAGAGCACGACCGCAAGCCCCAGCCACCTGACCTATCAGGCGATCTACGTCAGCTTCATCCCGTTCGTGGAATCCGGCGAACGCTAGAACGCAGACCGATCAGCGCACACGACCGCCCAACTCACGCAGGTGCGCGTAGCGCGCGCCTGCCCGCCACGGCATGACCAGAGGCTCGAGATCGGCCCACACCTCGTCGGCACGGCCGGGCGCTGCATAGCGCGCCGGCCCTGATGCGGCCTTGGCCCACGCCAGCCGCAACCCATCCCTGCGCCCGCGCCACGCAGCTGCGCCGCCCCCCGCAAGACCCGTCGCCAACAGGGACAGCGCATCGTACGCGGCGATGAGCGGGGCGAAGCGCCAGAAGTAGGGCCGCGGATAGTTGCGCGCCAACAGAAGCCATTTGTTGCGGGCCAGCCAGTACGCCTTGGCCGGCGACGCCCGGCCGATCGTCGCCGAGTATCGATGGCGCACGACGGCGGCCGGCGCCAAAACCGACTGCACGCCGCGCCAGCGCGCGTGAAAGGCCAGATCGACGTCCTCGAGATACATGAAGTAATCTTCGCGCAGCCCGCCGAGCGATTCCCAGACGTCGCGCCGATAGAGCGCCGCGCCGGCGCTGGGCCCGAACACCGGGATGATCGGCCCCGTAGCGTCGGCGAGCGCCCCGCCCGCCCGGTCCCACACGACACCGGCGCGATCGATACAGACGCCGGTCGAGTTGATCATCTCGGGTCGGGCATCGAACACCATCTGCGACGCGACCAGGCCGATCTCGGCCGAGGTCGCGGCCGCCTGTGCGAGCGCGGTCAGCCAACCAGGCTCGGGGAAAGCGTCGTTGTTGAGGAGCGCGATCCAGTCGCCCTCGACGGCACGCGCACCGACGTTGTTGGCTGCCGCGAACCCCCGGTTCTGGGGCAACCGCAGGACGCGCACCGGATCGCCGAAACCTTCGGCCTGTTCGCGGCTCCCGTCGGTCGAGCCGTTATCGACCACCAGCACGTCGAAGTCGGCGAAGGTCTGAGCCCGCGCCGCTTGCAGACAGCGCTCAAGGAAGGCCCGGCCGTTGTAGTTGACGACGATGATCGAGATCGACGGTCGACCGGTCATCCCAGATCCTCCGCCAGAGCCGCCTGCACCCGGGCGTACACGTGATCCCAGGTGTGGCACTCGACGACCGCCCGCCGGCCATTGGCGCCCAACCGGGCACGCAGGTCGGGTTCGTCGAGCAGGCGAATGAGCGCGCGCTCGGTGGCGCCGAGGTCATTGAAGCGAACGAGCAACCCGTTCTCGTCGGGCGTGATCACATCGCGCATCCCCCAGGCCGTCGAGCCGATGACGGGCTTGCCCTGGGCCCAGGCCTCCAGGAACACGATACCGAACGAGTCCGTCCGCGACGGTAACACGAGAACGTCGGCAGCCGCCAGCAGATCGCGCTTGTCGGCTTCGCCGATGTCGTTGACGGAGTAGACGGATCCGGGTCGCTTGGCGCTGAGCACCGAGAGCCGTTGCCTGCCGGATCCAAAGGCCGAGCCGACGGTCACCAGCGTGACCGGACGCCCCATCCACCAACACCGTTCGACGGCATCGATGACTTGAAACAATCCCTTGTCGACGTGCAGCGGCGCGACGAACGCGGCGATCGGGCCGGAGATGCCGCTCGCGACCCGAAAGCGGCTGGCGTCGCCGGACTGAAGCGATTCCGCGTCGATGCCGGCGCCGACCACATGTACGCCGTCAGCCGGCGCGCCGGCCCTGACGTAGAAGTCGCGCTCGGCCTGCGTCATGGTCAGCACCCGATCCGCCTGCCGGACCAGCGCGCGTTGTTGGCGCATGGTGTATTGCCGACCCACGTCATCGCTGCCGGGCGCGCGTCCCGCCCCCAGGTGGGTGAAGGGCACGAAAGCGAAGCGCGCCTGCCAACGTCGGGCCGCATCGGCCGCGGCGTAGGCCAGCCCTTCGGCCAGGATGTTTGCGCCGATGACCAGGTCGAAAGGTTCCGTGCTCGTGGCCAGCCAGGCCAGCAGTGCGGAAGAGCGCGGGGTCCAGCGGGCGATATCGATCAGCCAGGGCGCCGGCGTGGGCAACGCTGCGAGCAACGGCAGCAGCCGGTAACGCACCAGCGCGTAGGTCCATGGGCTGCCGGGCAGGTGCTCGAGCGGGAAGCGCCGCACGTCGACGCCACCCGGCGCGGTCTCCGCCGTGGTGACGCGGGGCGCCGCCGGGTTCGAAGCGAAATCGCCGGTCAGGCCATCGGTGGTCGCGACCGTGACGGCGTGGCCGGCGGCGACCAGGCGCTGCGCGATCGCGAACAGCCAGCGCTCGCTGCCGGTGGCCGCGGGCCAGAACCGCTGGTTGACGATCAGGATCCGTTTACTCATGGCGCCGCCACGCCGTCAGCCGGGCATAGGCGTCACGCACCTGCGCGTACGCGTGATCCCAGGTGTAGCGAGCCAGGACCTTGGCGCGGCCGGCTGCGCCCATCTGTGCGCGCCGCGTCGGATCGGCCAGGAGACCCGCGATCGCCTTTGCCGTCGCGGCCGGATCTCCGAAGGGCACGAGCAAGCCGTCGACGCCGTCGGCGATCACCTCGTCCATGGCCCAGACCCGCGCGCCGATGACGGGTTTCCCGGCCAGCCAGGCCTCGAGGTAGACGATGCCGAACGAGTCGGTCCGCGAGGGCATGGCCAGAAGATCAGCGGCAGCCAGCAGATCGTGCTTCTCCTGTTCGGAGACCACGCCCAGGACGCGCACCCGCGCGCGCACCGACTCGGGCTGCGCGGCCAGGAAGGCGTCGAAGGCGGGCACGCTGTTCCCGGCCATGACCAGCTCGACCGGCACGCCCTGAGCCCACAGGGCCGCAACCGCCGCGACGACGGTCGTCGCGCCCTTATCGGGCAACATCGTCGCCAGGAAAGCCACGATCGGGCCGGTCAGGCTATGACGCGCGCGAAAGGCGATTGCGTCGCCGATGCAGGGCGGCGTCGGCTCGACGCCCGGGCTGGCGACGGTGATCCGGCTGAGCGGAACTCCCCGTTCCGCGTAGTAGCGCCGCTCTGACTCCGTGATCGCGATCACGCCATCGGCCCGTTGCACAAGGTTCAGCTGATGGCGCATCGTGTAGTAGCGGCTGACCGAGTCGCCGCCGGGCTTCGTCGATGAACCCAGGTGAGTCAGCGGGTACACGACGCTGGGCACGCCCAGGCGCGCGGCAAGGCGTTGCCCGGCCGCGACGAACGGTTCGTATAGGACGGCCATCCCGCCGATGAGATCGAACCGCTCGTCGGTCTCATCGACCCAGCGCCAGAGGTCGGGCACCCAGGGTGTATAGCGGCTGAGGCGCAAAGCCGCATTCGCCGGCAGTACACGGCTCAGGTGAAAGAACAGGTGATAGCGCCAGAGACTGTAAGTGAAGGGCGAGCCCGGGAGATGATGAAGCGGGAACCGTAACACACGCACGCCGCGGTGTCGGCTTTCGCGTTCGGGCACCCGCGCGGCGTGCGGGTCCCAATGGGCGTTCGGGTCGAGGGCGTCGCTGGTGGCGACGGTCACGTCATGGCCGTCGGCCGCCAGACGCGCCGAAAACTCCTGCAGGTAAGCCTCACCACCGCCGACGCCGGGCCAATATCGATGGTGGAGATGCAGGATTCGCAGAGAAGACATGGTTCGGCGATCAGGCCGTTGAACCTTGCGCGCTCGAACCCGCCGGTATCGGGAGAGGCAGGCCGGCCAGCGAGAGCACAGACCTCAGTTTCTCACGCGCGACCGCCGGGGCAAAATCCGCCATCCGGCGTCGCTGTTGCGCGATCACGCCGTCGCGAAGCGCCGGGTCGCCCAGTAGCGTGTGGATCGTCTCAGCGACCAAAGCGGGCGCCTTCTCATGAAGCAGCACCCCGGAATCGCCCAACGTCCCTGGAATGGCGGTCGAGTTGAACGCCACAACCGGCAGGTCGAAACTCATCGCCTCCACCAACGGGATACAGAAGCCTTCATGCTCGCTCAGGCAAACGTAGACATCGGCCAATCGGAATATCGCGCCGAGGGCCTCCAGGGGGAGCTGCCCGGCCAACACGACGGAATCCTCGACGCCGTTGTCGTGGATCGCGCGTCGGATTTCGGCGACCGCCCGATCGTGCCCATCGGTGCGGCCGACCAGGATCAGTTGAGACGCCGGCTGGATATGACCATGGTAGTACGCAAAGGCGCGGACGACGTCATCCAGGCGCTTGTTTGGGGCAAGACGTCCCACGCTCAGCCACGTGACCTGGCCCGGCCTTTCAAAGCGCTGGCGCGCCTCGGCTGCGATTGTTCCGTCCTGCCCTGCGTGCAGTTCATCAAGCAGCATGACGTATGGAGCCACCCCGATGACGTCAAATCCGAGTTGCTCGATTTCGCGTTGGTTATACTCCGACCCCGCGATGGCGCGGCCCATTCCCCGTAATGCACGCAGCTGTTGCCGGGCCTGGTGCAGACAACTCGCCACCGGCGGCTCAAGACCGATATAGAAGGCAGCCGGGGTGATGTTGTGGTAGTACATCACCACCCGACAGGGCAGATCGCGCGCGATCCGGTTCACCTCGCCGCAAGAGCACAAGTGCAGCACGGCCACATCGTCAGCCCGGACGCGTTTGACGAACTCCGTCGGTGACAGCACAGGGACTGTGAGCCGCCTGTCCCAGGTATCGGCGACGAAGAAGGTCTCCACATTGGCGGCGCGTAGCAGGCTTGCGATCTCGAGGATTTGGTGTCCGACGGCGTCGGCAGCCGCCAGTTGGGGCGACAACTGAAAAACCCTGGTCATTGCGATTGACCGTCCCGCCGACGCAGATCACGGACTTCAGCCTCAAGGGCCGCGATTCTGCGCTCGCGATCCGTTGCATCATTTTGCATTGATGCGGCGAGCGTCTTGAGCGTTTCGAAGACCTCCTCATTGACTCGACTCTGTTGCCCGACCGCCTCGGCAACGTATAGAAACACGAGTTCGTGCAATTTGTGCTTGAGCCGGTTCCAGGCTGCATTGGCGATCGGCAGATGCTCATCCCGGACGACGATCTCAAGGAACAGCGAGTCGATCGCGGCGCGCAATCGCTCGAGAGCCTCATCGACCGCGGCGGGGCCGGTGCTTCCACCTACGGGGGGCAAGGCGACCCCGGCCGCTGCCAAACGCGACAGGATCTCGCGCTCGAGCTCCTGGGAGTCGACACCCTGTGCACGGAAATCCACGAAACGCCGCGCTGACGGTTCCTGGCTCATGATGAATGCGTCTCTGCCTGCGGCGCCGGTCGCATCATTGGGCTTCGCCGACTTTGGAATGTCCCGTCCAGCCGGGATACGCCACCAACTTGTCGATCGCCGCGCGAAAACGCCCGCGGACGAGGTCGGGAGCGAAGTCGTCCAATCGTGACCGTTGTCCAGCGACGATCGCCTGCCTGAGGCGGGTGTCCGAGTGTATCTCATGGGCAGTGGCCGCCACCAGCGCCGGCGTCTTCCGACGCAACAAGACACCTGAGCGGCCGAGCGTACCCGGGACCCCTGTGGACGCATAGGCCATCACCGGAAGGTCGAACGACATGGCCTCCACCAACGGCACGCAAAACCCTTCATGTTCGCTCAGGCAGATGTACAGATCGGCTAGCTCAAAAAACACGCCCAGCCCGGATTCGGGATGATGCGCGCCCGCGAACGTCACGGCCCGGTCAAGTCCTCGCTCGGCCACGAGCGCACGCAACACTCCGTCATAGGCGGGCAATCCGCTGTCGCTCCCCACCAGGAAGAGCCGTGAGTCTGGGTTGTAGGTCTCGCGGTAGAAATCAAAGGCCAGGATCACGTCCTCGATGCGCTTGTTGGGCACCATCCGTCCGACGTACAGCCAGGTTTCGGTCCCCGCAGCTGCATATTTCGCCCGCATTTGCTCCGCGTCGGCCGTCTTCGAGCCCTGGTGCAGACGCTCCAGCATGAGAATGTAAGGAACCTCCGCGAGAACATCGAATCCATTCGCCTCGAGTTCGGTTGCGTTATGCGGCGAAGCGGCGATCGCCGGCCCCCGCGTCGCAAAGTTCTTCAGCCCGGAGCGCGCTTCCGCCAAACAGGCCGCAAAAACGGGGTCGTAACGATGATAGAACTCGGGCGGCGTCACGTTGTGGTAATACACCGCCAACCGATCCGGAATGGCGCACGCCAACTCGTTGGCCGGCGAACAGACCGCGTAGTGCAGCATGGCGATCGTCTCCGGTCGGCCCGGTTGATAGGCCTCAAGGCCCTGCACTTCGGTCTTGAGCGCTGGGTCCCAGGTATTGGCAAAGATCTCGGACTCATAGCCCCAGCCACGCAGCAATCGTCTAAACTCGCGGACCTGATTGCCGATCGCATCACCGGAGCCGAGATGCGGCACGATCTGGTGAATGCACTTGATCACGCGCCCGGCTCCTTGAGGATCATGTCGGTCTGCCGGGCGGCCTGTGCTTCAAGTCTCTCGATTCGATGAGTCAGCTCATAAATCAGGAGCCGACCGTCTTGTACTTCGCGTTCCAGGTTCGTCAGTGCGGTCACGACGTCGAGGTTCACGGTCTCCTGACGCGCTGCCAGTTGATTGACGTACGTCACGACCAACTCATGAAACACGCGCTTGATCGAGTTGAGCAACCCGTTGAACAGCGGCACGCGCAGGTCGGTCACCTCCACGCTGACCCGCGCCTCTTTGACCGTGCCGGTCAGTCGAGCGAATTGTTGGCGCGCTACCATATTCGAAATCGAGAATTCGGAGTGCTCGCAGCGAGAAGTTATGCGTTTCACTGCGGAAGACACGTCCACACCCGGCGCATGGATGGTCACAATCGCATTCGAGTCGTCGGGCTGGATGAAAGGGCTCATGTCACGCCTCACGGCTGGTCCACACCAGGGCTTGCAGGTTCATGTGCGGAATCGAATCGGCGGGCACTACTCGGGTCGGGGTCTGGCGCCGACGAAACCGGTTTTTCAACGTTCGATACCTCCGCCTGAGCGAGGGCCGCTTCGATCTCAAGCAGACGGGCCTGCAAGGCCGAGAGATACTCAGCCCAGGCAGCACCGGGCGGATCCACATAGGGCTTGATCAGCCAACGGGCCAGTCGATCTCGCAGGCGCTGCCCGGGAATGCTCAGACTGGTCGGCGGCTGCGGCAGATGACGGATGCGACCTCTCAAGTTATCGCTCATGAGCACACTCGGTTTGCCTGCCAGCGCGTCGAGCGATCGGGCGTGGAGAGCAACCAGTTGCAGTTGGACATCATCTTGATCAAGCCGAGACACCACTCCCCCAAGGGTCGGATCGTCGACTCTCGCAACGCATACGCGCGGCCACAACGCGGATAACGTCGCGTAAACAAGCGCAAACTCGGCCAGGTTGGCGCGTCGACCTGCACGCACTGCCGCCTGTTCTTCGGTAAGCAGAGCACGCACCTTCTCCGCCGAAAAGTGGCGGAGCACAAAGAGCCAGCGCTGCCGTTCGATCGAGACCGCTCGGACCAGGTCCGTGTTCGATGGCGGCGTTTGATCATGTGTGAACACCGCGCCCGGCTCGTACCGGACAAGAAGGCCGGAGTTGCGAACGCGGAAACAGAAATCGATCTCCTCAAAATAGGCCGGATAGAACGCCTCCTCCAGCCCGCCCAACTGCTGCCAGACTGTGCGCGTGGTCGCCAGCGCAAACCCAGAGACATAGTCGACGTCGTAGGGCGAATCGAATGCGGCAGAATCTACCTCGCCCTCCCCGAGATGGCTGGCATAGCCCGTTCGGGGATCCACACGTCCACCGGCATGTTGGATCCGCCCATCGGAGAACACCCCTTTGCCGCCCACAACCGCGACCCGCTCATCGCACAGTGCCGTGGTCATGGCTTCCAACCAGCCGGGATGCACGCGAACATCGGGATTCAGCAAGACCAAGATCCGACCCCGCGCCTCGCGCGCCGCAAGATTGACCCCTCCCGCGAATCCGCGGTTGACCGGGCTCGCGATCGATCGCACCTGATCACCGAAGGCGCGCGCGATCGCCAGGCTGTCGTCGGTTGAGGCATTGTCGACGACCACGATTTCCAGGTCCGTGCGACCCTCCAGCACGAGGGCCTCCAGACAGGGCCCGATTCGGTCGGCGCTGTTGAAGGTGACGATGAGGACGGAGGCCGAAACGTTCACGAAGATTAATGATACTCTAGGTCTCGCCTTGACCCGGGCCGCTGGCGAGCCCGCTCAATTGATCGGTGTCTGGGCTCGCGTTTGCTTCTCGGCTCATCCGCTGTACCTGAGCCTGGTGCAGCGTCAAGGCATCGATCTGCCCTTGCAGGGCCTCCAGCCGCCGCTCGTAATCGTCTGCCGTCGCCCTCCTCAAGCTAATCCCCTCGACGCCAGAGCCGCGCTCGGCAGCGGCCTCCATCGCCTGCTGCCACCCGGCGGCCAAGTGATTCATGCGTCGCTCCGACATAGCCGCCGTTCGAACCAGATCGTCCAGGATCTCGGCCTGGATCTGAAGCGTATCGCCTAGATACACCAGACGCAGGATGCCGCGAACCGCCATCCCAACGACGGCCGGAAGTCGGCTGAGGAACCCGTCATTCCAACCGCGCATGCGGATCTTGTTGAAGGCTTCGAGCCGGGCCTGGACGTGCCCCGTCAGCGAGCCCTTCACGCCGGATACGCCCAAAGTCCCGGCCGAGATGACGCTGTTGGGCTGCCGCACACCCGGTCCCCCGACCAGGAGGCGATCGGCGGGCCAAGTTGCCCGACGTTTGCGCCCGGACTGGAAGTGGCCCGGCACAGACGATATCCTGTCGCTGGACGACGCGACGGCCCGACACGCGACCACCGCGATCGTGTTGACCACTCCGCGTGTGATCGCGACCGGAGTATCCACGGCGATTTCCAACGACGTCGCCTCCTCCGCCTCGAAGTCCAACACTGGGCCGACCGACGCCGTCGCGGTAGCAGCCCCAGGCGAAGGTCGTGTTGTGGGCTCAAATCCAGCCCGGATCAGGCTAGCGGTGACATCGTCCACACCCAACAGGTTTAGGCCCTGGGCCTCGGTCTCCTGGCCGGGCGCGATGAGCGTGGACACCTGAGCCGGAACAAGCAGCAGCCCGCCCGGTGTCAGAATGCGCCGGATCTCTTGGAATAAATCGGCAAATTCTGCCGGTTCGGCAAACGCATTCAACGGCTGAAGCGAAACGACCGCATCAAAATGAGCGTCCGGCAAAACCACCGTGCGCAGATCACCCTGGCGAACATGGAGACGAGTCAGGTCGCAGACACCGGGTGCCCAGGCTTTCGGGTAAGCCAGCATTCGACCGTAGCGTCGATCCTGACCAAGGTAATCGCTCAACGCAGTCACTTCGGCAGGCATATTCGTCAAGGCGAACGCCAAAGCAGAGCCCTTGGCCTCCAAAATCAAGACGCGGCGAACCCGGCCGTCGGCCGCCGCTCCGAGAGCCTGCAATGCAGTCCATGCCAGGGCCTGCATCAAGTCGACCGACTTCAGACGCGTCGGCACATATGTGCCGTCCTCACTTCGGTCTCCAAGTGGAAGACCTAGTGCGCGCCACGCTCCCCGTATCGCCGGATGCTTGAAGTCATCAGGCCCCAACGGGCGATTGGTTAAGTCATCCCAGACCGGCTGACAAGCCCCTGAATGAGCCGCATGGTGTGGCCCAGGGTGCGAGACAAGATTCGAGTGCTGCACCGTCTCAACGATGTCGATATATCTGGCCGCCATCCCGGGCAGTGTGGCGTGCTGCTCGAAGTAGGCGCGTGCCGCAGAGGATTGGGTGGCGACGATTGATTCATGCGCCGCCATGTCGAGTAAGGTCTCCGCCAGCCGAGCCGCCTCGGATTCCCCGGCGGGGATCCGCGTGCAAAACGAGCCCGGCAGATATCGCCACTCCGGCAGGTCGGTGATGATGATCGGCTTTCCCGCGGCAATTGCACGGGCCAACGTGCCCGACATCTGTTTATGAGACGGCCAGCGCAGATTAACCACGACATCACAAATCTGAAGCAATCGGTGAAAGCGTTCGCGGTCCTTTGGATCAGCAACTGGAACGTGACCAACCTGTACGATCGCCGACGCGATCCCCAGTCGTTCGGCAAGGTGATGCAGATCCGCCAGATGGGAAGCCGGCCCGTCACCGACGACCAACAGGCGAGCCTTTGGGTTGGCTTTGAGCAGGTCACTGAACGCCTGGTAGATCTGGCTCAATCGCTTGATCGGAAAAACGCTTCCGAACACGCCGACGACAAACGCTTCGGGATCCAGGCCGGCCTCGAGACGTAGGACGTCCTTTTCCCACGCGGGAGCATCCGAAGTCGGATCGGTGACACCCATTTCCACGGTCAGCACTGGGGCTCGCGGGTGATAGCGTTCTGTAACCTCGCGACCGAGTTCCTCGGTCGGGACGATGATGGCGCGACTCTCCTGGACGATGTCGCCGAGCAGATAGTGCGTATCAAAAAACGACTTGGCTGCATCGGCGCGTTGTTCAGGAGCCATCCGCAGAATCGGCTCAAACTCTCGGGCCGCTTCGGGGCCTTCCAACCTGGCGATCAGCTTATGCAGCCCGTGATAATCGTTGAGCCGGGCGAGGCGCGCGTAGTGCACATGGGACCACGTCAGGTCGTGCAGGGTCACAATTCCAGGCCATTGTTTGAGGGGACCGTACATGTACCAGTGGTACTCAGAAGCCCCCACCTGGTAAAGAATCGCATCAAAGGGCGCCTGGCGTTGCCGGCGCGAAAAAGCCGAGGCATGCTGCACCGAGCCCGGCGATCTCATAGCAGCGTCAGGCAGGTAGCCATCGTCGACGAACACTTCGACATCACAAGTCTGCGAAAGTTGCTCGAGCAGTTCGCCCGCATAGTCGCCGGCGCCTGTGGCAAGAGGCGGCAGCGGTGTCCACAGTGCGAGACGCCGGCGAACCACCGACGCTTTGCCGGAAACCGCTCCGGTGTAGGCGGCTAGCGTCGCTCGACCCAGCTGTTCGCCCGTGAACTTTTTGGCCTGTGTGACACCGCGTTCGCGCAGTTGAGCGCGAAGGGCGCCATCTTCGGCCACGCGGCGCAGACCCTCGGCGATCGACTCCGGAAGATTCGAATCCACCAAGACGGCTGCATCGCCAACGACTTCAGGCAGCGACGAGGTATTGCTCGCGACGATTGCGGCCCCGCAGTGCATGGCTTCCAAAGCAGGAAGCCCGAACCCCTCGTACCGGGACGCGTGTAGGAACACGGTTGCCTGACCGTACAAGGCGGCGAGCTCGTCTTCCGACACGAAACCGGTCAGCCGAACTTGATCGGTAATTCCCAACCGGTCTGTAAGGTCGCGAACCAGGCGCACTTCGACGTCGGATAAGTGGCAGACGATCACCAGCGGCATGCGGCGGCGCAGATCCGCGGGCAACAGAGCGTACCCTGACGCGATGTTGTCCAGGTTCTTGCTGAAATGCAGATGGGGTACGCACATGACGTAGGTGTCGCCCAGGTCAAGACGTCGTCGCAATCGACCCAGCGCTTCCGTCCGCTCGCCCTCCGTGTGCAGCCGAAACCATGGATCAGCGATGGGGTGGGCGATGTCGATGCGATCGCGCGGATAACCCAGCACTTGCATGGCATCGTTGCGCGCCGACGTCGAAATGGCGATCAAGCGATCAGACCGCCGCGTCACTCGACTGGCGAAGTGCATCCGATCGACGAGAACCGAATCGGGCGCTACATAGTGTGGAGCATACAGCACCGGGATCGCGTCGTAGTACGTGGACACATACGGGCAGACATTGAAGTCGAGGAGCGGAATGTCGTGCCACAGAAACGGTGTGGTGGCGTGGTACAGGTCAACGCGCTGCCGCTCAATCCATTCCTGGTATTCCTCGGCGTGTCGCAGCAACGAACCGGTGTCGACTTTGAGCGACGCCATCGCCTGACGCCGCGATGCACTCAAGCCGATCTCCGCGATCGATACGTTTCGCGCCTTGCGAATTGAGGGGAGGATGAGATTCCGATCCGCGCCGGGCAGACAAAAGAGAACATACTCGTTGTGATCGTCGATCGCCAGAGTCTCGCGCAATTGCTGTTGCGTGAACCTGCCCATCCCGCGATTGACCGTAAGCACGCCGGCTGTCAGAAAACGATAATCGATACCGATACGCATGTGTCTTTCCTGGATATCCGTGGCCGCATCAGACGCCGCCGAAAGGACGAAGCCGAGCGGCCGAAACCCGATTCTAGTGTCCGGATCGATCAAGCGTCAAGTTGCGCGTTTTTGCGGCCCATGTATCGACCGGCGAACTCGCGAGTTCTTCGCGGTGAAGCAGACCCGCCCAGGCCCGCCATGCTACACTTGGCGGCGCGGTCAGGCCTGCCACGCGGATCGCCATCCCTATGACCTGGACCTTCCAGCTCGACCTATGGAGCAGCCTGCGGCTCGGTCTCGCGATCGCGGCCATGCTGACGCTGCCCGGATGGTTGATCCTGTCGTACACGGCGCTCTGGCGCACCTGGTCGACGGCCGCGCGTTGGATAACGGCCGTCGCGCTTAGCATCGCCGTCTACCCGGCGCTGTACTACGGCCTGCGCGCCGTGGCGCCCGCCGTCGCGCTCGGGCGGGCCGAGGTCGCGGGTGGGCTGGTGGTCACGGCGCTGCTGGTAGCCTGGCGCTGGCGCCGGGAATGGCGCGCACAGCTGAGTTTCACCGGGTTGGAGTGGCTGGCCCTGGTTGTGCTGGTCGCCACGTTTGTCACACGCTTCTGGGTCATCCGCGATTGGCCCTACCCCGCCTCGCCCGATTCGTTGCATCACGCCCTGATCACGCAGCTCACCGCGGAGGCGGGCCGGCTGCCGTATACGCTCGCGCCGTACTTTCCGATCCCGCTCGACATGTACCACCTCGGCCTGCATGCGCTGGCGGCCACCGCCGAAAACCTGGCGGGCGTACCCGCGCATGCCGCGCTGCTTTGGGTCGGTCAGGCGCTCAACGCGCTGTGCGGCATCGGCGTGTACGTCTGGCTCGAGCGCCGCGTCGGCCGCCTGGGCGCCGTCGTCGGCCTGATCACGACCGGCCTGCTGTCGTTCCAGCCGGCGCTGCTGACCAGCTGGGGCCGCTTCACGCCGCTTGGCAGCCAGGACATTCTCCTCGTCGCAGTCTGGCTGATCGAAGAAGGCTTGAGCTTGTGGCGCAAGCCCGGGCCGCGCCGCGACATCGTCTGGTCGGCAACAACGGCCGGCCTTTTGCTGGCCGGCGTTTTCCTGATCCACTTCCGTGTCGCCGTCTACGTCGTGCCGCTGCTGGCCCTCGTCATCGCCCGCGCCGCCTGGCAGGCCCGAACGGAACGGACGATCGGGAAACTCGTCGGCGGCCCGGTGCTGGTCGCGGCCGTAGCGGTCGTCTTGATCCTGCCGGCGCTATGGCCCACGCTGCGGGCCTATGCCGATTACGTCACCGGTCTTCAGGCGCCTGAACGCAAGCAGGTCGCCGACATGATCCAGAGCACGTACTATCCGTATACGCTCGAGTGGATCAACGAGGCCGGGCTGCGCTTTTGGCTGATCGCGCTGACCATCGGGTGCGCCGGCGTCGGCCTCTGGCGGCGGAACCCGTTGACGCTCGACATCGTGCTCTGGGTCGCGTCGCTTTGGCTGATGGGCTCCGCGTATCTCATCGGGATCCCGTGGCTGCAGTTCACCAACATGACGGCCATCCTGATCGCCCTGTACCTGCCCGTCGGATTGTTGGTCGGGATCGCCGCCGCGGAGCTCGTCAACGCGGCCCCCGACCGCCGGCGCAGGTGGGCCGGCGCCGTCGTCTTGGCGGGGTTCCTGCTGGCCGGCGCCAACGGCGGGCGCGCGCGGGCCGTCGAGTTTATCGCGCGGTTCCAGTTCGTGCGCGCCGAGGACGTCCCGGCCATGAACTGGATCGAGGCCAACACGCCGGCCGACGCGGTCTTCGCCGTCAACAGCGTCTACTACCATCCCGAAAGCCTGTACGGCACCGATGCCGGTTATTGGATCCCGTATTTCACCGGCCGCCGCACGACGGCCGGCACCATGGTCTTCTCGCTCGGCTCGTTGTCGTTTCGCGACGGCGTTGCAGAAGATACACGGGTCGTCAAGGCGGTCGAGAGGCAGGAGCAGGGGTTGGAAGCGCTGCGCGCGCGCGGCGTGTCTTTCATCTATATCGGCCGCGCCGGCAACTTCGCCGAACCGGGTCTCGACCTGGCATGGTTGCGCGCACAACCCGGCGTGCGCGTCGTATACGAGGCCGACGGCGTCAGCATCCTGGCGCTGGCTGGCGCGCCCTGACGCCGCGCTCACGCCCTGGCCGAGGTGTCTCCGTCGACCTGGATGTCCCAGGCGCCCTTGAGCGTCATGACGCCGTAGCGTTCGCGCACCCGACCCGAACGATTGTCGACGCGGAAGGCGTAGAGCCGATCGTGGTAGTCGTACATCGGGATATCGTCCCGATGGTGGGCGGCGACGGAGATCTGATACACCCCGTCGAGCAGGGTCAGGTAGGGGATCCTGTAGGTGACGGTTCCCGTGCCGCGCACCTCGGGCACCTCAAACCGATCAAAGCCCGTGTTCGGCCCGGTGATGTGCAGGCCGTCCTGGCGATGGATGGCGAGGCCGAACACCGGAGCCGGAATCGCGCCATTCACGCGAAAGTCGATGTGGACGAACATCGCATCGCCGGTTTCGAAATACAAGGGCGCTTCGCCATCGGCACCCGAGAACCGCACGCCCGTGACTTCGATCTCGCCACTGCCCCAGCGCCGCGCCGCCACCTGTCCGGCAGCGTCGGCCGCTCGCTGCTCAAGATCCTTGCCGACCGTCCAATCCACATATCGCGCGATTTCAGCCTCGCCCGCGCCGTCGGCCACCAGTTTGCCGTGGTCGAACCAGATCACCCGACGGCAATGGTCGCGGATCGCGTCATGCGCGTGCGAGACCAACACGATCGTCACACCGTGGTCCTTGAGCTCGTCGATCCGCGCCAGACACTTCTGCTGAAAGTTGTAGTCGCCGACGGCCAACGCCTCGTCGACCAGCAGGATCTCGGGCTCGATGTGCGCGCTGACCGCAAACGCCAGCCGCGCAAACATGCCCGACGAGTAGTGCTTGACCGGCATGTCGATGAACGTCTCGAGTTCGGCGAAGGCCACGATCGAGTCGAAGCGCGCGGCCATATCGCGCCGGCTCAGACCCAGCAACGCCCCGCTCAAAAAGACGTTGTCGCGCCCCGAAAGCTCGGGGTGAAAGCCCGCACCGAGCTCCAAGAGCGCGGCCACGCGGCCATTGACCGTCACGCGGCCGTGAGACGGGCTGGTCAGCCGACCGATGAGTTTGAGCGCCGTGCTCTTCCCGGCGCCGTTGTGGCCGATCAGGCCGACGGATTCACCGGGCTCGATCTCGAAGGACACGTCGTCGAGGGCGAGGAAGCGGTCGCCTGAAGCCAGACCGGCCTCATAGCTGGGCTTGGGCCCCAGGCTCACGAACCATTCACGAAACGAGTGGTTGTGGCGACGATGGTAGAGCTTGCTGACGTGGTCGAAACGGATCGCGTGCATATTGACTGCCCATTGTACCGGGTCCGGACGGGCGGACCGGCTACAATGAGCGGATGTCACTCGTGGCTTTTGCCGCCTGCGCCCCCGGTCTCGAAAACGTGTTGTCAAGCGAACTCAAAGCGCTCGGTCTGCTCGACGCCGAGCCGACCGGAGCCGCTCAGACTTCGGGCGGCGTTCAATTCGTCGGCGACCTGCCCGCGATCGCGCGCGCCAACCGGCGGCTGCGCAGCGCCAGCCGGGTGCTGGTGCGCGTGGGGATGCCCTTCTACGCCCGGTCCTTCGAGGAATTGGTCGAGCGTGCCGCGCGTCTGCCGTGGGACCGATTCCTGACGGCGTCGACGCCGATCGCGTTGCGCGTGACGTGCCGGGGCTCACGCCTCTATCACACCGACGCCGTCGCCGAGCGCGTGGTCGCCGCAATCGGCGCGCACTTCGGAACCGATCCGGTGTTGGCGGAGTTCGACGAGGACCGCGGCGGCGACGCGCAACTGATCGTCGTCCGGCTGGTCGACGACTCGTGCACGGTCAGCGTCGACAGTTCCGGCCCTCACCTGCACCGCCGCGGCTACCGGCTCGCGACGGCCAAAGCACCGCTGCGCGAAACCCTGGCCGCTGCCATGGTCCTGGCCTCAGGATGGGACCCGAGTGCGCCCTTGCTCGATCCCTTCTGTGGCAGCGGCACGATCGCGATCGAGGCCGCGCTGATCGCCTCGCGTCGCTGGCCGAACGCCGGCCGATCTTTGCCGCTCAAGCACTGGCCCTGCGCCGCAGGTCTCACCCTTGTGGATCCACCGGATGTCGCGGCCGCGCCGCCGGCCGAGCCCATCCTCATCGCCTCGGATCGCGACGCCGGCGCCGTCGAAGCCGCCCGCGCCAACGCCGAGCGCGCCGGCGTCAGCGCCTGGATCACGTTCCGCCAGCACAGCATCTCCGACCTTGCACCCGCGATCGGCCCGGGCTGGATCGTCACCAACCCACCCTACGGCCAACGCGTCGGCGGGCCGGACCTGCGCAATTTGTACGCGCGTTTTGGAGAAGTGCTGCGGCAGCGTTGCGCCGGCTGGCAGGCCCTGGTCCTGGCCAGCGACCTCGCCCTCATCCGACAGACGCGCCTTACGCTCAAGCCGACCTGGTCCAGCGAGAACGGCGGCATTGCGGTCAGCGCCTTCCTCGGAACCGTTTGACCCGATCGCCCCATCGCACATCAGACGAAACAAAACAAAAGCTGATCGAGACCACGCTCCTGCATGGCCCCGATCAGCTTTTTCGCTCTTCGCTCTTCGCTCTTCGCCTTACAGCCACTCCGGCCGGACGCCGAAATCCGACTCCTGCCAGAAGGCGTCGAAGAGCTCGCCGATGTTATCACGCACCCGGAGCAGGATCTCCTGCGCCGCCTGGGCGGAGCCCGTGTTGAGGGCGCCACGATAGGCCAGCGCGCTCCAGGCTGCCCAGGCTGAACGGAAGGCCTCGCCCCAGAACTCGGTCGCGCGCTTGGGCAGTTGTTCGGCAAGCTCCACCAGGACCTGCGCGGCCATCACCCGGATCGCCACCCAGCTGTCGGGCCGGTCATCGGCCGACACGGCCCGGCTCGCTTCGCTCAACCCCTGCAGCGCGCTCTTGAGCGAGCGCACCGGCTGCTCGCCCGGTTCGTGCGCCAGCGCCCAGCACGTCTCGCCGTACAGGGCGCCGACCGGTCCGTACAATTCGATGTCGCCGGCAGTCTCTGCCGATTGCATGGCGTTGAAGTAGGCCTGGGCGGCGCCGCGAAGGTGCGCGCTGCGTTCGTTGCCGTCGGCGTCGGCCATCCAGGTGTAGAGATTGCCTCGCACGGCTTCGGCCTTGGCGCACCCGATCTGGTCGCCGGCCTCTTGCCAACCGGCCAGCGCGGCGCTGATCGCGTCGAGCCCGCGTTGAGCGAGCCGCTGCGAGTCGGTGTCCTCGACAAAGATCAGCTGGTAGCAGACCTCGGCCAGCCCGTGCTGCGCATGGCTCCACTCATCGAGCATGCGCTCGCGGTCGATCGCCCACACCGCCAGCTGATACTCGACCAGGGCATCGCTCAGACACTGAGCGCGGTCTTCGTCGGGCCAGTCGGCCAGCAGGATGTAGGCCGTGGCCTTGAGCTTGTGCAGCACGCCGTCCAACACCTCGGTGTCAGCGTCCGTAAACGCAAGCGCGTCGTCGCAATCCGCCAGGGCTTCGTGCAGCCAGTACTTGTTGCGGGTCCCGCGCCCCGAGATCAGGCTGGTGAGGGCATTGGCTCGATGGGCCTTGAACGTCTTGAGCACGACGGTGTTGGCGTCGAAGTCCAGCTCGGCCAGACCCTGATCGGCCTCGGCGATGATCTCCTCGGCGATGCGTGGATCGTCGTCGAACCGCAAGGCGACGTTCAACTCCGCGCAGCGCTGCAGGCGTTCGTACCAATTCGGCTCCAGCTCCATCCCCGCACTCCTTTGCCGCATCCCGGTGCGGCCGAAACCGATCTCCAGATCTCTGCTCGGTATCGGTTCGTTGTGGGGGATCAGATGCAAATTTCGCGCAAAAGAATCACCGCTTTGGTTGGCCCT
>WBZS01001377.1_pt1 | contig 19625 bp, 22 predicted proteins | sample 5204201 | NCBI WGS metagenome assembly WBZS01 (sample SAMN12344357, study PRJNA552823) | activated sludge metagenome | biome: Activated sludge suspended growth; feature: Nitrification reactor; material: Wastewater; isolation source: activated sludge from nitrification reactor of wastewater...
AAACACAACAAAAAAAGTAATAATTTATTCAACTCCAACTTGCCCTTACTGTGTATATGCAAAAAATTTTTTCAAATCAAAAAATATTCCTTTTGAAGATGTCGATCTATTTATTCACAGAGACAGAATTGAAGAAGCTAGAAGAAAAAGTGGACAGAACGGAGTGCCGGTAATTGACATAGAAGGAAATATTGTGCTTGGTTTCCAACCAGACCTTTTCGAGAAATATTTGAACCAATAAGTATTGCAAATTTTAGATTTTATGCTAAAATATGTCAATTATGAAAACTAAAAAGTCGTTACTAAAAAGATTAAAAATCACTAAGAATGGAAAAATTCTTGGTCGAGCAAAAGGAATCGGACACTTTAACGCTCGTAAAAGAAGAATTGACCAACTTGCAAAAAGAAAACCAGTTCCTTTTTCTATGACAAACAAAGAAAAAAGAAGATTTTTGCCAGGACTAGTTAAAATTGCAAAGACTAAATAAATTTTATGACAAGAGTTAAAAGAGGAAAAATCTCTCTAAAAAGAAGAAATAATGTTTTAAAAGCCGCAAAAGGTTTTAGACTACAACGCTCTAAAAAAGAGCGCGCAGCAAAAGTCGCTCTTCGTAAAGCTGGAGTTCACGCTTTCTCCCACAGAAAGGACAAAAAAAATGATATGCGTAAATTGTGGAATGTAAAGATAAATGCATCTTTGCGCGAAGCTGGTACAACTTATAGTAAATTCATCAATTTGATGAAAACTAAAAATGTTCAACTAGACAGAAAGGTTCTGGCAGAAATTGCTGAAAAACATCCAAAAGTTTTTGCAAATTTAGTAAAAGCAATATAAAATAAATTAAAAAATCCTAGCCAAATCCTAGGGTTTTTTAATTTTTTATGCTAAAATATTTTCCGCGCCCCTATAGCTCAGTTGGTAGAGCAACTCCCTCTTAAGGAGATGGTCCAAGGTTCGAATCCTTGTGGGGGCACTATGAAAATAACTTTTAAATATGACTTGAATAAAGATGTTTGGTGTCTTCTAAACTATGGCAAAGAATCTACAAACTCTCAAATTCCAACAAAAGTATATGAAAAGTTGGTGTTTCAGTTTGGAGAAAATCCAACAAATGAAGAAGTGGAAATTTTTTTAGAAAAATATTACAAGGAAAATAAAATAGACATTGGAAAATGTATCATTAGTTACCAGCAAGAATGGGACAAAATTTCAGATAAGTATAAAAATAAATCAGAAAAGATTTTTGGAGTTCAGCTAAAAAACGAAGTTATAGTATATTTAACAGCAAACAATCGTTGCCCTTATAATATTCCTGAGAACTTCTTTTTTGTATCTGTTTCCAACACAACAATGAGGAAAATTGTAATGCATGAACTTTGGCATTTTTATACTTGGTTTAAATTTGGTGTAACCGAGGAAGAAAAGATTGGAAAACAAAGATATAACGAAACAAAAGAATCACTTACAGTTTTACTGAATGTTGAATTCCCAGATTTGATGAATGGACTTATCGATAGTGGATATCCACAACATCAAGAAATTAGAAATAAAATTTTGGACATTTGGAAAGAAAATAAAAACATGGAAGATCTTTGGGAAAAATTAGCAAATTAAATAAATTTACTTTATCTGAATTGGTTGTACAACTTGGTCTATACCCTTCACAGCCCCTCCCCCAACTGGACCTTGGAAAATTTCATTTGCAGTATTTCCAATAAAATAAGTAATACCAATTGCAGACAACATAATAGTCAAACCTAAAAGAGGCCATTTCAAATCCATCACCTTTATTGTTCCGTTTCTACCTTCCCAAAAAGATTTAAAGATAATATACAAAAACAAAGCAATTGCGATCGCCACAAACACAATAATGAGTGGATTAATAATTTTTGCAAATAAAGTTCCTCCTAGACTATATATAACTTGCTCAACAGCCGTTTCTCCTTGTGGCATAAATATTTTTACTTAAAATAAGTATATAATAATTTTCTCAAAAATAAAAACAGCTTGTGTAAGCTGTTTTTGTTTTACCTAAAAAATTTTATTGATTATAGTAGCCACCACCACGTACACCTCCTACCTGTGGGAGAGAAGGGGCTGTGATTGTTTTAGCCCTATTTGTGTCTATACCAAACAAAGCACCAACCAACTGAATCAAACCGTATAGTGCAAACATTACAGCCAGAGCAACCAAAGACCAGAAAATCGCTTTACCTGATACACCATGGTCCCCACCACCAACACCAGGGATTTTTAATCCCATCTTTCCTGCAATAAAAGCTATTACTAAAAAGAAGAAAATCAGTACAGCAAGTGCGGGTAATGCCCAGTTAAGGAAGTTAATAAAAATCTCCACATCTCCCAACACATCCTTTACTGGTTTAAGAAAAGGTGACGCAGCAAAAGCAAAAGCTGGTAAAGTTATTGCCGATAACAAAAAGAATCTAGTAAGAATTGTTTTCATAATTAATATATTTTTAATTTTACTAGTCCAGTATAGCATTTTTACAATTTTTGCAAGGATTCCCTATGTGTAAAAAATGTGATATAATTTAGCACATGATAACTCACAATCTTATAGAAATACTTACTATCTTCGTGTCTATTGCAACAATTGTTCTTGTAATCATTAATCAGCCACAAAGTGGAGATACTTTTGGTACAAGTGGTGGAATGGTACAAACAAGACGTGGATTCGAAAAGCAAATTCACAATTTAACAGTTATTTCTTCTGTTGCCCTATTAGTGTTAGTGTTGATAGGACAAATAATAAGATAAACAACAAACAAGACTTGTGTTCTATAAAATGTGGGTATAGCCAAAGTTATGCCAAATCTAAAAGAAAAAATAAAATATTTGTTTTCTTATTTTTTATCACCAAAAGAAATTCTTTTTGTGTTTTTTGTGTTATTTCTATCTCTATTTTTCTTTTTGGCTTTTTTATATAGGTCTTCTGCTCTTTTGATGACAGAAAGAATCAAATATGCTGGCAATATAACAGAAGGAATAATTGGAAATTTAAAAGAACCAAACCCTTACAAACCAGTAACCCAAGCCGACAAAGACCTAAACAATATACTTTATTCTTCTTTAGTGCAAGAAACTGAAACGGAGAATTACTTACAAAAATATGAATTAAGACTTGCGGATAAAATAGATGTAAGTAACGATAAAAGTACTTATAAAGTTACTCTTAAAAAAGATATAACCTTTAGTAATGGATCTGCGATAACCCCGGAAGATATCATTTATTCCCTTTCAAATGTGGCAACTGAAAAAAAATATACAGTTGAAAAGACAGAAGAAAATACATTAACTTTCAAACTTAAAAAAGCTAACGATAACTTTTTAGAAAACCTAACATATCCAATCATTAAAAAAGACACTATTTTTGAAAATAATTTTTCTAGTAATTTAGTAACTTCTTCTTTCTTTAGAGTAAAAAGTATAGACAAAGATTTGGATGGAAACGTAAACTCTCTTGTGTTGGAAAGATACAATAACGGTGAAGAAAAAATAGCCTATTTGAAAAACTACAAACTTATTTATTTTAAAAACGAGGTTGATGCTTACAATGCTTTTCAAAAAAAAGAAATAGACCTGTTGAGTGGTGTTTCAGGTAATACCCTTTCAAAAATCTCTGACGATACAAACATAAAATTTGAATCTGCTCCTCTACCAAATAATTATGCAGTATTCCTAAACCAGAACAAAGATGAAATTCTACAAGACAAAAACTTAAGGAAAGCTTTGAGCGACATTATTGACAGAGAAAGTTTAACCCATCAGGTTTTGGGAAATTTCGGTATACCAGAAAAAAATATTCTCGGACAAAAAGGTACTTTAAAAAGTGTTAATGAGGTTATTGACAGTTTAGGATCTAGCTTTTCTTTTAAAGATGGTGTATTATATATGAGTACAAAGAAAGCTTCAGAAACAAAAAAGGAGGCTGTCAAAATCACTTTAACTACTATCCAAAACAAAGAACTCGAAGATACTGCTAAGTACCTACAGAGTGCATGGAAAAAAATAGGAATTCAGACAGAAATAAAGGTTATTGATAAAAAAGATTTAAACAATGTAGTTAGAGACAGAGACTTTGAAGCTTTACTGTTTGGGTTCAGTATTAAATCTGAAAAAGATTATTACTCATTCTTTTCAAGTAAAGAAAGAAGCTATCCAAAGCTAAATATCGCCAATTATACAAGTAGACAATCAGACAAGATTCTGGATGCATTGTCTGGTGATAATAGTCCTGCAAGAACGCAAGACCTAATAAACCAACTATCTGTAGAAATTGAAGACGATAATCCGGTGATAATTCTTTACAAACCCAAATTTGTTTTTGCACATTTTCTAGACACACAAATAAAATTACCAAACACAATAAGAAGCGAAGAGGAGAGATACTCCTACATTAAAAACTGGTATACTGACACTGAAAAGGTGTTGAACATTTTTAACCAGTCTAAAATCGTAGACAGATTCGATACTTTACTTTATTAAAAATTTATTAATTACAAATTTATGAACGCAAACGACAATACAGGTTTTAACAGAACTAATAATTATAGTAATACAACACAAACACCTCGCAGAGATTTCAATAACAGAAAACCTTTTGCAAGAGATAACAGGAATAACAATCGACCAAGTAGACCCCCTTTTGGACATAGTGATATGAAATTTGGTGGTCCACAAGAAATAAAAGAAGGAGTTGTGAGAGTTATTCCTCTTGGTGGAGTAGAAGAGGTTGGTCGTAACATGACCATGTTTGAAGTTGGTGAAGATATAATTGTTGTAGACATGGGATTTGCCTTCAAAGAAGAATCAACTCCGGGTGTAGACTATATCTTACCAAACACACAATATTTAGAAGAACGTAAACATAAAATCCGTGGAGTTTTGATAACTCATGGACACTTGGACCACATTGGAGCTATTCCCTATCTAATAGAAAGGCTTGGGAACCCAAAAATTTACGCTCGCAATTTTACTTCTTTAATGATTAAAAAACGTCAAGAAGAATTTCCTCATTTGAAACCTTTGAATATTGAAACTGTTGAACAAAGTACAAAACTAAAACTTGGAAATCTAGATGTTTCTTTCTTTGCTGTAACCCACTCTATCCCTGATTCAATGGGAATCATGATTAACACCCCACATGGAAAAATAGTTCACACTGGCGACTTGCGTCTTGACCACGATGACGGAAAACCATCTCAATTTGAAGAAGAGGTTTACTCTATTTTCAAAGATGAAAAAGTTCTGCTATTACTTGCCGATTCTACAAACTCTGAAAATCCAGGATTCTCTATTTCTGATAGAGTTGTAATGGCAAATATAGAAAGAATTATCAAAGAAGTTCCAGGAAGACTTATTGCTTCTATGTTCTCTTCTCAGGTTGAAAGACTTTTGGGATTACTTAAAATCGCAGAAGAAAATGGAAAGAAAGTTGTTATTGAAGGTAGATCAATGAAAACAAACATTGAAGTTATTCGTGCAGCAGGACTTTTAAATGTTTCAGAATCTACACTTATAGATATTTCAGAAATGTATAAATATCCTGACAATAAAATTATAGCCATGGTAACAGGTTCACAAGGTGAGGAGTTCGGAGCACTTATGCGTATCTCTACTCGTACACACAAATACATCGCAATCAATCCAAATGATACAATTCTCATGTCCTCTTCTATTATCCCAGGAAACGAGCGTGGTGTACAAAAATTGAAAGATAATCTTTCTCGCCAAGGTGCAAAACTTATTCACTACAAAACTTCTGATATCCACTCTTCTGGACATGCTAACCGTGACGAGCTGGCTTGGATACTTTCCAAAATTAGTCCAAAATTCTTTATGCCTATTCACGGATATCACTACATGCTCCGGGTACACGGAACTATCGCTGAAAGCGTTGGGGTAAAAAAAGATAATATTATAATTACCGACAACGGCTCTATTGTAGAAATACAACCAGACGGAGAATCTATTGTAAAAACTACAAGTAAAGCTCCAAGTGGAATGATTTTCGTAGATGGTTTCTCAGTTGGAAATATGCAGGAAGTTGTCTTGCGTGACAGACAAGCTTTGTCTCAAGATGGAGTTTTTGTCACAGCGGTTGTTGTAGACTCTCGAACAGGTATGCTTAAAAAGTCCCCAGACATAGTTTCTCGTGGATTCGTTTACTTAAAAGAATCACAAGAATTATTGAAGCAAGTTCGCTTACTTATCCGAAAGAAAATTGAAGATAACCCAAAAGCTTTGCAACAAGAAATAGAAGACACAAGAAACGACCTTAATGATACTATCTCAAAATTCTTTGTAAAGAAAACAGGAAAAGCACCGATAGTAATGAGTATTGTGATAATAATCTAATCAAAAAATAAAAAACACTTTCCACACAAAGTGTTTTTTATTTTGAGTTCAAAATTTATGTTAAACTTTAAAAAATGGAAAGCTCAAATAAAATTTTTTGGTTAAATATTTTTGCTTTTTTTATTTCCCTGCATTACGCCATAATAACATATTCCGCCTCATCTTTTTTAGGAGGAGTTTTTGGTGAGAATAATGTATGGTTTTTTTACACTTCTGCAGCTTTGACAACAATAATCCTCAATCTTTTGATTACAAATTTTCTAAAAAAAAGAAATATTTTAAAGATAATAAAAATAGCGTTGGTTGTTTCTTTTTTAAATCTTTTAAATCTAGCCTCAAGTGGAACTCACCTTTTTATATTCTTTTCTTTCGTAATTTATGCAACATTAGCTGAGTTCATTTTTTTACTTTCTTCAATTGTACTGGAAGATCTTTCAAAAGAACAAACTACAGGTGGAACTCGTGGACAATATTTGGCAGTACAAAATATTGGGTTTTTAATTGCCCCATTCTTGGGTTCTTTTTTTGTAAAAATTTTTAGTATCAATTCTCTATTCGTTTTAAGTTCAATTTTCATTTTCATAGCATTTTTGATTCTTACAAATACTTTGAAAAGTGTCCCAAAAATTGAAACAAAAAATGGAAATGTTTTCAAAACATTGGGAAAAATTTTTAGAAACATTGACTTAAGAAATACTATTTTTGCTTATATATGCTTACACCTTTTTTATTCTGCAGCAATAATTTATTTACCATTCAAACTTGAAAATCTTGGTATAAGCCTTACGCAATACTTGGGCGTGCTGATGCCTGTTGCTCTATTTCCATTTATTTTTGTACCAGAAATCCTTGGCTATGTTGAAGATAAAATGAAAGATGAAAAAGAATTTTTAATTCTCGGTTTTTTTGGACTCATTTTAATTCTTTCAGCTTTTGCTTTTATAGATTCGCCTTCTCTTTTTGTGTGGGCAATAATTTTATTTTTTTCAAGAATTTTTGCTTCCACAGTGGAAACTTCTATTAATTCATATTTCTTTAAAAAAATAGATAAAAACGACACAGACATAATTTCAATTTTTGCATCATCTTACAACTTTGCAAACCTAGCTTTCGTACCGATTTTCGCCTTAATCATAAAATATACAGATCTAAAAACTCTCTTTTTAAGCGTTTCTTTTTTCCTTTGTTTTATGTTAGTATTAGTAAGTAAAATTCACGATACAAAGAATTATGAGAAACACAAAGAATGGAAAACCATCTGGACCAAGTCAAAAAAAAGAGCTCTCTGAAAGTTTTTTTCCAATGAGAATAAACAAAAGAATGAAAGACCTTGGGCTTGCAAGTAGGAGAGATGCGGACAAATTGATAGAAAATAAAAAAGTTTTAATTAATGGTAAAACCGCAAATTTGGGATACAAAGTAAAAGAGGAAGACAAAATAGAAATTGTTAATCATGAAAATAATTATAAATATTATGCTTTTTATAAACCCAAAGATGTAGTTTCCCATTCCCCACAATACAATGAGCCAGAAGTGAAAAATTTCTTCTCACAATGGGACAAAGAGAAACTTACCGTTGTTGGAAGACTAGACAAACACAGCGAAGGTTTAATGCTTGTGACAAATGACAAAAGACTTGTCGAAAGAATTCTCGACCCGAGATTTGAACACGAAAGAATTTACGAAGTGACTGTTCAGGAAAAACTTTCTAAAAATATCGTAGGCTTGTTCGCCAAAGGTTTTTCTGTTCGTGGTAGGTTTACCGCAAAACCAGCAAAAGTAGATCTTGTGGATAACTTCAAATTTAGAATCACTTTAACTGAAGGTAAAAAACACCAAATTCGCTTGATGACCAATGACTTACATTACACAGTTTCAAAACTTAAAAGAACAAATATTATGAATATAAACCTAAAAAGTGTAGAACCTGGCAAATACAAGGAAATCAAAAAAGAAGAAGTTAAAAAACTTTTGAAAAATGTTGGACTAAATTAAGAAAAATAAAAACACTTTTCAAAAAAGTGTTTTTATTTTTTATAAATCTTTTTATTAATTGTTTGCCTCTTCTGTCTTTGGAGCTTGTTCAGCTGCAACTTCAGGTTTTTCCGCTTGCACTTTCACAGCTTTTTTCTTTGGAGCAGTTTTTTTAGCAACTTTCTTTGCTGCTACTTTTTTCACTGCTTTAGCTGGTGCAGTTTTAGCTTTTCCAGAAGCCTTTGCTTTAGCAGCATTTTCCTTATCGATTTGTGCTTGCTTTTTTGCAATTTCTACATTAACTTCTTTTTTCATTTTGTTCCAAGTTGAAAGCATTTCATCTACAACTTTTTTCAATTCCCCTTTATCAACAGTTTTGTATTTCTCAGAAACCGCTTTTACAATTTCTTTGTATTTTGGTTCAGATACTTCTTTCATCTTTTCAATTCCTTGTAATACCTCACCTTTCATTTTTACTGACCAAGCTGCCAATTGTTTTCTTTTAGCAACCCCATCTTTCGAACCGTACATGTAGTAAGCACCTGCAATCACAGAGGCAATCGCACCTATACTCATGTTTTTAAAATTTTTATTCATATTTTTAGTTTTTTAATTTTAATCTAAATAACGACGAAACAAGTTTATAACATTTACATTTTATTTACAATTGTTTGCCAAAACATAACCAGCTTTTTGCGCCAACTCTTCGGTTGTAAAATATCTTTTACTACTAGCTTTAATATTTCCAGCTCCACTACACCAAACAAAATAGTATTTTTTTCCGTTTTTACTTGCAACAATTGTATTGTTAGAAATTTTTCCAAATAAATTATTCTTTTCTTGTTCATAGTTTCTGTCCTCCTCAGCTTTTGACTCAAAAGTAAAGCTCGGGATCATTTCCAGGAACTTTGTTACCCTACCCAAAAAGAAAGAAAGTAGTAAAAGTAATAAAACCAGAATCCCCAAAAAGAATTTTAAGATGAATCCGCCAGGGTTGAAAAGTTCACCCATTCGTGATATAATACTACCCATATCTGCTAGAAATAGTATAGCAAATTAATATAAAAATATGGCAACCAAAAAAGCGGCCGGAACGGCCAAGAACCTACGTGATAGTAAACCAAAATATCTTGGTGTTAAAAAATATCATGGGGAAACAGTACAAGCAGGTGGAATAATCATCCGCCAAAGAGGTACAGATTTCCTTGCTGGAGACAATGTAGGACAAGGAAAAGATCATACTTTGTACTCTTTGATCAATGGAAAAGTTGTATTCTCTACAAAGAGAAAAATGGCTTTTGATCACAAAGTTCAAGTTAAAAAAGTAGTGTCAGTTAAATAATGAAAACTACAAAATAAAAACTCTCTAGATCGAGAGTTTTTTATTTTTATTTAATTATTTTTGATTTGCTTTTAGTTTAATATCACGTTCATAGCGAGCACGGTCAGATTCTGTTAAAAATATTTTTCTTAAACGCACAGACTGTGGAGTAACTTCTAAATATTCATCTTCATTCATAGTTTCCAATCCTCTTTCAATAGAAAGTGTCCAAGCTGGTACAAGTACTATAGCCTCGTCATTGCCAGAAGAACGTACATTTGTAGAGCTTTACCTTTGTTTGGGTTAACAATCAAGTCATTACCCTTTGAAACATTTCCAATAACCATTCCCTGGTAAACGTCAACCGCTGGTCCAACATACAATACTCCACGTTCTTGAAGATTCCAAAGTGAGAAGGCACTAGTTTTTCCTGTTTCTGAAACAACCATACTCCCAACTTCACGTCTTTCAATTTCACCTGCGTAAGCACGGAATTCAAGCATACGAGAAGAAAGAATTCCATTACCTTTTGTATCGATCATAAAGATTCCACGGAAACCTAGAAGTCCACGAGTTGGCATTTCAAAAATCATTCTTGTTTGTCCGTCTTTTTCTTTCATGTCACGCATCATAGCTTTACGCATACCAAGTTTTTCAATAACAGTTCCAGAAAATTCTGAAGGCAAGTCAATTACAACCTCTTCATAAGGCTCTACTTTGTTTCCATTTTCATCTGTTTTGATAATAACCTCTGGTACAGAAACTTGAACTTCATAACCTTCGCGACGCATGTTTTCCAATAAAACTGAGATATGCATTTCTCCACGTCCGTACACACGGAATTTATCTTCTGCGAAATCTACACGCAAACCTACGTTAATTTCTAATTCTCTTTCAAGTCTTTCACGAATTTGTCTACCTGTTACAAGCTTACCTTCACGACCCGCAAATGGAGAATTGTTAACAAGAAAGTCTAGGGAGATTGTAGGTTCATCAATATGGATAAGTGGCATGATTTCAGTATCCTTGTTATTTGTCATTGTATCCCCGATGAAAATGTTTGGGAAACCAGCAATCATAACAATGTCTCCAGCTGAAACTTCTGCAGCCTCTGTTCTTTGTACACCTTGGAAAGAAAACATTTTAGTGATTCTACCTTTTTCTTGTTTTTTACCATCTAATAAAAATAATTCTGACCCATCCTTGATTTTACCTTCGTATACACGAGCAATAGCCAAACGTCCAAGAAATTTGTCATAAGCCAAATTGAAAACTTGAGCTTTAAATATTTCAGAATTTGTTTGTTCGATTGTGTTGGCTGGTTTTACTTGTTCCAAAACAATATCTAAGAGTGCATTTAGGTTTTTACCTTCTGCATTTCCACTTGCCATGAATTCTTTTGCTTCTTCGATAGTTTTAAAAGCTACACCTTGTCTACCAATAGCATACACAGTTGTAAAGTTTAATTGATTATCGTTGGCACCAAGCTCGAGGAAAAGCTCAAAAACTTCATCGTGTGCACGAACAGGGTCCGCTGCTGGTTTGTCAATTTTATTTAAAACAAGGATTGGTTTAATTCCAAGTTCTAGAGATTTTTTCAACACGAAACGTGTTTGTGGCATTGGACCTTCTTGGGCATCTACAACCAATAATACTGAGTCAATAGAACGCAAAACACGTTCTACCTCTGAACCGAAATCGGCATGGCCTGGTGTATCCACAATGTTTACCTTTGTGTCTTTGTACATCAAAGATGTGTTTTTCGCATAAATAGTAATTCCCCTCTCTTTTTCAATAGAGTTTGAATCCATTGAGAAATCTCCTTCTGCTGCTCCGTTTTGTTTTAGAAGTGAGTCTGTTAATGTTGTTTTTCCGTGGTCCACGTGGGCGATAATCGCAATGTTTCGTATTTCCATAATGTTAAATTAGTTTTTTTATGATTTGACAATTATATCAGAAATATGTCTTTTTTACAAATATTTTATAGGAATATATTTTGATATTAATTTTGTTATACTTTAGATAATATGAATGTAAAAGAGTTGCCTTTTCTGACAGATAGAGAGAAAAATATTTTGATCAGAAGTCAAATAAAAACCTTTGAAGAACTTTTATATTACTTCCCTTTTCGCTACGAAGAATCCCCGAGCGCTAAACAAATACAAGACATAAAAGTTGGTGATTCTGTTTCTATTGCTGGAATAGTTGTCGACATTGATTCAAAAGCTAGTTTTCATTCTGGCGCAAAATACACCAAAGCAGTTGTGCAAGACAACACCGACTCTATCGAGGTTATTTGGTGGAACATGCCCTATATTGCCAAAACTTTATATATTGATCAAAAAATAATTTTAACCGGAACGGTTTCCGAAAAATCTGGAAATTTATATTTAAACAACCCAAAAATAGAAAGAGTTAAGAACTTACCGATAAATGCCAACTCTACTCTTTTTGCAAAAGAAGAAAAGAAACCGTTAACTCCAATTTACACAAATTTTCGCAAAGAAAAAAATTTTGATATTAAAAAAATAATTGAAAAAACGTTAAAAAGCAAAGAATTTAAAGAAATAGAAGATTTAATTCCGAAAAATATCTCCAACAAACTTCATCTTGGCTCACGACAAAATGCAATTGTACATAAACATTTACCGATGGATGAAAATGATAAAATTGCTACCAACAAATATTTTGCTTTTGAAGAAATTTTTGTGATGCAGATTTATCGTGAACAAGAAAAAATGTTGCGAGCAGACGCTCATGCTTACCAAATAAATATTGATGAAGAATTTAGAAAAGAACTTGAAAATATTTTACCTTTTAAATTAACAACTGGACAAGAAAAAGTTTTAGAAACTATTTTAAAAGATTTAAAAGAAAACAAACCCATGTCGCGTTTGGTAGAAGGTGACGTAGGAAGTGGGAAAACAGCTCTTGCTTTGGCAGCTGTTTTGGCAACTGTACTTACAAAGTCTCCGAAAGGAAAATTTTTACAGACTGCTTACATCGCACCAACAGAAATACTTGCCAGTCAGCATTTTGAATTTTTTATTAAAACATTATCTTCTCTTACGCATTTGAATATTGCCCTATTAACTTCGACTGGCGCAAAAATTTTCCCTTCAAAAATAGATCGTGAAAGATGGATTCAAGCTCCAAAAAGCCGTGTGAAAAAACTTTTAAACGAAGGTAAACTGAATATCGTAATCGGGACACACGCTTTGTTTAATAAAAATATTTTATTTGAAAGTTTAGGTTTGGTTGTTATAGATGAGCAACACCGATTCGGAGTGAAACAAAGATTGGCAATGATTGAAAAACATAAAATTGCAAAAAATGAGCATAAGAAAAATCGTCCAAGAAATGATTTACGAGAGTTTGCACCGGAATATGAAGATTTAAAACATTTACCAATTCCACATTTACTTTCTATGTCGGCAACGCCAATTCCCCGCACTTTAGCTTTGACAATTTATGGAGACTTGGATTTGTCCATTTTAGACGAACTTCCGCCAGGAAGAAAACGCGCCGAAACGAAAATAATTAAAAGTACAGACCGTACAAAAATGTATTCTGAAATAGAAAAAAAATTAAATTTGGGAAAACAAGTTTATATTATTGCGCCAAGGATAAAAGACTCGGACGACGAAGAAAATAAAAAAAGCTCAGTAGAATTTGAGGAAAAAAGAATCAAAGAGGAATTTAAAAACTATAATATTAGTATTTTACATGGAAAACAAAATAAAACCGAAAAAGAAAAAGTTATAGAAAAATTCTATAAAAAAGAAATTGATATTTTGATTTCCACAACCGTGGTCGAAGTCGGGGTTTCTGTACCAAATGCAACTTGCATTGTCATTGAGAATGCTGATACTTTTGGTCTAGCCCAGCTTCACCAACTTCGCGGTCGTGTAGAAAGAAGTTCTGATCACTCTGTTTGTTTTTTAGTTACGGAAAGTGAAAATGAAAAAAGTTTGAAAAGACTTGAAGCTTTAGTGAAAAGTAATAATGGCTTTGAGTTGGCAGAAGTTGATTTGTCTGAGCGTGGAGCCGGAAGCTTGATAGGCAATCGCCAATCTGGTTTGACTGATATCGGTATGGAAGCAATCAAAAATAGGAAGCTCGTAGAAGTTGCAAAAGAAGAGGCAAGAAATATTTTACAACTCGACCCGAAACTCACCTTACCTGAACACAACTCATTAAAACAAAAAATTTCCGAATTTACTTTCCATGAAGAGTAAATTTATTTAGCTCTGGTTAGTAAAAATGAAGGAACAATAAGTCCTAAAAAAACTCCACCTAAAAAAGCCAAGATGCCAGCCAAAATCGACAAAAAGATGTAATAAAAGTTATTTTGTAAATTCCTTTTAAACAAAATAATAAAAGAAAATATGAAAGAATAGACCACAGCAAAAAATACCCCAATTTTAATACCAACCTCAAAACCTTCATCAAATGATGAAGTATTAAAATAAAGAGATGCTAAACCACCCAACAACATAGCAAATAAAATCCCAAAGATTGAAAAAGAAATGTAAAAACCAATTGCCTCCTTGATTGTCTTTCTACTTGAAAGATCTGTAATATTTTTAAACATATTAAAATTTTAAGTAAATTTAGCTGTAGATTTATTATAACATAAATCTCTACCAATTTGACTCCAAAACATTTTCAAATAGCGATGCCACAACAAGTGGGCCCATACATCCTGGAACAGGTGTGTAATAAGAAGATTTTTTGTAGCAAGCTTCGTCAAAATCCCCACAAGCTTTTCCATCCACAAAAGAACAACCATAATCAATCAAAACAGCATTAGTTTTTATAAAGTTTTCCTTTATGAGAAAAGGAACCCCTACACCAGAAATAACCACATCACAATCTTGCAACTTTTCGTATTCACCTTTTCCAACAACTTCCACGTCAAAATTATTTTCATCTAAATATTTTTTTATTGGAATTCCAACAACTTGCCCAAGTCCAACAATAGCAAATTTAGCTTTTGTATAATTAGTCTCTTTCATTTCTTCTAAAACTTTTTTTAAAGCCAAAACAATCGGCGCAGTAAAATTCCCTTCATTCAAATTGTCTACATCTTTTTCTTTTTTTATAAAAGATAAAATTTCTTCTGTGTATTCTCGTAAATTTTCTGGCAAAGGAAGTTGAACAATAACTGCATCATTCTCGTTTTGTAAATTTTCTAAAGAATTTTTAATTTCTTCCAAGGAAGAATTTTCATTTAAATTCAAGATATTTACAATGAAACCATATTTTTCGCCAAATTTTTTCTTTACGTTTATGAAAGACAAGGAAGCCTTATCATCACCAACACACAAAATACCCAAACTTGGTCTTAAATTATTTTTATTTATTTCTTGCAAAAGCTTTTCACCTACCTGTTGATTTATTTTTTTACCGTCAATTAACATTTGCACCAATTATATCACACTACTCGTGGGCTGTATTTTGCAACAAATATTTGTATAGATTGAATTCCAATTCCATTCCAGAAACAAATTCGTCATAAACAAAAAATTCCCTTTGAGCTAAATATTTTTGTACCGAATCTTCTTTTTTAGCAAGTTTTCTTTTTTGTAAAATTAAAACTGTACGCAAACGCAAAAGATTATTAGAAATATTTTTTATTTTAGCTTCTGTTATCTTTTCAGAATATTTTTCTAAAATAGTTGTTTGTTCTTTTTTATTTTTTCGCATACTTTTCTCTGATTGCTTTGCGTACCTCTTCTCTATCGTCCCAAGGTTCAACATGGTCTTTAAAAATAATTGTCTGCTCTGAGCCTTTGCAACAAAACAATAAAACGTCACCTTCTTCTGCAATAAACACGGCTTTTTTAATCGCCTCGCGTCTATCCAAATAGTCAAAAACATTTTCTCCTTTTTTCATTCCGAATTCTAAAGCTTTTGACATTAAAAAGTTGTTTATGATTTCAGGATCTGTATCAAATGGATCTGACAAAGTTATTATTCCAATATTTGCCATCTGTGAAACAACTCTTACAACTTCGGTTCTTGGCTCTCTACCACCGCCGTCACCACCAAATACAACGACTACTTTATTCTCTTCTTTTTTCTTCAAATTTTTAACAGCAGTGATGGCTTCTTTCATAGAAACTGGCTCATAAGCATAGTCAACTATCGCAGAAAAATTTTGTCCTTCATTGATTATTTCCATTCTTCCAGGTATAACCGTACAACTTTTTACACCTTCAATGACTTTGTCTTGCTCAACTTGTAAATATTTTGAAACCAAAATAGCTGGCATTACATTGTAAACATTGAATTTTCCAAGCAAAGGAAATTCATATTTATTTTCTTCAAAAGTAAAACTTGTGCCAGCCACACCAACACTAACATCAGAAAATTTATAATCTCCATTTTTTTCTCCAAAAGAAAATTTTATATCTGCACTAAAATTATTGAAATAATTAAAATTTTCATCATCAGCATTAAGAATGGTAACTTTGTCTAAATCCACACCATTCCAACGCTTTCTCGGTAATTTACTCAAATTTTCAAACAATATTCCTTTAGTTTTTCTGTATTCTTCAAAAGAATTTTTATGACTCTTTAAATGCTCTGGATGAATTCTTGTAAATATTGCAATGTCATAATAAAGCCCAACATGCCTATTCATTTTTATCCCCTCACTTGTGACTTCAACAAGGACAATGTCACATCTTTCCTTTTCCATTTGCCATAAAAATTTTTGTAGCAAAAATCTTCCAGGCATAGTCATATGATACCAATTCATTTTTTCTTCGCTACCAATTTTTATATTTGCAGTAGAAATCAAACCAACTTTGTATCCAGCAGAAGTCAAAACATGCCAAAGAAAATTAAGTGTAGAAGTTTTCCCTTTTGTACCAGTTATGGCAATCACAAGCATTTTTTTTGAAGGGTGCCCATAGTAAAAACCTGCAACATGTGCAAGACAAAAATGATAAAAGAGAATCACTCTCTCACCAAAAATGTTTTTAATCTGATCTCTTATAAATTTTTTAATTTGTCTAAACATCTTAACTTTTATTTTACCATTTTATATAACAAATACAAAAAGTATTTCAATTTTTTAATTGGAATATCAATAAAGTCTCCATGAAATTTAACAAATCCACCAAATCTTTTTTTAAAATTTGTAACACCTTGAAGCCCAGGTTTTCCATATCCATTTTCGTAAATTCCGCCAAAATTATAAAATTCACAGCCAACTTCTTTTGCTGTTTTTATAGCTTCCCATTGCATGAGATGATTAAAACCTTTTTCACGACCTTCTGTAGCGCTTCCCGCAAAAACCAAATTGGCAACTTTGTTGTTTATAACAACCAAAGCAACAGACAAATATTTTTCAGAATCTTTTGTGAAAACTAAAAATTTATTTTCAGAATTTTTAAAAATTGCTTGGTAATATTTTTTGTCATACAAAGAAAAACCATCACGTTCACCTGTTTCTTTTAAAAGTTTCCAGAAAATTTCAAAATGTATTTCCAAATTTTCTTTAACAATTTCAACTTTAATATTTTCTTTTTGTGCGCGACGAACAGAATAACGATGATCTTTGTGAAAGTTGTTGTAAATATTTTCTTCCGTTTCAAAAAGTTGTAACCACCATTCTACACGAGGTTGAAAAATTCCTTCTTTTGCAAAAGTTTTTTTAGGTGGTTTTACCAAATATTTTGTATTTTTAAAAAAATTATTTTTATCTTCCAAACGAACAAAAACACAATTTTCTTTTTTTGCTAAATCGTACAAATAGGAAATTATTTCTTTTTTAGTCTCCTCCCAACCTTTTCCTTCAAGGAGAGCTTTCAAAAAAACTGGACCATACGGGACATATAAAATTTTTCCAACTCGTAAATCGATAATTGTTGATGCACAAGTTACCTGGTCAAATTCTTTATAAAAAGTTTTTTCTCCAACTGCTTCGTGCCAATTTAAGTATTCTTTTGTTTGTGTAAAAGGAATTTTCATTTCTTAAACATTATATCACCCAAACCAAAAAACACATTCCGCAATGTGTTTCGTTTTTTTATTTAAGCACATTTATATAAATAATTACTCGGACTTTTTAAATGTACCTGTCTTTGTGTCGTAACTAATAGCAAATTTACAAATCCTATCTTCAGGCACTCCAGATAATATTTCCGTTCCGTGAATATCAACCATCTTGAAACCTTTCTTAATATATTCATTCTTTCTTTTTGGATCAATTGTAGATTCAAAAACCAGAGTAACTAATCCATCAATATCTTCTTTTATAATAGTAAACGAAATTCTTTCTCCTGAACCGGGAATAATTAAAACTTCCTTAGATAACCCAGTATTTTCAGCAAAGGAAACTACCGGTATCACATCTGTGCCTGGTTTAAGTTTTGCTACAGCATCTATTTCAGCTTTCACTTTTGGATTCTTCACTACGGAATTTATCCATCTTTTATATTTTGTTGCATAGTCCTGAGGAAAATCCAGCAGAAGATCTTCAAATGCACTTCCAAGATTTTGCACTTCAACCGCACTATTTGTAATTGTTTGCCCAGCAACTTCCGTAGAAGCCACACCCGTCATAACAGCTAAACCTGCTACAGCTCCTCTAATTACTTTTGGTATTTCCATATTTTGTTTTTGTTAGATTTAAAAATTTATAAATACAAATAAAAGTATATATATATATATATTAAAGTCAACAACAAAAAAATACTTATTTTGTAAGTATTTTTTTTGGGAAAATTTTAAGAAAAATTATTTTATCTCTCGTCGACTTTTACCGGGATTTTGTAAGTACGCAGAATTCCCTCAAACTCATCACGTTCAATATTTTCAACTTCAATCAACCTTTTTGTAATAGCATCTAAAACATTTTTGTATTCACGAACCACACGACGAGCGGTTTCCAAGCCTTCACGAACAATTCTTTCAATTTCTTCATCCACCATTTTAGACAAACTTTCACTATGTTCATTATTTACATCATCATAGCTTTTTTTTCTGTTTGCTTGAATTTCTAAAGCACGAGGACCAACTTTTTCACTCATACCGTAGCGTACTACCATGTCACGAGCTTTAAGAGTTGCTTGTTGCAGGTCAGAAGATGGCCCTGTTGTAATATCACCATAAACAAGCTCCTCTGCTGCATAACCACCAAGAGTCATTGCTATTTCGTCAATAAATGATTTCCTAGAATGAAGTTTTCTATCATCAGTTGGAAGCGAAAGCGTATAGCCACCAGCTGAACCACGAGAAATAATAGAAACCTTATGGACAGCATCTGCATTTGTCAGAACTGAGCCAACCAAAGCGTGCCCAGCCTCGTGATACGCAGTCAATTCTTTTTCTTTTGGCGACATGAGATGTGACTTTCTTTCCGGACCAAGAATAACTTTCTCAATACTGTTTACAATATCAATTTGTGACACTTGTTTTTTATTATCACGAGCTGCTAGTATTGCTGCTTCGTTCATTAAAGAATACAAATCTGCACCGGAAAATCCAGGCGTACGCTGTGCAATTTGATGCAAATCAACAGAGCTATCAAGTGGTTTTTTACGAGCTTGCACATGCAAGATTTCTTCTCTGTCTTTTTTATCTGGCAAATCCAAAGTCACTCTTCTGTCAAAACGCCCTGGACGTACCAAAGCCGGATCAAGCACATCTGGTCTGTTTGTTGCTGCCATGACGATAACTTTTTCTGTTTGAGAAAATCCATCCATTTCTACCAAAATCTGGTTAAGAGTTTGCTCACGTTCGTCGTTTCCACCACCCAAACCTGTTCCGCGCATACGACCAATAGCGTCAATTTCATCTACGAAAATTATTGCAGGCGACGCTTTCTTTGCCATATCAAACAAGTCACGCACACGCGACGCACCAACACCTACAAACATTTCTATAAACTCACTTCCTGACAAATGAAAAAATGGGACTCCTGCTTCGCCAGCTACA